>Ga0302314_10009532_pt1 | contig 17157 bp, 15 predicted proteins | sample III_Palsa_N2_3_FD_200533 | JGI IMG/M metagenome (GOLD analysis project Ga0302314, IMG submission 200533) | Peat permafrost microbial communities from Stordalen Mire near Abisko, Sweden - III_Palsa_N2_3 | ecosystem: Environmental > Terrestrial > Soil > Palsa > Peat permafrost | place: Sweden...
CCGACGGCCAGGTCCGCCAGGGCGATCTTATGGCCGATCGGGACGTCCTGATTGGCCGTTGCGTGGAAGTCGCTGTTATCTTCGGTGATCACGCAGAGCATGTCCGTGCCCGCGGTCAGGCCTTCGACCACGACCACGCCGACATTGTCTTCACGCGCGTGTACGAGCAGGTGGGGCGCCGTCATCCGGGTGTCTCACTGAGGCTGAAGGTCTTGCACGGGACCTGAATGCGCGAAGGGCGTGGCCGAGACAAAGCTCGCGGTCAAGGCCGATGGGGCCACGGTATTCCTGAACCGGCTCCTCGCCTATATGGCGTGGGGGGCGCCCGCGCCGCCCAATTCCGATCCGGAGCAGAACCATGCAGCCCAACCGTTTCAAGGCCTGGATGGCGACGCCGCCGGCCAAGCCGCCGCTGGGAAGCTGGCTGATGACCGGGGCGCCCATCGCCGCCGAAGCCATGGGTTTCTGCGGCTTCGATTTCCTCGTGGTCGACATGGAGCATGTGCCGATCGATCTGGATGACGCGGTGGGCCTGCTGCGTGCGATCGCCGGCACGCCGGCCGACGCGATGCTGCGGGTCAGTTCGAATGACCAGGTGCTGGTCAAGCGGGTGCTCGACGCCGGCGCGCGCACCGTCATGTTCCCCTTCATCCAGGACTCCGACGAAGCCGAGGCGGCGGTCGCCTACACGCGCTATCCGCCGGACGGCGTGCGCGGGGTGGCGGGGGTGCATCGCGCCTCGCGATACGGCCGTGACCAGGACTATTTGAAGACGGCGAGCGAGCAGATCTGCGTGGTGCTGCAGATCGAGACCATCTCGGCGCTGGATCAGGCCGAGGCGATCGCCGCGGTTGACGGTGTCGACTCCCTGTTTCTCGGCCCGTCCGACCTGTCAGCCTCCATGGGCATGATCGGCGAGATGGAGCGGCCGGAGGTGCAGGCGGAGATTCAGCGCGCGGTGACGATCGCCCACGCCGCCGGCAAGCCGATCGGCATCCTCGCCATGGACCCGGGAACGGCGAAACGGTTCCTGGGCTACGGCTACGACTGGGTCGCGATGGGCTCGGATCTGACGATGATGACCAGCCGGGCGCAGTCCTGGGTCGCCGAGATGGGTGGCGACCGGGGCGGCTGACCTGGCGCCTTAAGCCAATCTGGCGTCGACGAACGTGCCGATTTGGGTCCAGGCGCGCCGTGTTTCCGGAAAGAAGGGCATGAGGGGATAGACGTGCATCAGGCCGTCTTCCTCAATGTATTTGACGCGGTCCGGGGCCGCGGCAGCCAGGCGGCGTGCATCGGCGACGAGGATGTCGGCCGACCCGGCGAACATCAGCGTCGGCGGGAGTTTGGACAGATCGCCGAACAGCGGGCTGACCAGCGGGTCCGTAAGATCCCGGGGCCCGCCCCACCATTTTCCCCAGGTGCGCAGGGTAAAGCGGTTGAGCAGCCACTCATGGCGCTCGATCTCGATCTGCGCGGGATCGGACACGCCCGCGTCCAGCCAGGGCGCATTGAGCACGAGCCCGACGGGCGCGACATTTGTCTGCTGCAGCATCGCCAGCGCCAGGCCGCCACCCGCGGAGTCGCCCATGACCAGCAGGGTCTTGGCGCCGTGTTCGGCGACAAGCCGGGCATAGACCTCGCCGGCGAACGCGATCCCGGTCTCACAGGTGTGCTCCGGGGCCAGAGGATAGCGCGGAACCGTGCAGGCGACGCCGAGGGTCTTCACCAGCCGGGCGACGAACCACCAGTGCAGGAAGGCCGGCGGATTCACATAGCCGCCGCCGTGCAGGTAGAGGATCTGGCCTCGCGCCGGCGCACCGTTACGCGGCCGCACCGTGTAGATTTTGTGGCCGCCAGACTCGGAGACCTCAACATCGCACTGCTTGAACAGGCTGGCCGGCGGATCGCCGGCGCCGGGCCTGCGGCCGTTGACCAGGGCCTTGCGCAGACCGGCTTCGTCGGCGCGGGCCAATTGTCCCGAGAAGAGCGCGGCCATGACGCCCTGGACGGCGCGTGCGGTGAAGCTGGGCAAGGTGGTCCTCCAGGTCAGACAGGCAAATCCGCGCCGCTCAAATGCCGGTCAGGCCGCCGGAGCAGATCAGGGTCTGGCCGCTGATGTAGTCTGACTCCGGAATGCAGAAGAGATAGACCGCCCCGGCCGCTTCCTCGGGCGTGCCGCCGCGGCCCAGGGGAATGGTCTGCTCCATCGCCGCCATCAGGCCGGGATTGACGCCGACCTTGATGTCGCGGCCATCAATATGGGCGGTGCTTTCGGCGCCGCCGCCGGCGACGACGGTCAGGCGGGTCTTGATCAGGCCATAGGCGACGCAGTTCACGGCCACATTCATCCGGCCCCATTCCTTGGCCAGGGTCTCGGTCATGCCGATGATGCCGGCCTTGGCGGTGGAATAGTTGGTCTGGCCGACGTTGCCGAACAGACCGGCCATGGACGAGATGTTGACCACCTTGCGGACCACGCGATTGCCCGCGTCCTGATCGGCTTTCGACAGCGCCCGGATGACGGGCTGGGCCGCGCGCAGAATGCGGAACGGCGCGGTCAGGTGGCAGTCGATGATCGCGTACCACTGCTCGTCGGTCATCTTCTGGATGACGTTGTCCCAGGTGTAGCCGGCGTTGTTCACGATGATATCGAGGCCCTTGTAGGCCTCGGTCGCGGTCCCGACGAAGCGGTCGGCGAAGTCTGGCGCGGTGACATTGCCGACACAGGCGACCGCCTCGCCGCCCAGGGCCTTGATCTCGGCCACGGTTTCGAGGGCCGGAGCCTCGTCCAGGTCGTTGATCACCACGCGGGCGCCTTCGCCAGCGAGTTTCAGCGCGATCGCGCGGCCGATGCCGCGCCCGGACCCGGAAACCAGCGCGACCTTGCCGTCTAGTTTGGCGGACATGAAATGACTTTCTTGAAACAGGGACTAGGGCAAGGCGATCAGGGCGGCGCCGACGATCTTGACCTGGCCGAACTGGTTGGCGCTGGAGATCTCCACGCGGACACAGGGCTCGCCGTTGTGTTCGAGTTTCTCCACCACCTGGCCGGTGCAGCTGATCGCGTTGCCGAGATGGGTGATGCCGGCGAAGCGGACGTCGAACTTTCGCAGCTGAGACTGCGGCGCCCAGTCGGTCAGGAGGCGGCCGAGCCAGGCCATGCCGAGCATGCCTTGGGCGAACACGTCCGGCATGCCGGAGGCCCGCGCCACGTCGATGTCGATGTGCGCCGGGTTGTGATCGCCCGACGCGCCGGCGAACAGGGCCAGCATGGTGCGGTCAACCGGCGGCAGGACCAGGTCCGGCAGGCTGTCGCCGACCTGAACGGTATTGAAACTGGGCGCGGCCATCAGTTGCGGACCACGGTGACGCCGCGCATCTGCGCAACGGTCTCGCCACGCTGGTTGACCGCGGTGGATTCGGTCTCGACGAACTCCAGCGCGCCGCCGCGCTTGTCGTAGATGTCCTTCACCCGCGAGGTGACGGTCACCGTGTCGCCGGCGACGACCGGCGCGAAATACTCAAAGCCTTGTTCGCCGTGCAGCACCTTGCCCAGCGGCACGCCCAACTGGTCGAACAGGGCGAACATGGTGTTGGAATCCAGCTCCGCCGCGAACACGAAGGTCGGCGGCGCGGGCAGGTCGGTGTATCCGGCGGCCGCGGCAGCGGTTTCGTCGACGTAGATTGGGTTGGTCTCGCCGATCGCCTTGGCGAAGAACCGCAGGCGGCCCCGTTCGATGACCAGGGTGGACCGGCCGATCTGGTGGCCGATCCACGTCCTGTCGATCAAGGCTGGCCTCGTTCGTACAGGGTGACGACACAGGCGCCGCCGAGGCCGAGGTTGTGCTGCAGGGCGAGCTTGGCGCCCTCCACCTGGCGTGCGCCGGCGGCGCCCCGCAACTGCTGAACCAGTTCGGTGCATTGGGCCAGGCCGGTGGCGCCCAGCGGATGGCCCTTTGACAGCAGCCCGCCGGACGGGTTGGTGACCACCGCACCGCCATAGGTGTTGTCGCCATCGAGCACGAACTTCTCGGCGCCGCCTCTGGGGCAGAAGCCGAGCGCCTCGTAGCTGATCAGCTCGTTCTGGGCGAAGCAGTCGTGCAGCTCGGCGACCTTGATGTCGTCCGGGCCGACGCCGGAGGCCTCGTAGACCTGGTTGGCGGCATTGCGGGCCATGCTGGCGCCGACAACCTCGCGCATGTCGCGCGCGTCGAACACGGCGGGGACGTCTGTGGTCATGGACTGGGCGCGGATGCGGACGGAGGCGTCCAGGCCGTGCTTGCGGGCGAAGGCCTCGGAGACGATCACCGCCGCGGCCGCGCCACAGGTCGGCGGGCAGGCCATCAACCGGGTCATCACGCCGGGCCACATGACCGGCGAGGCCATCACCTCCTCTTCGGTCACTTCGGTGCGGAAGAGGGCCAGGGGATTGTTGACGGCATGCCGGCTGGCCTTCGCGCGGATCTTGGCGAAGGTCTCCATCTTGGTGCCGAACTCCTTCATGTGCGCCTCGCCAGCGCCGCCGAAGTAGCGCAGCGCCATGGGCAGCTCGATGTCGACCAGCTCGCTGGTCAGTTCGGTGAACTTTTCGAAGGGATCGGGGCGGTCGGTGAAGTTGGAGCCGAGGGCGCCGGGCTTCATCTGCTCGAACCCAAACGCCAACGCGCAGTCGACCGCGCCGCTGGACACGGCCTGGCGGGCGAGGAACAGGGCGCTGGAGCCGGTGGAGCAGTTGTTGTTGACGTTGACGACCGGGATGCCGGTCATGCCGACCTCGTAGAGGCCGCGCTGGCCGCAGGTGGAGTCGCCGTAGACGTAGCCGGCGTAGGCCTGCTGGACCTTGTCATAGTCCAGGTTCGCGTTGGCCAGCGCCGCGCGGATCGCCTTGGACGCCATCTCATAATAGGGCTCGCTGGCCCCGGGCTTCGAGAACGGGACCATGCCGACCCCGGCCACCACAACGCTGCTGGTCACGCGCTTCCTCCGGGAGGATTATCGGCGCTCGCCGCCCCGGAACCGTCCGGGGATCGTCGCCTTGACACCCTTGGACCGAAGCCTAAAATTGACTAAACAGTAAGTCAATACAGGGACCCGACATATGGCCTATTCTTCGCCCTGGATCGACGAGGAGCTGAGCATCCTGCAGGATCATGTCGCCCGCTTCCTGCAGCGCGAACTCGCGCCGGAACGCGAGAAGTGGGAGGAGCAGGGCTTCGTGGATCGCAGCGCCTGGCTGAAGGCCGGCGAGGCGGGCCTGCTGTGCGCCAGCGTGCCCGAGCAGTATGGCGGCGGCGGCGGAAACCGCGGGCACGAGGCGGTGATCATCCAGGAGATGGGCCGCGCCGGTCTTCAGGGCGGCTTTGGCGCCGGCGCGGGGGTCAGCTCCTGCATCGTCGCCCACTACATCCTGGGCTATGGCTCGGAGGCCCAGAAGCAGCGCTGGCTGCCGCCAATGGCCAGGGGCGAAATCGTCGGCGCCATCGCCATGTCGGAGCCCGGCGCCGGCTCGGATCTGCAGGGCGTTTCGACCGCGGCCCTCAAGGTCGACGGCGGCTATGTGATCAACGGCAGCAAGACTTGGATCACCAACGGCCAGTGCGCCGACCTGATCATTGTGGTCTGCAAGACCGATCCGGACGCCGGCGCCAAGGGCATGTCGCTGATCGCGGTCGAGCCCAAGGTGGCCGAGGGGTTCAAGCGGGGCAAGCGGCTCAGCAAGCTGGGCATGCATGCGCAGGACACCTCCGAGCTCTTCTTCGACGACGTCTTCGTGCCCGACGACAACCTGCTCGGCGGCGAGCCGGGGCGGGGGTTCGTCCAGCTGATGCAGCAGCTGGCCTGGGAGCGGCTGCAGATCGCGCTGCAGGCGACGGTGGCCATCGAGACCGCCGTCGAGCTGGCCGTCGACTACGTCAAGCAGCGCAAGCTGTTCGGCAAACAGTTGCTGGACTTCCAGAACACCCAGTTCAAGCTGGCCGAATGCAAGACGCAGGCGGTGGTGGCGCGGCGGTTTGTCGACACGCTGATGGTCGACCTGATGGCCGGGACGCTGGAGCCGGAAACCGCGGCGATGGCCAAGCTGTGGACGACCGAGACCCAGGGCCGGGTGATCGACGAGTGTCTGCAACTGTTCGGCGGCTTCGGCTACGTCACCGAATATCCCATCGCCCGGCTCTATGCGGACGCGCGCGTGACCCGGATCTTCGGCGGTACCAGCGAGGTGATGAAGCTGATCATTTCCAGGACGCTCTAGTTGGCCCAGCCCTTATGCGGAGAACAGCGTTCGTCTATGGAAGAGTCGACATGACTCAAAATATCGCCACGGCAGCCAAGGCGCAGACGTTTGCTCGCGGCAAGCGCGGAAATTACGAAAACCGGCTCGAAGAGGTGCTGCGGGCGGCCGCGCGTCTGTTCAGCGAGCAGGGCTTTCGTCAGGCGACCCTGGAGGACGTGGCGACGGCTTTGAACGTCACGCGGCCGGCGCTCTATCACTATGCGCGCAGCAAGGACGAACTCGCGGCCAAATGCCTCGAAATCGCGACCTCCGAGATCGAAGAAGCGATTGAAACCGCCCGCCAGCACAGCACCGGCCGCGAGCAGGTCGCGGTGTTTTTCCGCCGCTATACGGAGATCATCTGCGACGACTTCGGCCGCTGTTTCGTGCTGGTGCATCGGCGCGAATATGGACCCGAGCTTCAGGCGGTCGACCGCCGTTATCAGCGCCGCTACGATCTCGCCGTGCGCGAGATGGTCCAGACCGGGGTGGCCGACGGCTCGCTCCGTGAGGTTGATCCCGCGGATGTGAGCCGCGCGCTGTTTGGCGCGATCAACGGCGTGCCGTTATGGTTCAAGGCAGGGGGCCGGCGGACGCCCGGCCGCATCGCCGACGACTTTCTGCTGCTGTTGCTGGCCGGGTTGGCGCCTTAGGGCCTCATTCCTTCAGCGCATGCACCGCGCTTGCCATGCCTAGGCGGCAAATATATGACTGACGAGAAAGTCAAATAATGGGAGGATCGGGCGCCATGGCGACGGAAAAGCTCGGCTACGTCAGCGCCGCCCTAGCGGCGACCGCATCGCGCCTCGACCAGCAGGCGTCGTCCTTTGAAGGTGAGGCCACGACCTGGCGCGAGATGCTGGATCGCGCCGGCCGGATCGCCGCCGGTCTGCGCGCGCTTGGCGTGGAGGACGGCGACCGGGTCGCCATCCTGTCGGCCAACTCCGACCTCTATATGTCGCTCTATCTCGCCGTGCCCTGGGCCGGCGGCGTGCTGACGCCGCTCAACGCGCGCTGGAGCGCGATGGAGAACGCCTATGCGATCGAGGACAGCAGGCCGGCGGTCATCCTGGTCAGCTCCGGTTATGTGGAGGCCATCGCCGGCATCGCGGCCGGGCTTGAGAACGGCCCGAAACTGGTCGCCCTGGACGCGGTTGAGCGCGACGGCTGGCTGACCCTGCCGCAGCTGATGTCCCACGGGACGGCCGACGACGCCGGCCGCGGCGGAGACGACCTGCTGGCGATCTTCTACACCGGCGGCACCACCGGCAAATCGAAGGGCGTCATGCTCAGCCACGCCGGCTTCACCGGCAACTGCACGGCCATGCGCGACCTGGGGATCTGCCCGGACGGCTGCCGGATGCTGGTGGTCGCGCCCCTGTTCCACCTTGCCGCGGCGGCGGCGCTGACCATGACCATGCTGGCCGGCGGCACAGCCGTGATCGCGCCGGCTTTTGACCCCAACCGGACGCTTGATCTGATCGAGACCGAGCGCGTCACCGACGCCCTGCTGGTCCCGACCATGATCCAGATGGTCCTGGACAGCCCGGGTTTCGAAGCATCCAAGCTCGCCAGCCTGAACACGGTCCTCTATGGCGCCTCGCCGATGCCGGAGGCCACGCTCGATCGCATCATGGCAGCCGGCCCGCATCTGAACTTCTTCCAGGCCTACGGCATGACCGAGGTGTCCTGCACTGCCACCGTGCTCGGGCCCGAGTATCATAAAGGCGCGCACCGTGACGCCGGCCGCCATCGTGGCGCCGGCCAGCCGATCGCGAGCGCGGAGATCGTCATCGCTGACGAAGCGGGAAGGCCGCTGCCCGCCGGCCAGGTCGGCGAGATTCTGGTGCGCGGCAAGGGCGTGATGCTCGGCTATTGGAACCAGCCCGACCTGACCGCCGAGGCGCTGCGGGACGGCTGGATGCACACTGGCGATGGCGGGCGGATCGACGACCACGGGGTGCTGTACGTGGTCGACCGGATCAAGGACATGATCGTCTCCGGCGGAGAGAACGTCTATTCGGCCGAGGTCGAGAGCGCGATCTCGCTGCATCCGGATGTGGTGCAATGCGCCGTGATCGGCGTACCCGATGAGCGCTGGGGCGAGCGGGTGCATGCGGTGATCGTCACACGGCAGGGCAGCCAGTTGAGCGACCGGGCGCTGATCGAGCATTGCCGGGCCCTGATCGCCGACTACAAGAGCCCGCGCAGCGTCGAGTTCAAGCCGGCGTTGCCCCTGTCCGCGGCGGGCAAGATCCTGAAGGCCGAACTGCGCGAACCCTACTGGAAGGGGCGCGGGCGCAACGTGGCGTGAAGGCGTCTGCGCAAGATGCGGAGTCTTTCAGCGTTGGAACGCGTTGAAGTCAGAGGCGATCGATCCGCCGGCGCTGGCCCCCACCGTCTCCCTGCGCGAGCCACCCCCCTCTCTTCGCTCGGGGATGAGGAGGAAAACCGAACCGGCCAATTCTCCTCCCCCGCGAGCGAAGCCAAGACAAGTGGAGGTGGCAGATCGCAAAGCGTAGCGTCGCGATCTGACGGTGGGGGCCAGCGCCGGCGGAACGACTCAACGCAAGCCCAATCCGTTCTATTTGCGACCGAGATGCTTGAGCATGAACGTGGTCATGCGGCGGAAGGCGTCCTCGCTCTCCGGCGCCAGGATGTTGGCCCAGAAGGCGTGCGGAAGCGCGTCGTAGACGATCAGCTCGGTGATCACGCCCTCATCGCCGAGTTTGCGGCTCAGATTGGCCGTTCCGCTGAGCAGGACATCGCGGCCGCTCGACACCAGGAGCGTCGGGGGGAAGAAGGACAGATCGCCGAAGATCGGCGAGAGCAGGGGGTCGCTCGGATCGGCGTCGGCCACATAGGCCAGCTTGGCTTCGATGAGCAGCTGGCCCTCGATCGGGCCGGCGAAAATCTTCAAGGAATCGGCGGTGCCGACCAAGTCAGGCTCACCGGAGAACACCCCGAGCACGCCTGGCATCGGCAGGCCTTCCGCCTTTAGCCGCATCATCAGCTGTGGGCCGATGACCGCGCCCGCGGAGGTGCCATAGACCCCGATGTGAGCCGCGTCATGGTCGGCCAGCAAGGCCTTGTAGACCGCCAGCGCGTCATCGACGGCGGCCGGATAGGGATGCTCGGGCGAGAGCCGATAGAGGACGGCGACAACCTCGACGCCGCTGAGCGCCGCGATGGGGATATTCTCGGTGAGCGAGCCGGCGTCCGTCGCAAACCCGCCGCCGTGCAGATTCATCAGCACCCGGCTGCGATCGATCTCGCCGGAGGCCCGCGTGATCCGGCGCACCGGCACGCCGGCGATCACATCGTCGGTGATGGTGACCGGGTGAGCCTTCTGTTGTTCGGCGCCCAGGGCCAACTGGATCTGGTCGGTGAAGAACCGGATTTGCACGATCTGCTCCATGCTCATCATCGGCGGGGGACCCGCGGCGGCCATGGCGGCCAGATGCGCCCGGGCCTCGGCGCTCAGCGTCTCCGGCGGCGGCGGCATATGGGCGGCAGGCTCGAACTGGGTCATGCGTTTCCTCGATGTCTTCGGAGAGTGCGGCGTCGGGGCAAATTGGACTGGTCCCGCCGACGATGCCGCGCGCGAAGATTTACGTCCCCGCCGCCACGGTCAAATTCATTGTACGACGCAGACATGCCTCGTAGGAATGCCGGATGCTGGATCCCAGGCTCAACCATCTCGTCGCGGTGGCGCGGAGCGGCTCGTTCACCGCCGCCGCCCGAGCCATCGGCGTAACCCAGTCGGCTGTCACCAAAGGGGTGGCGGATCTGGAGCGCCAGCTCGGCTATGCGGTGTTCCACCGGACGGCGCGGGGCGCCCTGCTCACCGAAAAGGGCAGCGACTTCGTCGAACGCGCCGCCAGGCTGCTGGATGACGCTAGGGAACTGCTGGATGGCGCGTCCAGCAGCAGCGACCCCTTTGCCGGGACGCTGCGGATCGGCGTGTGCCCCGCATCGCTTGAGTGGCGGCTGATCTCGCCGCTCGCCAATCTGCTGTCCCGTCACCCCAACATCCGGTTCGAGGTCACCGGCTCGAGTTTTGAGCGCATGGTTCAGCTGCTTCGCAACGGAGCTGTCGATGTCGCGATCGGGTTGGATGATGCGTTCAGCGACTGGCCGGATCTCCGCCGCGAGCCCGCGCCGAAGTTCGAGACAACGCTGTTTGTTCGGCGGGGACATCCCGCTCTCGGCTCGGCGCCAACGACCCCGGCTGAACTGGCCCAATACGACTTTGTCTCGCCCTCGGATTCGCGTCCTTTTGGCGCGATCATTCGCAACATCTATGAGAGTCAGGGCATAGAATGGCGCACGCGCGTTCACGTCATCGACTACTTTCCGATTGTGCGGCGGATCGTCGCGAGTTCGAACGCCATTGGCGTTGTCGCCCTGACGAGCGCCGCCTCGACCTGGTTCCAACGAGAGTTCGCGGTCCTGGAAGACTTCGGGCTCTTTGAGCCGTTCAGAATGTGCTGTGCGCTCCGCGCCCGCTGGGAGGCGAAGCCGGCGGTTCGCGCCTTCATAAGCGCCGTTCAGGCCGACGCCACGGCCCAGGTCGACCTGCGCGGGGCCCATGCCGCCCCGGCGGATGTGGCCGCCGCCAGACCGTAGCCCTCAGGCCGACGGCGTCCTCGCAGAGCCCATCGGATTTGATCGGCACGCTTTCAGCTATTCCTTTGGAGAATGGGCTGGCTATGAAATGAATTATATTTAAGTCGACGTACCTGATAGCTTGTTCCCAGTCGCGGAAGTGACGCCAAAAACAATTGGGGGGAATCAATGCTGCAGTTTTCACGTCGAGGCGCGCACGCCGTGCGCAACGCAGGCCTGCTGGCCTCGGTCTCGGCCGGTGTTCTGATGTGGGGCAGCGCGGCCCTGGCCGCGGATCCCGCGCCGTCCGGACCTGACTCCAAGGCCTCCACGGTCGCCGAAGTGGTCGTCACCGCCGAGCGCCGTACGGTCAACCTGCAGAAGGCCCCAGTGGCGGCCACGGTGCTCACCGGCGCCGATCTGGTCAAAAAGGGCGTGGTCGGCGTCGACCAGCTGCAGTTCATCTCGCCCGACCTGACGGTGACCGACTTCGGCCAGGGCAATCTGTTCAACATCCGCGGCATCGGCCGCTCCAACGGTGACAGCAACGTCCAGTCGGGCGTGGTCACCTATCGCGACGGCGTCGCCACCTTCCCGGGCTACTTCCAGTCCGAACCCTACTACGACATCGCCAACATCGAGATCCTGCGCGGGCCGCAAGGCACCTTCGCCGGCCAGAACGCCACCGGCGGCGCCATCTTCATATCCGAGGCCAACCCCAGCCTGAGCGCCGGCTACCACGGCTATCTGCAGGCCCAGTACGGCAACTACAACGACATCGGCGTCCAGGGCGCGGTCAACATCCCGATCAGCGACACTCTGGCGCTGCGGGTGGCCGAGGACACCGAGTACCGCGACAGCTTCTACAGCATCACCGGCGCCCACATCGGCACGCCGGGCAAACTGGCCGAGAACAATGCGCGCGTCAGCCTGCTGTGGGCGCCGACGTCTCACTTCACCATGACGCTGAAGGCTGACTCCGTCGACGTCAGCAACGGCGGCTATGCGGCCGACCCCGTGAATTCGACCGAGAACCTGTTCCACATCGGTAACAACGCCTACAACGAGGCCCGCGACGTGTTCGGGCGGGTTGTGCTCACCACGAACTACACCTTCGACAGCGGCATCGTCCTGCGGTCCATCTCCGGCTACCAGAAGGGCACCACGACCGTCGCCCTCGACATCGACGGCACCGCCGGCGCCAGCGTGTTTGGCCACGTAACCGGCGCCGACCGCGGCGACGAGGACATTTATTCGGAGGAGATCAACCTGATCTCGCCGGACACCGGTCCCCTGAGTTGGATCGTCGGCGCCTATTATCAATACGACCTGACCACCATTCCAGCGGGCACGTTCTTTACACTCGCGCCGCTCCCGTCGCCCCCGTACCCTCCGGGCTTCGCCGAACGTATCAGACTTAACGGCAACAATCCGGAGACGAACGAGGCGGTCTTCGGCCAGGTCAGCTACAAGATCACACCGGCCCTCCAGCTGCAGGTCGGCCTGCGCTATACCCAGTTTACGCAGCAAAACGACGTCGGCGTCGGCGTTTACGAAGAATCGTATCCGACCCCCGCCCTTGTCATCCCCCTGCTGGTCGAATCGCAGCATCAAACCGAGCAAGACAGCAAGGTGACCGGCAAGATCGGCCTGAACTGGACGCTTGATCGCGACAACTTCCTCTTTGCGTTCGTGGCGACGGGTCACAAGGGCGGCGGCATCAATACCCCGAACATCGCCGGCACGACGCCGGCGCTATTCAAAGCGGAAGATGTCACCGACTACGAAATCGGCTGGAAGTCGACCCAGGCGGACGGTCATCTGCGCACCCAGCTGGACGGATTCTACAGCGACTACACGAACTTCCAGATCAACATTCAGAATCCGACTTTTCCGTTGTTTGCGGAACTCTACAACGTTCCCTCGGCCACCAAGATATACGGGGTGGAAGCGTCGGCCCAGGCGGTGTTTGGCGCTCTGTCGTTCGACGCCGGCGCATCCTATCTTCACAGCGAGATTGGGACCTTCTACGCCAACGATCCAAACGCGGCGGCGCTTGTTCTTTGTAACCCCTCTTCGGGACCTGCGTCCGCAGGGTGCGTCAACCTCTCAGGCCGGCCGACCAGCTACGCGCCCGAGTTCACGGCCAACATCGGCGGACAATACGTCTTCCATCTCGCAGACGATATGACCCTGACGCCGCGGGTGGACTACTCCTACACCGACGCTCAGTGGGCGACGTTGTTCCATGACGTGCAGTTCGGTGACCACCTGGCGGCGCGGAGTGTCGTCAACGCCCAGATCAACCTGGAGCACCAGGGCTGGCTGCTGACCGCCTATTCCACCAACCTGGGGAACCTGCAGTATATCGCGGCGGTGAACGGCTCCAACCCCACCCTGCGCTACGCCGGCCCGCCGCGGCAGTACGGCATCCGCCTGCGGAAGTCGTTCTAGGCTTGGGAACGTCTGGACGGATTCGCCCGTGCGTCTCCCGACGCCTGATGCGGATCTGTCCACGCTGTGGCGCGTCAGTCTTAGACGCGCTATCGCGGCGTCAATATCACTGCATCCGTGTCGGCTTACGAAGGTAGATGAGCAGCATGAGCGTTGGCGGATTTGTTGCCCGTGGATACGAAGGCGTCCGAGGCTCGTTCGCCGCGGCCCAGGCCGAGGACCCCGGCGGTGGCCAGTTGTGCGTCTATCGCCATGGTCAGAAGGTGGTCGATCTCTGGGCCGGGCGGGACAAGATCAATGACCGGCCCTACGACGAGGACACGCTCACCATCATCATGTCCTGCACCAAGGGCGCGACGGCGGCGGTTGTGCACCAGCTGGCCGAAAAAGGCCTGATCGACTACGAGGCGCGGGTCGCTGACTATTGGCCGGAGTTCGCGGCCGGCGGGAAGGGCGATGCGCGCGTCTGGCATCTGATGAGCCATTCGGTGGGCCTGCCGGGCATCGACCCGGACAGCGGTCTGGTCGCGCAGGACCTGCTCAGGCTTGAGCGTCACCAGGCGGCGTTGGAAGCGATGGCGCCGGTCTGGACGCCCGGCGCCTCCTGCCACTACCACCCCATTACCTATGGCTCGCTCCTTGATGGTCTCGTCCGCAAGGTCACGGGCAAGAGCGTTTCGCGGCATCTGGCCGACGAAATCAGCGGCCCGCTCGGCCTGGATTTCTGGATCGGCCTTCCCATTGAACAGGACCACCGCGTCGCACCGCACTTCTCGGAGGGAGCGGGCCTGAGCGTTGAGCAGATCACCGCGATTCTGAACGGCCTGGGCATCGACATGAGCACGCGCCTGGCCAAGGTGTTCGTGCTGTCGATGCAGCATACCGCCGAACTGATCGAGGCGATGAACAACACCGAGGGGCGAGCCATCCAGATGCCGGCGGGAAACGGGGTCACCAACGCCGCGTCTCTCGCCAAGATGTACGCGGCCATGATCGGCGAGGTCGACGGCGTCCGCATCCTGAAGCCCGAAACCGTGGAGAAGGCCCGGACCCTGCGCACCGGCGCGACGTCGCCGGCCGGCGACCTGGGCAAGCTGGCGGCGCTCGGTCTGCCGGTCCAGTACGGGCTGGGCTATCAGCTTTCGAACGGTCCCGAAGACCGGATGGGACTTGGCTCATTCGGCCACGACGGGGCAGGGGGCCGGATCGCCTTCGCCCATCCGGAAAGCGGCGTCGCGGCGGCCTATGTGGCCAATACCATGTCCTCGACCATGGGCGCCCCTGATCCCCGCTGGGCCTGGATCGCCGAACTGCGCAAGGCGGTGGCGGCGTAGGACCGGAACACCGGCGCGCGTCGGCCCCGAAGCCAGAAACGCGGAAGTGGACAGATCATCCCCATCTGGACCAAAACCGGTGACATGAGCGAAAACCTCGACGCCATTTCCCTGGACAACATCCGCCGTTGCCGCGCCGACCTCGGCGAAGCGATCGTGCGCACGCCCGTTCTGAACTGGCGCGGTGACTCATGCCGCGCGCTGACGGTCGAGGGGACAGACATCTGGCTCAAGCTGGAGCTGTTCCAGCACACCGGGACCTTCAAGGCGCGCGGCGCGCTGAACAGCGTCCGCAATCTGTCGTCCGACGCGAGGCGGGGCGGCATCACCGCCGTCAGCGCCGGAAACCACGCGGTGGCGGCGGCCTTCGCCGCCCGTGAGATGGGCGTCAGCGCCAAGGTGGTAATGATCAAGACGGCGAACGCCGCGCGCGTGGACCGGGCGCGCAGCTATGGCGCCGAGATCGTGTTCGCGGACGACGGACCCAGCGCGTTCAGGATGGTCGAGGAGATCGCCAACACGGAGGGCCGGGCCCTCATCCACCCCTTCGAGGGACCCCTGGTCGCGCAGGGGACCGGCACGCTCGGTCTGGAGTTCGCCGAACAGGTCGAGGATATGGACGCGGTGATCATCGCCATCGGCGGCGGCGGGCTGTGCGCCGGGGCCGCGGCCGCGATCAAGCAGATGACGCCAGACTGCCAGGTGTTTGGCGTCGAGCCCGAGGGCGCCGATTCGATGAGCCGCAGCTTCGCCGCCGGAGAGCCAGTGACGCTTGCGGGCACGAACACCATCGCCGACAGCCTGGCCCCGCCGATGGCGCTGCCCTACGGCTTCGCCGCCTGCCGCCGGTATGTCGATGACATCGTGACCGTGAGCGACGCCGAGATCCGCGGCGGCATGCTGGCGCTGTTTCAGGACCTCAAGCTGGCGGTAGAGCCTGCCGGCGGCGCGGCGACCGCCGCCTTGTTCGGCCCGCTGCGCCGGCGCCTGAAGGGCAAGAAGGTCGGCGTCGTGGTCTGCGGATCGAACATCGATGCCGAGTCCTTCGCCAACCACATCCATCTCGCCAGCGCATAGGCGCCGAGGCCGGCTCAGGCGCCGGTGACGCCGGCCCGCCTGGCGATCAGGGCAATGAGCCACAGCGCGCCGCCGGATATCGCCATGACGCCGGCCATGGCCAGGAAGAAGGCCCCCGGGGTCATCGCGCTCCACCATGCGCCGATGAAGCCGGAGGCGAGGTTTCCGGCGAAGGCCGCGAAAAACCAGGCCGCGACAGCGGTCGCGCCGAGGGCCGCTGGCGCCAGGCGAGCGAACAGCCCAAGGCCCACCGGCAGGATGTAGAGTTCGGCGGCGGTGAACAGGGCGTAGAAGCCGGCGAGCCAGAGCCAGTTGGACTTCTGGCCGGACGCTGCGCTGAAATGGCTGACGCCAGCCAGCAGGGCATAGGCCAACCCGGCCACGAACGCGCCCACGGCCATCTTGTGGAACGGTGACAACTCTCGGCCCCTTGCAGCGTCACGGTTCCAGAGGCTGACGACGAACGGCGTCAGCAGGAAGACGAACAGCGGGTTGAAGGACTGGAACCAGGTCGCCGGGATGGTCAGGCCGAGCGCGGTGCGGTCGACGTTGGCGTCGGTCCACAGCGCCAGGGTGTTGCCGGTCTGCTCATAGGCGCTGCGATAGACGACAACCGCTAGACCCACGGCGAGGAGGACGAGCAGAACCCCGGTCGGAGTCTTGGCGGCGGGGGCCGCGTCCGATTTCATGGTCTTGGGCGGCTCGGGCGGCAGGTAGCGGCCGCCCATGATGTAGATAGCCAGCCCCAGACACATGCCCACCCCGGCCGCGGCGAAACCGTAGTGCCAGCCATAGAGTTCGCCCAGGGTCCCGCAGACCAGCGGGGCCAGGAAGGCGCCCAGGTTTATCCCGACATAGTAGATGTTGTAGGCCGAGCCCTTGCGCACATCGTCCTCGGCGTAGAGGTGGCGCACCTGGCTGGGCAGGTTGGGCAGGAACAGGCCATTGCCGACGGCGATGCAGACCAGGGCCGGGTAGAACAGGGCCTCGAACGCCATCATGAAATGGCCAACCGCCATGATCACGCCGCCGGTGATCACCGCGGTCCGCTTGGTCAGCCAGCGGTCGGAGACGCCGCCGCCGATGATGGGGGTGAAATAGGCGCCGGCGGCGTACATGCCGTAGATCATCGACGCCTTGCCCTGGCCGAAATGCAGGGCTTTGGTCATGTAATAGACCTGCAGCGTCCGCATGCCGAAGAAGGAGAACTTCTCCCACATCTCGGTCAGGAACAGCACCGTCAGCCCCTTGGGCTGGCCGAACCAGGAGCCGGTTGCGGGACTGCTGCTCATGGGTTCAACGGCCAAATTCTAAGGAGGCGCCACACCCTCCCCTCCCCCGCGAGCGAAGCGAAGACAGGGGGAGGTGGCGGCGGGCGAAGCGAAGCGTAGGCCGTCGACGGTGGGG
>Ga0302314_10009533_pt1 | contig 17157 bp, 17 predicted proteins | sample III_Palsa_N2_3_FD_200533 | JGI IMG/M metagenome (GOLD analysis project Ga0302314, IMG submission 200533) | Peat permafrost microbial communities from Stordalen Mire near Abisko, Sweden - III_Palsa_N2_3 | ecosystem: Environmental > Terrestrial > Soil > Palsa > Peat permafrost | place: Sweden...
TTGAACGGCGACAATCCCTTTGGCGGCATGCTGTTCACCGAGAAGAATTTCGACGTGGTCGATGCACTGCGTTCGGTCGCAGCCGAGATCGGCCGGCCGATGGCGCAGGTCGCGCTTGCCTGGGTTGCGGCGCGCGGCGGCGTCGCATCCGTGCTGGTCGGCGCAAGCCGCCCGGAGCAGCTGATGGAGAATATCGCCGCGCTCGACATCGCGTTCAGCAGCGATCAGCAGGCGCGTCTCGATGCCATGGGCGCGCCGCCGGCGCTCAATCCCTATTTCATTTTCGATTTGCCCCGCTCGCTGATTTTCGGCGGTCAAGACGTCGTTCCGTGGGCGCCCCCCGTCGTCTGAAATGTCAACCAAATGACGGCGCGACGTGCTAGGTCAACTCCGCCGCCATCCAGCTAGAACGCGGAGCAGCTTCCCCCCGGACGCGCGATCAGCGGGCCTCTGCCATCCATTGCACCGCGTCTTCGCCCGCCGGAATCATGAGCGGCGCGTTCGGATCGGTGGCAGCCTGCCAGATCGCCGTCGCCACATCCGCCGCACGCGTAACCGGACCGCTGTCCTCACGGGAGTTGGCCATCATGCCCTCGATCAGCGGCTTATAGTCGGGGTTATCGAGCCCGCGCAGATGCGGCATCGAATTGGCGCGGAAGCCGGTCTCGGGCGAGCGGCCGGGGAGTACGATATGCACGCGCACGCCGAACGGCTTCATTTCGACAGCGAGACTCTCGGTGATCGCATTCACCGCCGCTTTGCTCGCGCGGTAGACGCTGACCATGGGCAACGGCTTGAGCGTCGCCGTCGATGTGATGTTGATGATCGTGCCGCGGCGTCGTTCGCGGAAGGCAGGCAGATATGCCTGCAACATCGCCAGCGTGCCGAGCGTGTTGGTCTCGAACAATAAGCGTGCCGTATCGGGTTCGATCACTTCGATGGGAGCGGCAGCGCCGAACCCGGCATTGTTGACCAGGACATCGACGTCGCCAGCCTGCTGGACGGCATTCTCGATGCTGGCAGGATCGGTGACGTCGAGCGCCAAGATGGCGAGGGCATCCGACGCGGGAAGGATATCGGTCCTGGGATTGCGCATCGTGGCGACCACGTTCCAGCCTTTGTCGAGGAACAGTTTCGCGGTCTCGAGGCCGAAGCCGGAGGAACAGCCGGTGATGAGAACGGTAGGCATGGGCGTTGCTCCGACGATGTTTGGGTTGATCCGGAGATAGCGCCCAGGTACAGGACTGACTATGGGTCAGCGTCTCGAATCCATTGGCAATAGTCCTGATGCGATGATCGATCCGCTTGCCGAGATCGTGACGCTGCTGCAGCCTTCGGCGAGCTTCTCCAAGCTCGTCGAATATGCCGGGCGTTGGCGTATCCGTCGCGATGTCGAGGGCAAGCCGATCTATTTTGCGGTCCTGGAAGGCGAATGCCGGGTCGTTCCGCCGGGCCGGCCATCGATCGTCTTGCGCGCGGGCGACTTCGTGCTGTCACCCTCAGCCCACGATCAGATCATCGAGAGCATCGACGCGCCGCCGCACGGGATCGATATGGTGCCGGCGATACTAGGGGAGGGGCGGTTTCGGGTTGGCCCAGAGGATGAGCCAGTCAATCTCGTGATGCAGATCGGATTGTGCAGCTTCGCTTCTCCCGACGCCGCCCTGCTCGTATCGCTGTTGCCATCGATGGTCGTCGCGCGTAGTGAGCCGCGGCTCGCGCAATTGCTGCATCTCGTCGGGGACGAAACCCGTCAATTTCGGCCGGGACGACAGTTGGTGCTGGAACGGCTGCTCGAAGTGTTGCTCATCGAGGCTTTTCGCTGTGGGACCGATACCGATGCCATGCCGAGCGTCGCGCGCGGTCTTTCGGACGATCGCTTGGTCGCGGCCTTGCGTGCCATGCACGCCCGGCCGGCGCAGGGGTGGACCGTCGCCGATCTTGCCGCGGAGGCGGCGATGTCGCGCTCGGCCTTCTTCGCACGGTTCAGCCGCATTGTCGGGTTGGCGCCGATGGAATATCTGCTCGCCTGGCGCATGGCGCTCGCCAAGCGGTTGTTGCGCGGGCGTGAAGTCGCCATCGAGCATGTTGCCGCGCTGGTCGGCTATGGTTCGGCGAGCACGTTCAGCACCGCCTTCGCCCGCCATGTCGGCATGCCGCCCATGCGATACGCGCGGGCAACGGTTGAGGATCGCGCTGGTCGTTAGCGGTCGTGGGGAGTGGAGGAAATCGAGGGCGGGACATCCGCCGTTGCCGTTCCGATATGCCGGATCCAGCCTCTCGTCGGCCGCTCGCATTTGGGAGGAGCGAGGCCGGCGTTCCGTTTGGGAGGATTGCGTGACGGGGTGGGAGAATGCCGGATGCGAAAGCGGTGTCCGGGGCTATTCGTCCCAGCGGAATAGGTGCTCGATGCCCATGTTGAAGAACCGGGCCAGCCGGAAGGCCGACTCGAGCGAAGGCGAGTAGCGGCGCTGCTCGATCGCCGCGATCGTCTGGCGCGTCATGGCGATCTCCGCGCCCAGTTCGCTCTGCGTCATCCCGCGAGCCTCGCGCTGTTCGCGAACAGTGTTGACGATGGGCAGCATATCAGCCCGCCCGGTGATGGAGCGAGAGAAAGACGGCTTGGCGAACGCATTCGGTGAGAACCACGGCGAGCAGGATCGCGTTGGCCGTTTGCGCCTTGCCCGATCCCATGTGCAGGATGGCGGACGCGGCAAGCGTGCTTGCGATCAATAGATAGTAGCCGACGGCGGTGGCACGGCGATCGATTGCGCGTTCGCGCTCGTCCATGGGTGCGTAGCGATCGGACGATGTCCCGGCTATCAGCGCGTGCCCGACGATCTGAACGATGACGATCGTGATGACGACCTCGATCAATAGCCCGATGGCGTCCTCGGCCGGCACGCCTGCCGCGATCCGCGCGAAATAATAGGTGTAGATCACAGCGAGGCTGATCAGGGTGAGCAGGGCGCTCTTGTATCGGATGGACATGGCCGAACTCCGTGTCAAAAATATTCGACATGGCTAGGGGTGTCGATCGATCGTGTCAAACATTTTATACATAGCACGGCTGCGATCGGATGCGTGCCCAGGCGTGGATGGGCGTGGATGGCGTCACCGATGCCTCTTATTGTCTTCGGTAGCCGACGCCGACGCCGACGCCGTCGCTCTCGCCAGCGCCCGCCACACCTTGGCGCCGTCCTTTTTGCGTTCCGGCAACAAGGTGCTGAACGACGGCGTTCGGGGGCTCGCCGTTCGCTGGTCTGCGGAATTGCGAAACGGGGCGCCCGAGGACAGCAGGGATGTAGAATTGCGACGGACCGAACTTAAGAAGCAGGCGGTCGGGCCGTTATCCCTACGAGTGACCGATGCGGTGTTCCTTTGCTGATTTCGCCGGAGAGCATCGTTCGCTCCTGCTTCTGATTGCAGAATGCTGGCAGGTGGCTGCGTAAAGTGGGGCAGTGTGAAGAAGGTTATGATCGATTTCGCAAAGGGTTCGGCCGTTAACGATGCTTCGAACGCGCACGAGGCGCTGCAACGGTGGGAAAGCGAGGGCGGCGTGATGGGCGGCAAGGATGCGGCGATCTGGCTGTCCATCGCGTTCAAGTTCGCTCGCTCCGATCGAACGCCGTCACCTTGATCGACTGCGTCGTCGATTTCATATCCCGTTGAAGACATCGTCGGTTCGTGCACGATGCTAGGCCGGCGATACGCGCGGCGACGAGAGATGCTTCGACGATGACGATGGATCCACGAACGGCGCTGGAGGTCAGGGTGGCCTATCTGCGTCTTGCGGCGAGGGACGGGGGGCTTCCCCTCGATGTGCCGGGCGGCCGAGCCTATACGCATGATCTTCGCGAGGTGGTCGAGAGCGGAGACCTCGCCATGCTTCGCCCGCCCAGGGGAAGCAATCGCCCCAATGTGCTCCATGCCACGCCGCAGGGCATCGACAGGCTGGCGAGCATTCTGGAGCGTTACGGCGAGGATTTCGGTCCAACCGCGGTACTCGGACACATCGAGAACGCCCGCAGGCGATGACCGGATCGGGCGCCGACCGCCGATAGTCCGCAGTCGGCGGCATTGCCGATTTTGATCGTCTGCCTCGGCATCATCCCGTTCGACGCTTTTTGGCCCGGTCGCGACTTAGCCCGGCGTGGACGCGATGATTTATTGGCGCATTCCGATCCGAATGTTCGGCATCGGCCATGTAATCATCTTCCTCATATAGGCCTCGGCACGCGCGCTATTGCGCCGATCGATATAATATGGCTCAATAATCGAACGCACCGGCGATAACGCTCGGGCAACGAGAGGATGTTCCATGAACGAAGCCGCGCACGCACCTGCTGGCGACATCGCCAAGACCAATCACAAGGCGATGATCGCGATGGTGCTGATGCTTGCCATCGCGATGCTCGGCGGCCTCGCGGCGCTGCTGCTCTTTTCCAAATAGGGCCGCCGCGCGCTCTCGCGCGGTCCGTTTGCGCGCCTGGCGAGCCGAACCATTGCTTGTCGGGCGCGGAGCGCCCCCGGAAATGAAGCACCGCGCGGTTTGACCGCGACTTTGTTTCCGAACCGGAATTTTACCGAGGCGACCGGCGCCGATTTTCAGCGGCGGTGTCCGCAGTCACCTTTCCGCGTGTCGGGCCACCGGCTCGAATCGATGCTTCGGCGCCGCCATGTGAAACACCGGAACATCATGCGTGCGTTCGCTGGCCGGGGCCAAAGCGCCTACCATGGCGAATACGTCGGCGGCGCGGATCGGGCGGCTGAACAGGAAGCCCTGGATGCTGCTGCAGCCCTGACTCCGCAGCTCTGCGAGTTGCCCCTCGTCTTCGACGCCCTCCGCGGTCGTTTCCATGTCGAAGGCCGTGGCGAGCGCGACGATCGCGCGGACGATCGCGGCGGCGCCATCGTCCTGCGCGACGGATGTGACGAAAGAACGGTCGATCTTGATCTTGTCGAACGGAAAGCTGCGCAAATAGCTCAATGACGAATAGCCCGTGCCGAAATCGTCAAGCGCGATGCGCACGCCCAGCGCCCGCAGCCCATGCAATATGTCGAGCGTCGCGGCGGTACCTTCGAGGAAAATCGATTCGGTGATCTCGATTTCGAGGCGGTGCGGCGCCAGACCGCTGCGGCCGAGCGCTTGCACGACGATATTCGAAAAGCCCGAATTGCGGAACTGGAGCGGGGATACGTTGACCGCGATCCTCAGCGTCTCGGGCCAGCGCATCGCCTCGCGGCAGGCTTCGTGGATCACCCATTCGCCCATCGCGACGATCAGGCCGGTATCCTCGGCGACGGGGATGAACTCGACCGGGTGGATCGGCCCGCGCTCCGGATGCTCCCAGCGCATCAGCGCCTCGAAACCGCTGATCGCATCGGTCTTGAGATCGAAAATCGGCTGATAATCGAGGCGCAGCTGACCGGAACGCATCGCCTCGCGCAGATCGAGCTCGATCTGTCGACGGCGGCGGGCGGCGGCATCGAGCGACGGCTCGAAGAAGCGGAACACGCCGCGGCCATCCTGTTTGGCGCGGTAGAGCGCAAGGTCGGCATTCTTGAGCAATGTCGAAGCGTCCCGACCGTCGCCCGGCGATACCGCGATGCCGATGCTGGCTGCTATCGGAATCATATGGCCGTCGGTCGATATCGGCTCGCGCAGGCGATCGACGATCGCCTGGCTCAGTGCGCGCGGGCGGTCGGGATCGGTGTCGTGGGCGAGGATGATCGCGAACTCGTCACCGCTCAATCGCGCGACGATGCCGTCGGTGGCGAGCTCGGCGATCAGCGCCCCGACAGCCTTGAGCAGCGCGTCCCCGACGGGATGGCCGAGCGTATCGTTGACCGCCTTGAAGCGATCGAGGTCGAGGCAGAGCACGGCGACGGTCTCGCCGCGGCGGCCGGCACGGGCAAGCATCGACTGGAGCTGTTGGCGGAACAGGGTGCGATTGGGCAGGTCGGTCAGCGTATCGTGGAAGGCAAGATGCGTGATCCGGTTCTCGCGCTCGAGGATGCCCGCCGACATCCGGTTGAAGCTCGATGCGAGCCGGCCGATCTCGTCCTCGCCGACGACCTGCACCTCGGTACGATCGCCCTCCTCGAGCGCGCGGGCAGCGGTATCAAGCGCGACGAGCGGCCCCGCGATACGGCCCGCCAGCCGGCGACTGCCCCAGAGCACCAGCGCGAGCCCGATCATCGCCATGACTAGGAAGCTCGCCTGCAGCGTGCGATAGGCTGCGAATGCCGCGGCGAGCGGATAGCTGATCAGCAGCACCGTATCGTTGCCGGCGGCGGCGCCCGGAAGCGGTTTGGCGAGCGCGATCGTCTGCTTTCCGTCGAAGCGCAGCGGACCCGGTGTATCGGTACGCGCCGCGGGCGAGGCGACAAAGCTATCGAGCGCGCCGCTCGCGCCGACCGGAGCGCCGCCGCTCGGCACCCAGTGGCCGCTTGCGTCCCGCCGCAGGATCGTCGCGGTGAGCGGGATCGGCGACAGGCGCTCGAGCGCGGCCATTTCGGTGCGATCGAGCTTGACCGCGAAGACGACCCAACCGATCTCCGTAGGCGCCAAGATCGGCGCGACGACGATCCGGTAGGCGTCGCGTCCACCCACCATCACCGCCTCGCGACGATCGGTCGCCAGCTTGTAGGGTGCCGCTGCGACCAGCGTGCGCAGATCGGGCGAGCCGCTCGATGCCGCCGCGACCACGCTGCCGTCCTGCTCGACGACGAAGGCATTGGCGACGCCCAGCCGGTGCCGCAGATTGAGCAAGGCGGATTCGATCGTCGGTACGTTTCCGCTGGCGACAGCGTCGCGGAAGCCGAAGTCGTGCGATAGAACGTCCGCCGCATCGCCGAGCGATTGCGCGCGCAAGGCCCAGACACGCTCGAACACGCTGCTGCTCGACACGAGTTCGCGCCGGACCGACGTTTCGACATAGTCGCTCACGATCACCTGCGTCACCAGCGCGATCGTGACGAGTATCGCGGCGAAAAGCCCGGCATAGAGTACGGTCAGCCGCGTCGAGAGCGTCGCAAAATGTGCCCAGCGCGGCCTGCGCCCATCATTGTCGGTGCCCACGATCAGCCGATCGGGATCGTTCGCGCGAAGCCGGCGGCGGTGATCGCAATCGGTGCCGAGATCATGTTGCCGACCGCGCGAATGCTCGGATGCCAGACGTCGAGCGTCGCCGTGCCGGCGGGGACGTCGAGGATGGCGTGGCCGGTCGCGTCGGTCTTCGCCGCATGGGGCGTATCGACCGCGAGGATGAAACCGCTCATCGTATCGTGGATGTTGCAGCCGATCGCGATCACGCCGGGCTTGTCGAACACGACCGCGCGCGTCTGGTCCTGGCCGTACAGCTTGAGTTCGAACTTCTTCGCCTTGGAGAAGGAATAGACGTGGTGCCGCACCTTATCCAGATTGGGGAAGGTGACGCTGGCGCCGACGGGCACGATCAGCACGTGCGGCACGAAGGCGATGTTCTGCTGGTTCATGGCATAGGGCCACGGAAAGCGTATCGCACCGGCCGCGCGATGCGGCATATCGACCATCACGACGGCGTCGGCGACCGGACGGCCATCGGCAGCGCGGACCAGCACATCGACCTTCGCGGCATTGGCCGCGCCGGATATCGTCAAGGCCAGGATCAGGAAGCGAAAATACATGAAATGCGTATTAGCCGCGAGGCGTTGACCGCGGGTTAAGCCCGCGTTGACCGCGAGTTAACCTCAGCGCTCGACGACGCTCCGCTTCATCGGGGCGAGCTTCGCCAGAAGGCGATTTTGCGCGAAAATCGAGACGCGTTCCCGGTTCATCGCAAGCTGGAGGTCGCCGACGAGCACGTTGAAGTCCTTGGTCTGGATGCCGAGGTTATGATGCCCTTCCTGCATGTCGCGGCCGGTATAACGGCAGCCGCCGCCGAGGATGTAGCAGAACTGCTCCTTCAAGGTGCGGCGGAGCCGGACGATGTCCTGCCCCCGGAAGATGTCGGCGACGCGGGGATCGACGATCAGCCGGTCGACCAGCCCGTCGATGACGCGATCGACGCCCGGCTGCCGGCGGAACGCCCGCCACATGGATTGGCCCTCGAAGGGCGTCGCGCCGGCATTGGCGTCCGACTGCGTGTAGGGATCGACCGGCTGCTCGCCCGGCGGTGCCGGCGCGGCGAGTGCTGCGATTGCGAGCAGGAAGGGAAACATGGAACTCTCCGTCAGAAACTCGCCTGGATCGACAGCAAGGCACCGCGCTGGTTCCTGACCGTCGCGATATCGCCGAGATCGACATATGCCGCGGTGGCAGTCAGATTAGGGGTCAGCGCATAGGCCGCGAAGGCGTCGAGCGCATCGTCTTCCTTGGCGAAGGTGAGATTATTCGGCTTGCTGCGATACTCGCCGCCGAGCAGCAGCCGGCGCGTGACCAGCAGGCCTGCCGACCCTTCGAACTGCGGCGAATAGTGGTCGTCCGCATCGCCGCCGAAGCCGAGCAGGCCGAATTGATTGGCCTTGGTCAGCCGCACCGTCGCACCGAGCACGAGACTCTGCGCGAGCAGCACCTTGGTGGCCGACACATAGAAATCGGTGCCCGTGTCGTGCGCGCCGCCGATCGCGTGGATCACCGCGTCGCGCGCGGCGATATGATATTGCACGCCCACCGCGATCTGCGGCATCGCGCTGTCCTGATCGGTCACCGCGTCGCCGGCGATGCGCAACTTCGCGCCGATGATATCCTGGCTGAAGATGAAGCCGCGGCCGAGCCCCAGCGCGACGCCGGTCTTCTGCGTATCGAAACGCTGATGCGCATAGGAAAGCTCGAGCCGATCGCGGATCCCGATCGCGGCGCCGGCGCTGCTCAGGCTATAGTCGGAAAGCGGAACGTAGGTGGCGTGCACGCTGCCGCCGATGCCATCGACGGTCTCGTTTCCCGCTATCAGCGCCCAGCTTGCGAGGCCGCCGCCGGCCGCGCCGTCAACGGTCGAGATGCCGTTGGTGAGCAACAACTTGCCGCCGGCGCGCATCTCCTCGCCGGCATGAGCGGGTGCGGCGACGATGAGCGCGCAGGACAGGGCGAGAAACATACGCTTGGAGCGCGACGACGGCATGCAACACTCCGGGAGCTCGAGCCTGCCCCTTGGAGCCGGTGCGGTTACGATCGCGTAAATCGCTGGTGCGACCGGGCGATCGACGACGGCGCGAGCGGTTTTCGCGTTGACGCAGTGCAGCATAAAATCTACCAGCCGCGCGCTCTCAATACGCTAAGCCAGATCAGGCGCGGCCTTGCCCAGCGCTGGAGGCGCCGTTCACGATGACCATGACTTTCGCCGATCTCGCCTTGGCGCCGCTGCTGCTTCAGGCGTTGGCAGAAGAAGGCTATGACAGCCCGACGCCGATCCAGGCCCAGTCGATCCCGATGCTGCTGCAAGGCCGCGACATGCTGGGCATGGCGCAGACCGGCACCGGCAAGACCGCCGCCTTCGCGCTGCCGCTGTTGCACCGGCTCGCCGCGGACCCCCGCCCGGCGCCCAGGGGCGGCGCCCGCGTTCTCGTCCTCGCGCCCACCCGCGAGCTGGTGTCGCAGATCGCCGCCGGCTTCCAGAGCTTCGGCCGCCATCTGTCGCTGCGCGTGACCACGATCTTCGGCGGCGTCAGCCAATTCCATCAGGTCAATGCGCTCGAGGCCGGCGTCGATATCATCGTCGCCGCGCCTGGCCGCTTGCTGGACCTCATCGAGCAGGGCCTGTGCGACCTTTCCGCGCTCGAGGCACTGGTGCTGGACGAGGCCGATCAGATGCTCGACATGGGCTTTGCGAGGCCGATCGAGCGCATCGTGGCCACGCTGCCGAAGGATCGACACACCCTGTTGTTTTCGGCGACGATGCCGAAGTCGATCGCCGCACTGGCCGAAAGCCTGCTGAACGATCCGGCGAGCGTCGAGATCGCGCCGCCTTCGACCACCGTCGAGCGGATCGAGCAATCGGTGATGTTCCTCGATGCGGCCGACAAGAAGGCGGCGTTGCTGGCGCTGCTGCGGACGCCGGAGATCGGCCAGGCCGTCGTCTTCACGTTGCAGAAGAACATTGCCAACGAAGTCTGCGCCTTCATCAGCGAGGCCGGCATTCCGGCCGAGGCGCTGCACGGCAACAAGTCGCAGGGTCAGCGCGAGCGTGCGCTGGATGCGTTCCGGGCCGGGGATGTTCAGGTGCTGGTGGCGACCGATATCGCGGCGCGCGGCATCGACGTCGATACGGTGACCCATGTGTTCAATCACGACCTGCCGAGCCTGCCGGAAAGCTATGTCCACCGCATCGGCCGCACCGGTCGCGCCGGCCGCAGCGGCTTCGCGATCACGCTGTGCGATGCCGAGCAGCGGGCCTGGCTGCATGATGTCGAGCGCGAAATCGGCCGCAGTCTGACGGTTCGGGCGGACCACCAATGGCATTGCGAAGTGGCGCGCCACTCGACCAAACGCGCGCCGATCCTGGGCGGCGGCCCGGCCAAGCAAGTCAAACCGCAAAAAGAGCGCGTGCGCAAAGTTTGGACCGAGGAAGAGAAGCTCGCCGCGCGAACGGCGGCACGGGCGGCCTGAGAGGGATCGTCGCTTCGTCCCGGGCGATTGTCGGAGGATGTGTGCGAACGGTGCGCCCGAGCCCGCCATCGGCGGTCGATGGGATCAGGTCCGCCGCGATCGGCTCCCTGCTGTAAACAGCAGCGCGACGGCGACGGCCTCCAATCCGATCGTCCCTATCCAGGCGACCAGATGCCGTGCGCGATCGGCGCCCGTCGTCGCCACGCCGAGCGATAGGAGCAGCAGCGCGAAGCCATCCAGGCGGAGCGCGCGTCGCCTTGCCTGATGCAGGCGATGGCTGGACAGCGCGGCCGCCTGCCGGGGAGTACCGGCGGCGACGAGCAGGATTCCCGGCAAGGCCGAGAGGGCCGCGATCATCATGTCGTCGTCCGCCGCCCGGTGCCGGTCGCGATCGGAAGGGGCGCGCGACGTATGACGAATGCCGCGGCACCCGCGCCGACGCCCGCAAAAACGAGCGCGACGAGATCGACGGCCGATCTTGGCATCGTCCAGATTGCGCTGCCGGTCGCGGCATCCACCAGCGGGATTGCCAGGCAGGCGAGCGCGCCGCCGATCAGCAGCTCGGTCCATGCCCTCGCCGGCCTGCGGATCGCGGCGAAGACCAGCAGCGCGGCCCATGTCCAGAAAACCGCGCGTACCTCCCAGTCGACACGATGTGCCAGGCCCGGCGGCAGCAGGCGGTTGGCGAGGACGAAAGCGGCGAAGGCGATCGGCGTGCCGGCCACGAAGCCGAGATTGAGCCGTTCCACCAGCCTGTGCGCCGCATCCGGACGTTGGCGCCGTCGCTTCGCAGTCCACAGCAGCAGCCCCGTGCCGATCATAGCGGCGAGCGCGACGCCCGAGACGAAATAAAGCCAGCGGACCGGCGTATCGGCATAGCGCGCGGTGTGGAGGCCGTAGAGGACGTCGTAGATCGCGACGCCGGGACGATGCTCGTCATGCGCCGCGATCAGGCGCCCGCTCGGCCCATCGAAGCTCAGCGTCTCGGCCTCGACGCCGATCCGCGCATCCTCGGCGCGCACCAGCGTGACGACGGCAGCGGCATCTCCGGGATTGACGATGTTGATCTGGTACAGCCCGCCGGCGAAACGGCGCTCCGCCTCGGCCAGCATCGGCCGGATCGGCGCCAGCGCGGCCCGGCGCCCGGTGGCGGGCCGGTCGATCGCGGCCGGGTAGAGCGCACGGGTCAGTGCTGTGGGGTCTCCCCGATAGGCCGACATCGCGCCCCACGGCATGATCAGCGTCGCCAGCGTCAGCGCGCCGGTGAAGGCGATCATCAGGTGGAAGGGCAGCGCGGTCACCGCCAGAAGATTATGCGCGTCGAGCCAGCTCCGTTGGCCCTTGCGCGGGCGGAAGGTGAAGAAGTCGACGAAGATCCGTCGATGCGCGACGATTCCGGTCAGCAGCGCGAGCAGCATCGCCAGTGCCGCGGAGGCCGACAGGATGCGCCCCCACGGATAGGGCAGCTGCAGCTCGAAATGGAGCCGGTAGAAGAAATCGCCGCCCAGCGTGTCGCGGATGCCATCGGGGCTACCGCTGCGCGCGTCGAGCCATTTCTGGATGTAGCCGGTCCTGGCATCCGACCAGACGGCATAGCTGGTGCCCGATCGCGCATCGGCGGGCTGGATGAACCAGGACGGCGACGAGGCGGCGTGCGCGGAGAGCCACGCCACCGCGGCCGCACCCGCGTCTGCGCTATCGACGGTGCAGCAGCTCGCCTCGGGCCGCGCCCAGTCGCCGATCTCCTCGCGGAACACGCTGAGCGTACCGGCCAGCGCGATCGCGAACAACAGCCAGCCGACCACGAGGCCCGACCAGTCGTGCAGCCACGTCATCGACGGGCGGAAATCCGGCTTCACGGTCGCCAGCCTGCGGCGATCGCGATCGCGGCGACTAGCGTCGCGAACAGCGCGATTCCGATCCATGCGCGTGCGGCGCTGCGCGCCCAGAAGCACCCCATCGCGGCCACGGGCATGGCGACCAACGCCGCGATCGTGCCGCTGATCGCAGCATCGATCCTCGCCATCGGCAGCGCCCAGGCGGCCGCAATCGCGACCAGCGCCGCCACGCCATAGCCGCCTGCCAGCGCCGCGACGAGGCGCGCGGCCACGTCGAGGCGGTAGCGTGCGGTGATGGCGCGGCCCGACATTACCAGCTGAAGCCGATCGTGCCCTGCACAGTGCGGCGCTGGCCGTACCAGCACCAGCCATATTGGGCGAGGCAGCTGGTCAGATACTTCTTGTCGAACAGGTTGGTGCTGTTGATTCCGACGGTGAGGCCCTGGAGCCGCGGATTGGCCTTGCCGAGATCGAAGCGGAGCAGCGCGTCGAACAGCGTCACGGCCGGGGTGCGCAGCGGGCTGCCCGGCGATCCGGCCGCATAGTCGGCAGGGGATTGGTAGAAATCGGCATAGACGCTGTCGACGTGACGGACATCGCCGCCGACAGTCAAGCCGTGCAGGCCGCCCGACTTGGGCGACCAATCGAGATAGGCGGTGACGCCGCCGCGGCCGACGCCGTCGAGGCCATGGCCGACGCTCTTGGGATCGGCGCTGTTGTCGAGCACCTTCACGGCCTGGCGGCTGAACGCGATCCGCGTGTTGAAGCCATAGGGCAGCGGCGCGTTCGCCTCGACCTCGAAGCCCTGCGAGCGGACCTTGCCGACCTGCGTGTCGAGGAAGGTGACGGGATTGGATTCGACGACGTTGGTCTGGTCGATATGGAACCAGGCGCTGGTGATCAGGATCGGTGTGCCGGGCACCTGATATTTGAGCCCCGCCTCGAACTGCCTGCCGAGCGAGGGCTTGGCGAGGCCGCCGCCCGCGAGCTGGTCGGCCTGCGGCTCGAACGAGGTCGACCAGCTGACATAGGGCGAAAGTCCGATCGCGGTCTTGTAGAGCGCGCCGACGCGATAGGTGAATTTATGGTCGTGCTGGAGGCTGGTGCTGGTCCCGGTCGGCGCCACGACGGTCGAGTAGGCGCGCGCCCAGTCCTGCCGGCCGCTGACCGTGACGCGGAGATCGCCGAGCGACATCTGGTCCTGCGCATAGACGCCCTGCTGGCGGGTCTGTGTCTCCGCGAACGTGGGCGATACGAAGCCGACGCCCGAATAGTTGAGCACCTGATACGGGCTCGCCGGCGTCGCCGTCGTACCATAGACCGGGTCGAACGGATCGATGCTGGTGGCGCCGCCGAACGCATAGAGTTCGGACGAATGCGCAACCTGTCGATCGACCCCGAGCAGGATGCTGTGGTGGATCGGCCCGGTGTCGAAATGGCCGGTCAGCTGGTTGTCGAAGGTCCAGTCGTTGAGCTGCTCGCGCGTGGCGTAGGAATAGCGCGAATAGGCGGTCGGCGCCGCGCTCGCCGGCACGCTGTAATAGTCGGCCTGCGTGCCGCCGGTGTAGACGATGCCCAGGTCGCTGTGGACATATTGATAGCGCCCCGACGAGCGGAACGCCCAGCCGCTGCCGAAATCATGCTTGAAGATGTAGGTGAGGCTCGCCTGCGAGCGGCTGAAATAATCGTTCGGCTCGCCGCCGTAGAATTTGGTCGGGATCGTGCCCGCCGGATTGGCGATCAGCGTGCCGAGCGCCGGATCGACGCCATAATCGCCGTTGCGGGGATCGTGCGAGTAGTTGGCGAGCAGCGTGAAGCTGGTCGGCGTGCCCGAGCCGAGCGTCACCGCGCCCGAGATCGTCTGCCGCGCGCGCTTGCCATAGGTCTGCTGCGTGTCCGCGCCATTGGCGCTGCCATAGAGGCGCCACAGCACATTCTGCCCGGCGCGGCCGCCGACATCGGCATCGGCGCGGTAGAGATCGTAGTTGCCGTAGGTGCCGGAGACGGCGCCGTAGAAATCGCGATCGAGCGGCAGCTTGCTCTGTTCGTCGACGAGGCCGCCCGGCCCCGACTGGCCGTAGAGCGCGCCGGAAGGCCCCTTGAGGATCTCGATCCGGTCGAGCCGCGAAACATCGACCTGCTGGGCGGCATAACCGCTCGCGCTGGTGAACTCCTTGAGGCCGTCGAGGAAGACTGGCGCCGCGAAGCCACGGAGCATGAACTGGTCGTAGACCTCGGCGTCGGCCCCGCGCGTCTCGGGGGTGACGCCCGCGACATAGCGCAGGGCTTGGTTCAGATTCTGCAACCCGAGATTCTTGATCTCGGAGGCGTCGATCACGCTGATCGACTGCGGGGTCTCGATGATCGGCGTATCGGTCTTGGTGGCGGCCGATGCGACGGTCGTCGGCTTGTCGCCGGTCACGACGATGGCGTCGCCTTCGGTCGTCTTGGAGGCATCCGCGGCATCCTCCGCTTGTGCCGCGGCGAACGGCATCAGCACCGCGGCCGCGACCCCCGACAGGAGGCTGGCGCGCGCGATCGATCGAAGCATGGAAGACGTCCCTTGGATTATGGTTTCGCAGCGGCTCCTAAGGTTGATGCGACCGACTCGCAATAGCAAAATTCAGCAACATTCTGTAACCGACGTCCGGCGCGCGCGACGGCTAATCCACAATATTGCCGCTGCTCGTCGGCGAAGCGTGAGGGCCGCCATCCCGCATATGGGCGAAGCCGACGAGCGTGGCGGCAAGCCCGGCAGCCGATCCCACGCCGAGCGCCCATCGTGGCCCGAAATGATTGGCCACCGCGCCGACCAGCGGCGCGCCGATCGGCGTGCCGCCCAGCGCCACCGCGAGCCGGATCGCCATGGACGCGCCCGCGCATCGCCGGTTCGGTCGATAATTGCATCAGGCCGTTGGAGGCATTGGTGAAGGTGAGGGCGGCGACGCCGATGACGACCAGCGCGGCGGCGAACAGCCAATAGTCGGGAGCGACGGCGCCGAGCAGACATCCGATGCCGAACACGGCGGCGCCGATTGTTAGATAGAAGAAGCTCGGCGCCTCGCGTCCAGTCGCCAGCAGCGCGCCCGTTATGGTACCCACCGCCATGATCGAGCTCAGCAGGCCGTAGTGCGTGGCGTCGGCGTGGAAGACGGTGACCGCCATCGTCGAGATGAAGATCGGGAAATTGAGCCCGAACGTGCCGAGCAGAAAGAGCATCACGACGATCGCCCGCAGATCGCGTCGCCCGGCGACATAGCGAAACCCCTCCGAGAGGCTTCCCGGCCGGCGGACGGCGCGATCGCCCGCATGGAGCTCGGATCGCCGCAGCAGCAGGAGCGAAGCGAGCACGGCCACGAACGAAAGGCCGTTGATGACGAACGCCCAGCCGGTACCCACCGCGCCGATGCACAGGCCCGCGGCGGCAGGGCCGATCATGCGCGCGGCGTTGAACGAGGTCGAGTTGAGCGCCACCGCATTGGCGAGATCGCGGTCGCCGACCAATTCGGCCACGAAGGTCTGGCGGACCGGTGCGTCGAAGGCGGCGGCGCAGCCGAACAGCAGCGCGAACAGATCGACCTGCCATAGCCGCACCGCGCCGAGGATCGTCAGCAGGCCGAGCGCGATCGCGAGCGCGCCCATCATGGCCTGGGTCAGCATCAGCAGCCTGCGGCGATCGAAATGATCGGCGGCATAGCCGGTCCACGGCAGCAGCAGGAATTGCGGACCGAATTGCAGCGCCATGACGATGCCGACGGACGTCGCATCATGGTGGGTGAGTTGCGTCAGGACCAGCCAGTCCTGCGCGGTACGCTGCATCCAAGTGCCCATGTTGGAGACGAGCGCGCCGCCGAACCAGATCCGATAGTTGAAATGGCGCAGCGAATGGAAGCGACCGCGGCGTCCGGGATCGGCCGCTTGCCCGGCAGGCGATAATGCGTCCGTTTCGTCGAGTTGGACCGGCGGACCGTGACGTGTTCTATGCCTCGCGCCGCCATCGCGATCCGCGCCCGCGCCGGGCTCGTCAGCCACGCAGCGGCCGCTCCACGATCGAAGGCGAGATCGCGCGTCGCCGGGGACGCGGGCAACGCCGCTTCATGACCGCGCGTCGTCCAGCAGCAATTCGGCGACCGCGTCGATGATGGCATCGCTGTCGAGGCGGTAAAGACGATGGAGGTCCGGCAGATCGCCGGTCTGGCCGAAACGGTCCACGCCGAGCGGGCTGATCCGATGCCCCTTCACGCCACCGAGCCAGGACAGCGCCGACGGCGATCCGTCGAGTATGGTCACCAGCGCGGCATCGGGGGCGAGCCGGCCGAGGAGCGTTTCGACATGGCTCGGGACGGCTTGAGTGCGCGTCCAGCGGGAGGCCTGCCGTGCGCTCCAGCCGCGATGCAGCAGATCGGGCGAGGTGATGGCGAGGATGCCGAGATCGGGCAGGTCTGCCGCCATCGCTCCGGCTGCGGCAAGCACTTCGGGGGCGATCGCGCCCATATAGGCGACCGCGTGCCGGCGATCTCCGGTCGGCGGCTTGAGCCAGTAACCGCCCTTGAGCGCATCGTCCTTCCAGGCGCCGTCGGCGCGCGCGACCTGCGGGATCGACCGCGTGGTGAGGCGCAGATAGACCGATCCGCCGTCCGCCTCGTCCTGCATGTGGAGGAACGCCCATTCCATGCAGGCCGCGACCTCGTCGGCGAAGGCCGGTTCGAAGGCGGTGAGGTTGGGCTGGCC
>Ga0302314_10009534_pt1 | contig 17157 bp, 13 predicted proteins | sample III_Palsa_N2_3_FD_200533 | JGI IMG/M metagenome (GOLD analysis project Ga0302314, IMG submission 200533) | Peat permafrost microbial communities from Stordalen Mire near Abisko, Sweden - III_Palsa_N2_3 | ecosystem: Environmental > Terrestrial > Soil > Palsa > Peat permafrost | place: Sweden...
TTTACAATCGTTAGATATGTCAGAGTCAGCGCGAAGTGGGAGTGATGGACAGCGGTACAGTCCAGCGGAGATTGAACCGAAGTGGCAGGCGCGATGGGATGCGGACGATCGGCTGTACGATGCCGAAGGGCACGAGTCCGCCAAGGCGAAGTTCTACTGCCTGGAGATGCTGCCATATCCGAGCGGGCAATTGCACATGGGCCACGTGCGGAATTACGCGATCGGCGACGCGCTGGCGCGATTCATGTGGATGCGCGGGCACAACGTGTTACACCCGATGGGTTGGGACGCGTTCGGGCTGCCGGCGGAAAATGCGGCGCTGAAGAATAACACGCCGCCGCGCGAGTGGACGCTCCAGAACATCGCGGCGATGCGCAAGCAGATGCGGCGGATGGGGCTGAGCTACGACTGGGCGACCGAGGTAACGACGTGCCTGCCGGATTACTACCGCTGGAACCAGTGGTTCTTCCTTAAGATGTTCGATAAGGGCCTGGCCTACCGCAAGAAGAGCAAGGTGAACTGGTGTCCGGAGTGCCAGACGGTGCTGGCGAACGAGCAGGTGATCGATGGGCGCTGTTGGCGGCACGAAGACACGCTGGTGGAGCAGCGCGACCTGACGCAGTGGTTCCTGCGGATTACGAAGTATGCAGATGAGTTGCTGACGGGCCTCGACAAGTTGGAGGGCTGGCCGGAGAAGGTTCGCACGATGCAGCGGAACTGGATCGGGCGCAGCGAAGGCACGTTGGTGGACTTCGGCGTGAACGCACGCGAAGAGAAGATCACGGTATTCACGACGCGGGTGGATACGATCTTCGGAGCGACCAGCGTGCAGCTTGCGCCGGAGCATGTGGTCGCGAAGAAGTTTGCCGAGAGCGATACGTTGCTGGCTGGGCAGATTGAGGAGATGCTGGCGCAGCAGAAGGCGGCACGCGAGGCGGGCGATCTGGGGGCGATCGAGAAACATGGCGTGAATACAGGACGGCTCGCCGTGAACCCATTCAATGGCGAGCTGGTGCCGATTTGGGTGGCGAATTACATCCTGGCGGATTATGGGACGGGCGCGATTATGAGCGTTCCAGCGCATGATGAGCGCGATTTCGAATTTGCCAACAAATACGTGCTGGAGGTGCGCCGGGTCATTGTGTCGTCTTCAGGAGCAATTGATTCGGAGCAACTGCCGTACACGGCGGAAGACGATGCGGTCCTGGCGGATTCGGGGCAGTGGACGGGCGAATCGTGCGTGGAAGCAAAGAAGAAGATGGCAGCCTTCGCGAAGGCGAACGGATTTGGCACGGCTACGGTCACGTATCGGCTGAAGGATTGGGGTGTCAGCCGGCAGAGATACTGGGGCACGCCGATTCCGATGGTGTATTGCGAGCGCGGACATGCCGGTGTGGAGGCGGGCGGAGTGGTTCCACTGCCAGAGAGCGCGCTTCCGGTGGTGTTGCCGGAGCAGATTGAGATTACCCAGCAGGGTGGCTCGCCGCTGGGACGGGTTGCGGATTTTGTGAATACGATCTGCCCGGCATGCGGCGGTCCGGCGCGGCGCGAGACGGACACAATGGACACGTTCGTCGATTCGAGCTGGTACTTCTACCGGTATACGGATGCGCAGAACTCGGCGGCGCCATTTGATTCGGCGAAGGCGAATTACTGGTTTCCAATCGATCAATACATCGGCGGCGTGGAGCACGCGATTCTGCATTTGATCTACTCGCGCTTCTGGACGAAAGTGATGCGGGACCTGGGGATGATTGCGAATGATGAGCCTGCGGCGCGGTTGTTTACGCAGGGAATGGTGATCAAGGACGGCGCGAAGATGTCGAAGTCGAAGGGCAATGTGGTGTCGCCCGACTTGATGATCGAGCGCTATGGGGCGGATGCGACGCGGATGTATGCGCTGTTCGCCGCGCCTCCGGACCGCGACCTGGAGTGGCTGGAGGAAGGAGTTGGGGGGATCAGCCGATTCCTGGGGAGGGTCTACCGGCTGACGCTGAAGTTTGGCGCGGGTGCGGGTGATGGGTCAGGGAGCGATGTTGCGGCAGAAGCTGCGCTGCTGCGGACGCTGCATCAGACAATTGCGAAGATTACAGGTGACTTCAGCGGGCGCTGGCACTTCAATACGAGCATTGCGGCGATCATGATTTTTGTGAATGAGATTGCGGCGGCAGAGCCGTCGATGGAGTCTGGCAAGATTTCGGGCGTTGTGACCGCGGAGGTCTTCAAGAACCTGACGCTGATGCTGGCTCCGTTCGCGCCATTCCTGGCGGCGGAGTTGTGGGAGACGCTGGGCGGCGAGGGCGCGGTGTTCCGCGTCGCCTGGCCGGTGGCGGATACCGAACTGGCCCGTGAAGATGAGGTCGAAATCCCCGTGCAGAGTAATGGCAAACTGGTGACGGTTATGAAGGTGCCTGCGGGAAGCGACCAGGCTACGATTCAGGCGGCGGCATTGGCCGATCCGAAGGTTGCGGCGCGGATCGAGGGCAAGACGGTGGTGAAGGTGATCGTGGTGCCCGGCAAGCTTGTAAATATCGTGGTGAAGTAATGACCGTCGACGGGAGAGAACAACCCCACGATAACTTCGGCTCCGCCTCAGTGATCGTGGGGCACCCGATTCATGCGGTGCCGGTGCGGGGGACGCAGTCATTTGTGCATACGCTGGCGGCGTGCTGGAGGCGGCCTTCGTTGACGGCGCTGGAGGTGGCTTGGCGGTGGGCGTTTGGTGCGCCGGCGGCAGCGCTGATCTGGTATGAGGCGGCGCGAATTCTGCGTGAGACGCCGGTGGATTTCGGTGCGCTGCAGCGGATGTCGGTCCTGGACCCGATGAGCGCCGCAGAGACTCTCTCGCAGGCGGCTGGTGAGCTTCTGCCGGCGGTGGTGCGTGTCGCGGAATGGATGGGGCCACTGCTGCTGGTGGCGTGGGTGGTCGCCTCGTCGGTTGGGCGGGCCGTGGTTTTGCAGCGCGTTGATGCGGGGTTGCATGCGCGAACGGGAACGCTAATGTCGCTGCAGGCAGTACGGATGGCGGCGTTGCTGGGTAGCTTCGCCGTATGGTTTGAGTGTCTGCAGTGGGCAGGACGATACGCGGTGAATGGGCCGATGTTGGCAGGGCAGGAGCCGAATTTGGTGGGCTATTGCGCGATCGTAATCATCGCGACACTGGGCATGTTTACGCTGTGGGCGGTGGCGAGCTGGGCGCTCTCGGTGGCGCCGCTGCTGGCGATGCTGCGCAACCTGGGAGCCGCGGCTAGTCTGACGGCTGCGTTCCGGCTGGGGCCGGTGCGTGGGAAGCTGGTGGAGATCAACCTGGTGATGGGGATCGTGAAGATTGCGCTGATTGTGCTGGCGGTGGTGCTTTCCGCGTGCCCGCTGCCGTTTGAGAGTGTGGCGACACCGGAGTTCATGCTGCGGTGGTATGGAGTGGTGACGGTGCTGTATCTGGTTGCGTCGGACTTCTTCCACGTGGTGCGGCTGGTGTCGTATCTAGAACTGTGGAAGGCGTACGACGCGGGAAGCTAGAGGCCGGAAGCCTGGACCGCGGCCAGAATCCATTTGAGGATGAGGTTCGGGGCGCAGCCTAGAATGATGACGGCAACGGCGAGGATCAGCACGAGGATCTGGGTGAAGACGGGCGAGCGGAATGCGGTGGCTTTGTCTGCAGGAGGCGCGACGTAAACCTGCTTCAATACCCGCAAGTAGTAATAGAGCGAGACGGCGCTCATGGCGATGGCGAGCACGACCAGCCAGAGCAGGCTGGCGGCCTTCGGCGTTGACTGTATGATGGTGACGAAGAGGTAGAACTTGCCAAAGAAGCCGGCGAGGGGTGGGATGCCAGCCAGCGACAAGATGAAGATGGCGAGCGAGAAGGAGAGTACGGGAGCCTGGCGGCTTAGGCCGGCGAAGTGGGAGAGTTCGTCGCTGCCGCGGTTTTCCTCGACGACGGCGATTACGGCGAATGCGCCGAGCGTGGAGAGCGCGTAGGTGATGACGTAGTAGAGGAGCGCGGCGAGGCTCTGCGGGGTGTGCCCAATGATGGCGAGCAGCATGTAGCCGGCATGGGCGATGGCTGAGTAGGCGAGCAGGCGGCGCAGGCTGGTCTGGCGGATGGCGACGAGATTGCCGAGCAGCATCGAGAGAGCGGCCATCAGGGCGAGGACCGGGGTCCAGCCGCGGACGAGGCCGGGGGGCGCGGCGGTGCCTTCGACGCCGACAAAGCCTAGCGCCATTACCTGGAAGAAGATGAAGAAGCTGGCGACTTTTGAACTGGAGGCGATAAAGGCGGCGCTGGGCGCGGGAGCGCCGAGGTAGACGTCGGGGGCCCAGAAGTGGAACGGGGCGGCGGCGATCTTGAAGCCGAGGCCGATGGCGGTGGTGACGATGGCGATGACCAACAGCGGATTGAGCGACGGGCCATGCAGCGACCGGGCGATGTGGGTGAGGCTGGTGGAGTTGGAGAGGCCGTAGAGCAGGCTGAAGCCGAAGAGTAGGAAGGCCGCGGACATTCCGCCAAAGAGGAAATATTTGAGGGCTGCTTCCCAGGACTGGGCGCTGCGTTTGTTGAAGGCGGCAAGGACGTAGAGCGAGAGGCTCAGGAGTTCGAGCGAGATGAAGATGACGAGCAGGTCTTGCGTCCCGACCAGGAACATCATGCCTGCGGTTGCGACAAGGATGAGCAGGACGAATTCGCCGATGTGCTCGGTGAAGTTCGAATCGGCGGAAAGAAGCAGGGTGAAGATGGTGAGGACGAGCAGCGCGACCTGGACGAGATGAGTAAGCGGGTTGGCGATCAACATGCCGTCGAAGAGATTGGCCTGCGCGGGGACGAGGACAATGCGCAGGATGGCGGCCGCGCAGCCCAGGGAAGCGAGCGTGGTGGCGACGGTAAATCGGATGCGGAACGGGCGTTTGCGCAATGCTACTAGGTCGACGGCCATGACGACGAGCGCGGTGACCACGATTATGACTTGCGGCAGGGCGAGTTGAAGAAGTTGGGTGTAATTGGTTGCGTTCATTGCCAACTCCCTTTGCGCAGGCCTTCAAACAGCGGAGAGTTTAGAGCTGGCAGAATGATGTTCAGCAGCATTTGCGGATAGATTCCTACGAGCACGCTGGCGGAGATGAGGATGATGGCGCCAATGCGTTCAGGGAGGGTGATTGGAGGAAGCGGATGGTGGGGTGGGCGCTCTGCGGTGCGCGATTCGGCGAAGAAGGCTTTTTGCATGGCGCGCCAGACGTAGACGACGCCGAGGACGATGCCGAGTCCGACCAAGAGTGCGAGCAGTGGGTAGGCGTGCCATGTGCCGATGAGGATCATGAGTTCAGCGACGAAGCCACTGAAGCCAGGCAGACCCATCGCAGCCATTCCGGCCAGAACGAAGGTGACTGCGGCGAAGGGGATGGCTTTGTTGAGGTTCATCGGGCCGAGCAGGTAGAACTCGCGGGTGTGGGTGCGAGCGTAGACCATGCGGCCGACGACGGCGAAGAGGAGGCCGGCGAGCAGGCCGTGGGAGACCATCTGCATTACGGCGCCGGCGATGCCGATCTGGTTGAGGGTCATGAGGCCGAGCAGGATGAAGCCCATGTGGCTGACGCTGGAGTAGCCGATGACGAATTTAAAGTCATTCTGGACAAGGGCTACGGAGGCGCCGTAGATGATTCCGATGACAGCGAGGAGAGCGAAGACGTCGCGCCAGGAGCCGAGGCCGAGAACGTGGTGGCTCCACGCGCCGAGGCCGAGCGGAAAGAGGACCATCGCGACGCGGAGACAGCCGTAAGCACCGAGCTTCATGACGACGCCCGCTAGCAGCATGGAGGCAGCGGTGGGTGCGGCCACGTGGCCGGTGGGCGCCCAGGTGTGGAACGGCCAGAGGCCGGCGAGGATGGCGAAGCCGACGAAGACGAGCGGGAAGGCCAGCATTTGAAAGTGGGGTGAAAACGGATAGTGGGCCAGGTCGGCGAGGGCTGTGGTGCGGGAACCGGCGACGACGTAGGCGGCGATGAGCCCGATGAGGACCATGGCGGAGCCGACGAAGGAGTAGATAGCGAGCTTCATGGCTCCGTACTCGCGGCGGGTTGAGCCCCAGATGGCGATGAGGAAGTACTTCGGGATGATGACAATCTCGTAGAAGACGAAGAGGACAAAGAGATCGTAGCTGAGGAAAACTCCATAGACCGCGCCGATGAGGAGCAGGTAGAAGGCAAAGAATTCCTTGGTGCGTTCCTCGATGTTCCAGGAGAAGAGGATGCCGGTGATGGCGATGATGCCGGTGAGCAAGGCGAGGGTGAGCGAAATGCCGTCTGCGGCGAGGTGATACTCAATGCCCAGGGAAGGGATCCATGGGACGCGGGTGATGACCTGCATCTCTCCGGTTGGGTGATGCAGGAACGCCGCAAGTGCGATGGCGAAGCCGGCGATGGCCGTGAGCAGCGCGAGGATGCGCGCTAAGGTCGTGCTGCCGCGGGGCAGCAGAAGCAGGGCGGCAGCTCCGATAAATGAGATGTAGATCGTCCAAGCGAGCATATTCAAAACACCAGATTCAGCTACTGAATCAGAACTTTAGTTGTTGCACCATCTGTACGACCGTGCTGTTGACGATGCCAAGCACGAGTTGGGGATAAAGGCCGAGCGCGAACATGAGCGCGATAACCGGTGCGAGGGCGAGGCGCTCGCGGGTGGTCAGGTCCGGAAAGGTTGCCCACCTTTCGTTGAGCGGGCCGGAGAAGACGCGCTGGAGGATGCCGAGCATAAAGAGCGCAGTTGCGAGCAGGCCAAGGACCGAGATCGACGTAGCCCAGGAGACGAGCGGGAATGAGCCCTTGAAGATGAGGAACTCTCCGATGAAGCCGTTGAGGCCAGGCAAGCCAAGAGACGAGAAGAGGGCAATTCCCATGAGGCCGGTGAATACGGGGGCCACTTTGCGCAGGCCGCCGAAATCATCGAGACCCCGGATACCGCCGGTGCGTTGCTCGAGCATCGCGACGAACCAGAAGAGGGTGGCGGCGGTTAGAGCGTGGTTGAAGATTTGCAGGAAGACGCCGTTCAGTGCAGCGTATTTTTCGGTGGTCAGCGCGGCGTCCGCGCCGGTGAACTTCACGACGGTAAAGATGGCAAGCAGGCAGTAGCCGAGGTGGTTGATGGAGGAGTAGGCGAAGATGCGCTTGAGATCTTTCTGCGCGAGAGCGGCGTAGGCGGAGAAGACGATGGTGGCGACAGCGAGCCAGAGGAGAGGCGTGAGGACGAGCTGCATCTGCGGGCCGAAGATGGGAAGCAGGATGCGCAGGAAGCCGTAGAGACCCATCTTCGACATGGCGCCGGTGAGGAGGATAGTGGTTCCGGTGGGGGCTTCGGAATAGGCGGCAGGCAGCCAGGTGTGGAATGGGACGAGGGGGACTTTTACGGCGAAGCCGAGGAATGCGCCGGCGAAGATGAGGAGGGCCAGGTGCTCGGGTGCGAAGCGCTGCCAGGCTAGTTTGGCGACGACGGCGGGCATGAGCTGGTTGTGCTGCGCCAAGGTAGCGAGGTCGATGAAGTCGAAGGTGTGCTTGGCGAGGAAGAGGGCCAGGAAGGACAGCAGCAGGCCGACGCTGCAAACCATGGTGTAGACGAGGAATTGTGTTGCGGCCTTCGTGCTCTTCGGGCCACCCCAGAGTTTGATGAGGAAGAAGGCGGGTATGAGGCTGAGTTCCCAAAAGATGAACCAGTGGAAGAAATTGAGCGCGGTGAAGGTTCCGACGAGACAGGCCTCAAGGAAGAGAACGAGCGAGAAGTAGAGGGGGACGCGGTCGCTGATGCGCCAGGAGGCGAGGATTCCGATGGGGACCACGACGCAGGAGAGCAGGAGCATCAGGAGTCCGAGGCCGTCGATGCCGACGTGGTACTCGATGTCGAGCGGGGGACCGATCCAGACGTGGCGTTCCTGAAACTGGAGAGCGCCGGAGGCGGAGTCGAAGTGCGCCCAGAGGACGAGGGTGAGGCCGAGCGAGAGGATGCTGAAGGCGAGAGCGGACCATCGGGCGAGATTTGCGTTGCGGCCGGTGAAGGCGAGTACGCAGAGCGCGCCGACGATGGGGAGGATGGTGAGAATCGTGAGCACGGGAATGGGGGTCATGCTTTCGCTCCCCATAGCAGGAAGATGACGAGTGCGACAAGGGCGCAGCCAATGATGCGCAGGTAGGTTTGCACGTGGCCGGCTTGAAGCAGGGCGAGAAGTTCGCCGCTGCGGGAGACGCCTTCGCAGCCTTCATCGAAGCCAGAATTGATGACGCCAGCATCGAAGAAGTTGTCGACCCAGGCGAAGCCGATTACGAGGTAGGAGACGATTTGCACGGCGCCGTTCCAGACGAATTGATCGAACCAGTCGCAGAGGCGCGACCAGAAGGTGTTGAGGCGGATCAGTGTCGCGCCGTAGAGGGCATCGATGTAATACGCGTTGCCGAGGACAGTGAAGACGCCGGGCTGGAGTTTGCCGAGGGCGTCGGGGGATTCAGCGGATGCGATGGGCTTGCGGCCGTAGAAGTACCAGCCGAGGGCGAGACCCAGGAAGACGAGCATGGACGAGGAGATCATGACCGGGATAATGCCGGGTTCAAAGAAGGCGGGTGAGCTGAACGGGGCCGAGGTGTCATCGAGGAAAGACTGGAACCACGGCCAGGCCGGCGTTCCGGCGAAGCCAAGGAGGACGGCGAAGGGGGCGAGGATGACCAGGGGGATGGTCATGACCGCCGGGCTCTCGTGGGGGTGGTGCGCCACGGGGTGGGCAGGGTCCTCAAAGTGCGCGGCGAGCTGCGGGTCATCGTGGCTTGCTGCGGCCAAGCGATTGCTTCCGGCGAAGACGTAGTAGATCTGGCGGGTCATGTAGAAGGCTGTGAGGAGCGCGCCGAGTGCGCCGAGGTAGAAGGGAACCTGCGAGATGCTCCAGTTGTGCGCGGCGTGGAGGATTGCGTCTTTCGACCAGAAGCCGGAGAAGAAGAATGGGAATCCGCAGAGTGCGAGCATGCCGGCGGCGTAGGTGAGGAACGTGACGGGCATGAATCTGCGCAGGCCGCCCATACGGCGGATGTCCTGCTCTCCCGAACAGCCGTGGATAACCGAGCCGGCTCCCAGGAAGAGCAGCGCTTTGAAGAAGGCATGGGTGATCAGGTGGAACATGCCTACGGCTACGCCGCCGACGCCGAGGCCCATCATCATGTAGCCGAGTTGCGAGACGGTGGAGTAGGCGAGGATGCGCTTGATGTCATATTGGGCGACGGCAACGGTGGCACCGAAGATCGCGGTGATGGCGCCGACCCAGGTGACGACCTGCAACGCCACGGTGGGTGTAAGGATTGTCGCGGCGTGGGCGGCCATCAGGGGATAAATGCGCGCGATGAGGAAGACTCCGGCGGCGACCATGGTGGCGGCGTGGATGAGGGCGCTGACGGGCGTGGGGCCTTCCATCGCGTCGGGTAACCAGACGTGCAGCGGGACCTGGCCGGATTTTCCTGCAGCTCCGCAGAAGATGAGGATGCCGATAGCGGAGGAGACGGTGAGGCCGAGGATTGTGGTATGTGCTACGAGCGGAGCGAGGGCGGAGGTCTCAAGCGCTCCGGCACCGGAGTTGTAGAGGAGTAGCGTGCCGGTTTGGGAGTAGAGCCAGACCATGCCGATGAGGAAGCCGAGGTCGCCAATGCGAGTAGTGATGAAGGCTTTCTTCGCGGCTGCGGCGGCTTCAGGCTTGGCGTACCAGAAGCCGATCAGGAGGTAGGAGGTGAGGCCGACGATCTCCCAGCACATGAAGAGCAGGAGCAGACTGTTGGCGATGACGACGCCGAGCATGGCTCCGGCAAAGAGCGCGAGGAAGCAGAAGAAGCGGGTGAAGTTCTCGTCGTGCTCCATGTAGCCGGCGCTGTAGATGAAGATGAGCAGGCCGACGAAGGTGACCATCACGAGCATGACCGCGGTGAGGGGGTCGAGCATCCAGCTGAGTTGCAGCCACTGGTCACCGAACTGGAACCAGTTGAAGTTGAAGGTGAGCGGTGCGGCGCCCTTCGGCTGAGCGAGCGTATGGGCGAAGGCGCAGAGGGCGAGCAGGAACGACAGCGCCATGGAGCCGATGGCGAGGGAGGCGGCGGGCACGCGGCTGCGTTGTTTCAGGAGAGCGGTAATTCCGGCCGCGAAGATTGGCAGGGCGGGAATCAGCCAAAGATTTTGAACGATCCAGGTCATTGAGTCTCAGCGTGCGGTGAAGAGTGTGATTGAAGCATTGCGGTGATCGATAGCAACGGCGTAATTACGAACTTGTCTCAGCCTTTCAAGGAGTTCATCTGGTCTAGGTCGGTAGTCTTGGAATGCCGGTATGCGGCGAGGATGATTGCGAGTCCGACGGCGGCTTCTGCGGCGGCGACGCTGATAGAGAAAATGGCGAACATGACGCCGGTCAGCGCCGAAGGGTTTAGGCCGAATCGCCAGAAGGCGATGAAGTTCAGGTTGGCAGCATTGAGCATGAGTTCGATGCCGATGAGAACGAGGATGGCATTGCGGCGGGTGAGCGCGCCGGCCAGGCCGATGGCGAAGAGAAGCGACGAGAGGAGCAGGTAATTCTGCAGGGAGTTCATTTCGGCTCCTCGCTGCGGTCCATGGCGATGACGACGGCACCGATGAGGGCAGCGGTGAGCAGGAGGCCCATGATCTCAAGGGGTAGGACGAAGTGATGCATGAGGGCGTCGCCGATTTGCTGGACAGTAACCTCTGGTTGCACAGGCAATGGTTGCAAGGAGGCGCTGTCGGAATGGATTGCCCAGGCGAGGACTGCGAAGACTGCGGCGGCGACAAGACCGCCCAGAATCCAGTACGACGAGTAGGCGGCGGGCTTCGCCGGGCCGGGGCTATGGGTCATCATGATGGCGAAGACGGCGAGGATGGCCACCGCGCCCACGTAGACCATGATCTGGGTGAGGCCAACGAACTGGGCGTCGAGTTGGAGATAAATAGCGGCGACGCCTGCGAAACCCAGAGTGAGCGCGAGCACGCAGTGGACGGCGTTGCGCAGGCCCATGGCCGCCGCGGTTCCGGCGACTGTGAGCAAGGCGAGGATGAAGAACGCTACTGTCATCTTTCGAACTCGATACTTTTTGCTGCTCGATTCGTTGCAAAGAACAAAGTTATGCCGATGGGTGGTTATAAGATCAGTTGGCGAATGAATACGTCCGTATTTCGAATTTCTTTTTCCTTTTCAGGCGACGGCTGAGCAGGACGCAGGGAATGGCGATGATGACGATGCAGACCAGCCAGCGTAACGGTCCGCCGGGCATGAAGTGCCAGACTCCGGCGACGAGCATGTTGAGGATCGCCATGGGGAGGATGAACTCCCAGGCGAGGTTCATGAGTTGATCCATGCGCAGGCGGGGGAGGGTTCCGCGAATCCAGATGAATCCGCCGATAAGGGTGAGGAGCTTCGCGAAGAACCAGACGTAAGTGGGGATCCAGGTGAAGAACGAAAACGGAGCGTTCCAGCCACCGAGGAACAAGGTGATGGCCATGCCACTGGTGGCGAACATGCCGAGGTATTCGCCGAGGAAGAAGAGCGCAAATTTGAAGCCCGAGTATTCGATGTAGTAGCCGGCGATGATCTCGGATTCGCCTTCGGGAAGGTCGAAGGGCGAGCGGTTGGATTCGGCAGTGGCGGCGATCATGAATAGGACGAAGCCGACGAAGCCCCACGGCGTGAAAACGAACCAATGCGGAATGATGCCGATGAAGCCAGAGTGAGCGTGCAGCCAGATGCCGCTGTATCCTTCCTGCTTCTCGACGATGGAGACGGTGGAGAGCGAGCCGGCCTGCATGATGACGACGACGGTGGCGAGGACCAGCGGCACCTCGTAGCTGATCATCTGGGCGATGGCTCGCATGGCCCCGAGCAGGGAGTATTTGCTGCGACTGGACCAGCCCGCCATAAAGACTGCGAGTTCGACGACGGAGCCCACGGCGAAGAAGTAGAGTACGCCGGCATTGAGGTCGACCAGCACCATGTTGCGGCCGATGGGGAGGACGGCGTAGGCGAGGAAGGCCGCGGCGACCAGAAGCAGAGGCGCGAGGAAGTGGACGGCGTGGTCTGCCGTGAGCGGGACGATGTCTTCCTTGGTGAGCGACTTGACACCGTCGGCGATGGGTTGGAAGAGGCCCCAGGGGCCGGTGCGATTCGGGCCGTAGCGGTTCTGGATGCGGCCGAGGCCTTTGCGCTCAAGCAGGGTAGTTATCGCGAAGAGCAGCGGAAAGGCGATGAGGATGGGTACGACGGAGAGGATCGCGGAGGTGACTGGCCAGGCGATGGGCGGGACGTAGCCGCGCATCCATTGTTTCGCGACTACGAAGATCTGATCGAGCGGAAAGGTCATTGCGGATCACCCCCGACGGGCTGGGCGGGAGCGGCCGGTTTAGGTGCGGCTGGTGGAGGCGTTGCTGGGGCTGCGGCCTTGGCCTCGGCGGCAGCCTTGACTTTGGCGTCTGCCTTGGCGCGCTCTTCGGCCAGGGCACCGTCTACGGCTGCGGCTTCGGTGGGATGAATCTGATGGTAGTACTCGTTGGATTTCGCCAGCTTCTTCTTGTCGAGGAGCAAGCCTCCGAAGCGGTCGTCGGTGGGCAGATCGTAGACGACGTCCATCTTGATGGCGTCGAACGGGCAGACCTCGACGCAGATTTGGCAGCTCATGCAGACGGAGATGTCGATGTTGAAAACCGCCGGATAGGCTTGCGGTTTGCCGACAGCATCGGGCTTCTTATCCTTGCTCTTGTCGATGAAGATGCACTTGGGAGGACATTCTTTTTCACAGATCTGGCAGGCGACGCAACGCATCCCGGCGTGCCAATCGGGGCCATCGTAAATCAGGAAGGGGAAGTCGCGTGTGTTCTCGATCTGCGGCAGGCGTTCCTCGGGATACTGGACCGTGGTCAGCCGGTCTTTCTTGACGTAGCTGCCAAGAAAGTTCCGGGCGGTCTCCGTCAGGCCTTTGAGGATGCCGTTACCAACCACTGTTGCTCCTCCGCACGCGTGAAATCATCGATCCACCTCACCGAGCACAATGTCCACGCTTCCGAGAATTGCAACGACGTCCGCCACGTTTTGGCCCAGGCAGAGATCTTCGAGGACGGTTAGGTTGATCAAGCTGGGCGGACGGACGCGATAGCGATAGGGATTGGAGCCGCCGTCGCTGATGAGGTAGAAGCCGAGCTCGCCCTTGGGCGATTCGATGCGGCCGTAGGCCTCGCCGGGCTTAGGGCGAAAGTTGCGGACCTTGGTCTTGGGGTCGACGATGGGACCGCCGGGGATGTCGCGCATTGCTTCGTTGAGGATTTTGAGCGACTCGCGCATCTCGAGGAAGCGCATCATGTAGCGGTCGTAGACGTCGCCGTGAGAGCCGAGCGGGACACGGAAGGCGAAGCGTTCGTAGATGCTGTACTTGTCGACCTTGCGAATGTCGTAGCTGACGCCGCTGGCGCGGGCCATAGGGCCGCTCATGCCGGCGTTGATGGCGAGTTCCTTCGAGAGGACGCCGACGCCCTGAGTGCGCTCCATCAGGATTTCGTTGCCAACGAGGAGTTTTTCGTATTCATCGAGGAACTTAGGGAAGTCCGCGACGACCTGCCTAGCCTGGTCGAGCCAGCCGGCGGGCATGTCGACGCGGCAGCCGCCGAAGCGCATGTAGTTGCACATCATGCGGGCGCCGGTGAGGGCTTCGAAGAGGTCGAGGATCTTTTCGCGCTCGCGGAAGGCGTACATCAGCGGAGTACCGCTGGAGCCCATGTCCTGCAGCAGGAAGCCCAGGAGAGACGCGTGGTTCTGCAGGCGGGTGAGTTCACCGGTGATGACGCGAAGGTACTCGGCGCGCTCGGGAACTTGGATGCCAGCGAGCTTTTCGACGGCGATGGCGTAGGCCCAGTTGTTGGTGATGGAGCAGAGGTAGTCGAGGCGGTCGGTGTAGGGCATCGAGCCGAGGTAGGTCTCGTTCTCGGCGATTTTTTCGTGGTTGCGGTGCAGGTAGCCGAAGACGGGCTTGAGCTTGACCACACGCTCGCCATCCAGGATGACGTTCATGCGGAAGACGCCGTGGGTCGACGGGTGCTGCGGGCCCATGGAGATTTCGAGCAACTGCTCCTGGGCGACGGCGGTGGGTTCCAGCAGGGAGGTTGGTGAGGGGTAGGCGCTCATCTGCCTCCCGTTTCGGCCAGGTGCTGGTTGGCACGCTTGAGAACTTCGTTATGCGCGGTGGGCTCGTACTCGTAGTCGTCGGGATCGACGTAGTCGCGGCGCATGGGGTGATCGAGGAAGCCGTCCCACATGAGGATGCGGCGGAGGTCGGGGTGACCGTCGAAGATGACGCCGTAGAGGTCGAAGATCTCGCGCTCCTGAAACTCGGCGCTGCGCCAGATGGGGGTAAGCGAGGGCAGGTGGACGCTGGCTTCACGGTCCGCGGTGCGCATGCGGAGTGGAAGCGGGCCTTCCCTCAACTCCTGCGAGAAGAGGTGGTAGACGACTTCGAGGTAGCCGGGGGTGGTGGTTTTCTGGACCTCGTCGACTTCCTGTTCTTCGGTGCCGTTGGGTCCATCGACGAGGTTCTTGACTTTGATCTTGGTGGACGTCTCTTTCGGGGGCCAGTCGACGCCGGTCACGTTCGAGCAGAAGTCGAAGCGCAAGGCGGCAGCATCGCGAAGGTACGCGGCAACGGCGTAGCCATGTTCGGAATCGACCAGCAGCGAGTGCTGGGCCGAAGGGCTGGGGTTCGCAATGACCTCCAGGCGGCAACCGGGAACGTGAGTTTCAAGTTCGGACTTAATCGTGTTGAGATTCATCCGTCCCTGCCTGCGAGATTTGGACCAGCGGAGGTCGCCACACTGCCGGATTCTGGGTTGGTTCGAGGTCGTGCGCGCCGAACTCCGGAACGATGAACTCGCTGGGTTGGTCGGCGTTGAGATGGCGGGGGCGGGTTGCGCCGGTCAATTGCTGCTCGTCGATTTTCTTCTGCAGCATCAGGAAGGCGTCAATCAGCGCTTCAGGACGGGGTGGGCAGCCGGGAATATAGACGTCGACCGGGATGTATCGGTCGATACCTTTCAAGACGTTGTAGCCCTGCTTGAACGGGCCGCCTGAGATAGCGCAGGCGCCCATGGAGATGACGTATTTCGGCTCCGGCATCTGGTTATAGAGCCGGACGACCTGGGGGGCCATCTTCTTGGTGACGGTGCCGGCGACGATCATGAGGTCGGCCTGGCGCGGTGACGGGCGGAAGACCTCGGCACCGAAGCGGGCCAGATCGTAGCGCGCCATGGTGGTAGCGATCATCTCGATGGCGCAACAGGCGAGGCCGAAGTTCAACGGCCAGATAGAACTTTTGCGACCCCAGTTGTAGAGATCCTGGAGGGTCGTGGTAAAGATGCCCTGCTTGCTCAACTCGGTTTTTAGTTGTTCATCCACCCAAGAAATCCTTTGGTCCGAATTGGTTGACGGCTTTGAAGCACGATATGTTCCAATCCCGGTGGGTTATGTCCAGACCAGTACGTTCTTCTGGTAGGCCCAGACCAACCCTTCCACCAGCAGGAGCAGGAAGACGAGCATCGCGATGGATTCTCCCAGAGAAAAGCCGGTAAAGGCGACGGCAAACGGTAGGAGAAAGACAGCTTCCACATCGAATACAAGAAAGATGATGCCATACAGGTAGTAGCCCGGCTTGAACTGGATCCAGGCGTCCCCTTCGGACTCGAGCCCGCACTCGTAGACAGCGTTTTTGCTGGGCCCGGGCTTGTGGGGTGAAAACTTTGTCGCCCACAGCCAGGCCAGCAGCAGCGGCGTCAAGGCGAACCCGACGGCCGCGAGCAACAGCACAATGACGGGCAGATAGAGGCCGTTGGTCATAGCTGGAACTACTGTAGCAGACGCCCGAGGGGAGTCTTGTGACCACGCTCACATCTTTCCAGCCCACCCCGACCGCAGAATGGGTTGGGTCTCTTGAAGGGGAAAAATGACAGAGCAAAAGACGGTGATTCTTGACGGCAATGAGGCGTGCGCCTCGGTTGCCTACCGCATGGCGCAGGTGATCACGATTTATCCGATTACCCCATCCTCCACGATGGCGGAGTGGGCCGATCAGTGGAAAGAAGAGGGGCGGAAGAATATCTGGGGCACGATCCCGGTGGTGGCCGAGATGCAAAGCGAGGGTGGCGCTGCGGGCGCAATGCACGGAGCGCTGCAGGCGGGGGCGTCCGGCACGACATTTACGGCCTCCCAGGGCCTGCTGCTAATGATTCCGAACATGTACAAGATTGCCGGGGAGTTGACCTCAAATGTGATCCACGTAACGGCGCGGGCCATTGCGACGCATGCGCTGTCGATCTTCGGCGACCAGTCCGACGTGATGGGTTGCCGCTCGACGGGATACGCGATGCTTTCGTCAAACTCGGTGCAGGAGGCGGGCGATATGGCGCTGATCGCGCATATCTCGACTCTGGGGGCGCGGGTGCCGTTTCTGCATTTCTTTGACGGCTTCCGGACGTCGCATGAGATCAATAAGGCGTTGGCGATCTCGGACGAGACGATCCGAGCCCTGCTGGACGAAGAGACTGTTCTAGCTCACCGGGATCGGGCGCTGACTCCGGACAGGCCGATCCTGCGCGGGACGGCGCAGAACCCGGATGTGTACTTCCAGGCGCGCGAGGCGGGCAATCCGTATTACCTCGCGTGCCCGGCGATTGTGCAGAACGCGATGGACGCTTTCGCGAAGCAAACTGGGCGCGCCTACCATCTATTTGATTATGTAGGGGCTCCGGACGCCGATCGGGTGATTATTCTGATGGGTTCGGGCGCGGGCGCAGTGGAAGAGACGATCAAGCACCTGAACGCGCAGGGTGAGAAGCTGGGATTGCTGAAGGTGCGGTTGTACCGGCCGTTTGCCGCGGAAGCATTCCTGGCAGCGCTGCCGAAGACGGTAAAGTCGATTGCGGTTCTAGACCGCACCAAGGAGCCTGGATCGCTGGGCGAACCGCTGTACCAGGATGTGGTGACGGCGTTCAGCGAGGCGTTTTCCAGCGGGACGGCGCCGTTTGCGCAGCAGCCGAGGCTGATCGGCGGGCGGTACGGGCTTTCGTCGAAGGAGTTCACGCCGGCGATGGCGAAGGGCGTCTTCGACGAA
>Ga0302314_10009539_pt1 | contig 17153 bp, 14 predicted proteins | sample III_Palsa_N2_3_FD_200533 | JGI IMG/M metagenome (GOLD analysis project Ga0302314, IMG submission 200533) | Peat permafrost microbial communities from Stordalen Mire near Abisko, Sweden - III_Palsa_N2_3 | ecosystem: Environmental > Terrestrial > Soil > Palsa > Peat permafrost | place: Sweden...
TGTTTTGGTGGTGGGGTGGGGGGGGGGCGCCCCCCCCCGGCGTACCGCCCACCCTACGGTCCTGCGCTCACCTACGCGCCATTCTTAGGCGGCTTCCAACTGAACGAACCCGCGATCGCGGTGTGTACGCGCGATCGCCGACAGCGCATTCAAGCCGGCTTCGAGATTGTCGCAAGGGAGGGGTTTGCTGCCGCCGCGTGCCTCCTGCCTGCCGCTCCAGGTTTGCAGGATCACCCACTGATCGAACAAATCTTTCATGAGCAGGACGGTATGCAATTTCTCCGGGGACGAGAATTGCAGCCGGATCGGGCTTTCGGTCGCGACCGGCAAGTCACCGGTGACGTCGTCGACGGGATCTATCATGGGTCAAATGATACCAGCCGAGCGCGCGAATTTTTTGAGAAAATGATGTTTTTGCAACGGAATACGGCGATTTTTGCGCTGGAAACTGTCGCATGCGTGGCAATTTATGCCACAGCCTTGGGCTAGAATGAGGTATTCCAAGAAACATCCGCCCATCATGATAGACAACACCCTCTACAACACGCAGGAAATCCTCGATCTGCTCACCCTGGAACAGACCGAGCCGGACCGCTTCGTCGGCCAGAGCCATTTCATGGGCAGCCCCAACGTCTTCGGCGGCCAGGTGGCCGGCCAGGCGCTCTATGCGGCATGCCAGACCGTGGAAAACCGTCGCCCGCACTCGCTGCATTCGCTGTTCATCCTGCCGGGCGATTTGAAACTGCCGATCACGTTTGACGTGGAGCGCGTACGCGACGGCGGCAGCTTCAGCACCCGGCGCGTGGTGGCGTCGCAGGAAGGCCGGCGCATTTTCGTGCTGTCGGCCTCGTTCCAGCAAGCCGAAGAGGGTTTGTCGCACCAGAAGCCGATGCCGGTCCACGCCGATCCCGAAACGCTCGAATCGACGCTGCGCGCCTGGCGCGACAAGGCGATCGAACGGCATCGGCCGTTTCGCACCGTCCCGGTCGATTTCCGCTCCGACGGCAACGGCGACGTGTTTTCCAACCAGTCGCGCCTGCCCTACAAGCAAGTCTGGGCCAGGTCGCCGCTGGCCCTGCCTGACGCGCCGCTGATCCACGAAACCCTGTTCGCCTACGTATCGGACTACGGCCTGCTCTGGACCTCGCTGCAGCCGCACGGCGTCAAGATGGGCGAACCGCGCCTGCAAATCGCCAGCCTCGACCACACCATCTGGTTCCACCGCCAGTTCCGCATGGACGAGTGGCTGCTGTTCGCGATGGAAAGCCCGAATGCCTCGGGTGGACGCGGGTTGAATTTTGCCTATGTCTATAACCGCCAGGGTCTGCTGGTGGCGACGGTGGCGCAAGAGGGGTTGATCCGGTTGCGCGACAAGCCCAAAGCGTAAAGGATCGCGGGCTGGGTCGCTACCCACCAGGCGCATGAAGAACGGCATTTGACGTGCATGGTGGAATACGGCTGCGGCTACTCCACGCGCTTCGCTTTCATCCTGGGGACCAGGTTGCGTAGTCGACGGATACATGGAGCCCGTCTTCCGAATCAACCCATCGGCACCTCAACTTGAGCGAAGCCGGAACCGGCCTTTCGTCCACGCCACCCGATTCAATGGAAATGCGGGATAGCTGGGCTTCGCTACGCCGTGTAGCCGGGAACATGGCTACGTTCAGCACCAACCTGAAATTGCAAGGCAAACAAAAAGCCGACCCGAAGGTCGGCTTTTTGGTCCAGTAATACGAGATTACTTGGAAGCGGCAGGTGCCGAAGCAGCCGGAGCCGGGGTCGAAGCAGCCGGAGCCGAAGCGGCCGGAGCAGCAGCGTCCGAAGCAGCAGGAGCCGAAGCAGCAGGAGCAGGAGCAGCAGCGTCAGGCGTCGAAGCAGGAGCCGGTGCAACGACAGGAGCCGGTGCAGGAGCCGGAGCCGAAGCAGCGTCATCCTTCTTTTGGCAAGCGACCAGAGCAACAGCAGCCATCAGGGAAGCGATCAACAGTGTTTTTTTCATGAATTTTCCTTCAAATATAATCAAAAGTTTTTGCGATGAATAATTACCGGTAATTATCGCTCGTTAGGGCGTTTTCACATGGGTTTCGACCAAGCAAATGGTGCGGCGCCACATAGCGAAAGCTTCCTAGCTCGCGATTATAGCGGTATTTTTGTTTTTTGCGCAAAGCATTTGCTTTCTGGTAATTTTAATTGTAACCATATTACCTAAATTAACTTCATATGAGCGCAGTTGCAGACACCGCACCGAATCGATGCGAGACGATCAAGCCAAGTGCAGCCAGCCGTCCTCATACCAGGTGCAGAAGGCTTCCATGACGTCTTCCGACGCGCTTGCCACCTCGGCACCATCGAGCCGGCGCCGATTCGCCAGCAAGCTCAGCAGCGCCTTGTCGGCGGCGCCCACGTTGAAGGATTCGCCATTGATGAATACATGCTTTCCGCGATACAGCATTTGTGTCTTGCGCGACAAGCATATACCGAGTTTGATCGCCTTTTTTGCAAAAAGTGCCAGACTTAATTGGCGTTCCGGCGCAGCGAAAAAAGTGCTGGTTTTCGGCTCCGAAAGGTATTCGCCAAGAAATATTGCTACATCGTCGGCAGTGAAGCGCACCTTGTTCAATTCGTCCGCGACCTGTTGCAGCATGGCGCTGCCGATCTCCGCCGGGTGTGCGGTAGGCGCGAGTTCCGGATCGGCATAGCGGCCCGGCAGCTCGATCGACTCTGCCATGAATTGCAGGAAGGCCTCGCCGAGCTCTTGATACGACGGCGCGCGAAAGCCGATCGAATACGTCATGCACTCGCCGATGGCCACGCCGTCGTGCGCGTAATGCGGCGGCAGGTACAGCATGTCGCCCGGCTGCAGCACGAATTCTTCTTCGGGCTGAAAGTCGCGCAGGATCTTCAGCGGCACGCCGTCGACCAGGCTCAAGTCCTTTTGCGCGCCGATGCGCCAGCGCCGCTCGCCCTGCGCCTGCAGCAGGAACACGTCGTAGGAATCGAAATGCGGACCGACGCCGCCGCCGTCGCTGGCGAAGCTGATCATCAAATCATCGAGCCGCGTATCGGGAATGAAGTTGAAGCGGCGCAGCAGCGCATCGGCCGCGTCGTCATGCAGGTTGGCGCCTTGCACCAGCAGCGTCCATTCTTTCCTGGAACGCGCGGGCAGGTCGGCGAGCGGGCCCTTTTTCATCTCCCATTTCTTGAAGTGCGTGATCAGGCGCGATTCGACGTCGTCGCGCGCGGCCAGCTCGAACAGCGTATCGGCGGAAATCGGCGCGGCAAAGCCGGGGATGGCCTGGCGGATCACCAGCGGTTTCTTGTGCCAGTAATCGCGCAGGAATACGGCGGGCGTGATGCCGCCCAATAGAGGAGTTTTTTTCATGCGGCATTATAGATCGCGCCATCGATCATGGCATGCCCCCGGGACAGGTATAATTACGCCAACACAGAAAGGATGCCCGATGAAGATTGCCAAAAACACCGTAGTGACCGTGCACTACAAGCTTTCAGATGCGCAAGGCAATCTGATCGAAGAAAGCCGCGAGCCCATGGTTTACCTGCATGGCGGCTACGAAAACACGCTGCCCAAGATCGAAGAAGCGCTCGATGGCAAGGAAGCCGGCTTCACCACCATGATCCACGTCGAACCGGAAGACGCTTTCGGCGAATACGACTCCAACCTGGTCAAGGTCGAACCGCGCAACCGCCTGCCCACGCCGCTGGAAGTCGGCATGCAATTCGAAGGCACGCCCGATGAAGAGGGCGGGGAAGACGGCGAGGAAAGCCTCATTTTCACCGTCACCGACATCGCCGACGACAAGGTCGTGTTGGATGGCAACCATCCGCTGGCCGGCATCGCCTTGCGTTTCGAGTTGAACGTGACCGAAGTGCGCACCGCGAGCGATGAGGAAATTGCGCACCAGCACGTACATGGCGCGCACGGCCATCATCACGGCGAGGAATTCGACGAAGAAGGTGTGGAGGGTGACGAGGGCGACCACTTCCGCAGCCACCCATTGCACTAAGGGCGCCTCTACAATCTACTGCGCCGCTCAATCTTGGGCCTGCGATAGCTGGAGGTGCCTGCTGGCAGGCAGGCACCGTTACGCATGCGGGCGACCATGTCGCCCAAATTCCCTGCTCCACCGTACTCCAGTACGACTGCGTTTCTCGGCCTAGCCGGGCCGCATAGGCGGCTCGCTACGATTTTAGAGGTACGCTTATTTTTTTGATGGGTCCGGCTGTGCCCCCGGCGCAGCTGAAAACAGCGCCGGATCGCCAGCATTCACGCTGACCTTCATCCACCCGCCGCTCAATTCCAGCAGCCCCAGGTTCCCGCGCCAGACGATGCCGCGTGCTTGCGGCTGCTTGTCGTCCACTCGGTTATGAATCAACAGCACCTTGCCCGGAAACTTGGCTGCCAGCTGCAGCAGTTGCTGCCTGACCTCGGCAAAGCCGTCGCGCGCGATGCCCTTGGCCGGCTTGGCCAGCGGGTCGCCGTCGCAGATCAGCACAATGCCGGCCATGTTCTTGAACCTGGCATTGGCGAAGCTGCGGTGCAGCCATTCGCGCGTGGCAATGGCGCGGTCTTCGAACTCGCTGTTGCGCCCGGCTTCGGTGCGGTAGCGGTTATTGGCAGCCGGCAGGTTCAATGAGGTGAACAGCACGTTGCCCACGTCCCAGCGCGTGTTTTCGGCATAGAGGCGGAATTTGGGCGTGATCGATTGGCGGATCAGCGGGATCTTGCTCGCGCCCAACGAGAATTCATCGGCATAGAACAGCTCGCGCAAGTGCTCCAGCCGTTCCAGGCTGTCCTGCTTGCCCGAGGGGTTGCGGCAATCGCTCCAGTCGCTACCGGTCGGCACCAGGATCACGCCGTTTTTGGCGCCGGCGAGCAGGTTGAAGCGCTGATTGTAGAGTGCATCGCCGCAAGGCTCGTCGGCGCGCTTGAAGCCATCTACGGCGACGAAGGCCAGATTGTCGGCGTCGCTCTCGCTCAATGCCTGTTCCAGCGGCGCGGCATCGGTTGGCGTCTTGACCGGCTGGCCCACCGCGCCGAAGGCGAAATCGCCGCTGGGCTGCGCCAACGCGCACGTGGCGTGCAAAGCAACGGCCAGTATGCAGAATCCGCGCATCGCCATGATCGACACTATTGCAAAGCCTTGAGGCGATACAGCGCATCGAGCGCATCGCGCGGCGTCAGCGCATCGGGGTCGAGCTCGTCGATCGCCCGCGCCAGCGCCGCGAGGCGCGGATCGGGTTCGGCCTCATGCGGCGCGGCATCGATGGGGGCGGCACTGGCTGCAGAGAACAAATCGAACTGCGGCGTGGCCTGCACCGAATGCGCTTCCAGCGCCGCCAGATGCTTGCGCGCCGCACGGATCACCTGCGGCGGTACGCCGGCCAGCTGCGCTACCTGCAAGCCGTAGCTTTGCGACGCCGGGCCGCTTTGCACCGCATGCAGGAACACGATGCTGTCCTTGTGCTCCACCGCCGACAGATGCACGTTGGCCGCGCTCGGATGCGTATCGGGCAACTGCGTCAATTCAAAATAGTGGGTGGCAAACAGCGTATAGCTCTTGTTGCCGTCGATGAGCGCTCGCGCAATGGCCCAGGCCAGCGCCAGGCCGTCGAAGGTCGAGGTGCCGCGGCCCACTTCGTCCATCAGCACGAGCGAATGCTCGGTCGCGCCGTTCAAAATCGCGGCCGATTCGGTCATCTCGACCATGAAGGTCGAACGTCCGCCGGCCAGGTCGTCCGCCGCACCGATGCGCGTGAAAATCTTGTCGATCGGGCCGATGGTGGCCGAGGCCGCCGGCACATAGCTGCCGACGTACGCCAGCAGAACGATCAGCGCCACCTGGCGCATATAGGTCGATTTACCGCCCATGTTCGGGCCGGTGATCAATAGCAGCTTGCGTTCCGTGCTCAGTTGGCAATCGTTGGCGATGAAGCGCTCGATATGGTGTTCCACCACCGGGTGACGGCCTTGTTCGATGGCAATCGACGGTTCGACTATCAGGCGCGGCGCGCACCAGTTCGAGCGCTGCGCATGCTCGGCCAGGGACACCAGCACGTCCAGTTGAGCCAGCGCACGCGCAATGTGCTGCAATAGCGCGATGTGATTCGAGAGTTCCTGCAGCACCTGCTCGTACAGGAATTTCTCGCGCGAGAGCGAGCGTTCCTGCGCCGACAAGGCCTTGTCCTCAAATGCCTTCAACTCCGGCGTGATGTAGCGCTCGGCATTTTTCAGCGTCTGGCGCCGACGGTAGTCGTCGGGCACCTTGTCGGTCTGGCCATGCGTGACTTCGATGTAGAAGCCGTGCACCTTGTTGTATTCCACGCGCAGGTTGGCGATGCCGGTGCGCGCGCGCTCGCGGGTTTCCAGATCGAGCAGGAACTGCCCGGCGTTTTCCGACAGGCCGCGCAATTCGTCCAGATCGGCGTCGAAGCCGCGCGCGATCACGCCGCCGTCGCGCACCATGTTGGCCGGTTCCAGCGCGATGGCGCGCTCCAGCAGATCCAGGCAATCGCCGGGCGTGGTCAGCGCATCGTGGAGCGTTTTGAGGAGCGGCGCATCGCTATCCTTGCTGCACATCGCGACATAACTGCGCAGCGAAGGCAATTGCTGCAAGCCGGCGCGCAATCCCGCCAGATCGCGCGGACGAGCGGAGAATAGCGCCACGCGCGTGGTGATACGCTCCACGTCAGGCACGGCCAACAACGCACCGGCCAGGCCCGAGCAGGCGTCGGCGCGCAGCAGCGCACCGATGGCCGCATGGCGCGCTTGCGCCACGCCCTGGTCGCGGCTGGCGTGGTGCAGCCAGTGGCGCAACAGGCGTGAGCCCATTGCCGTGCGGCAGTGGTCGAGCAATGAGAACAACGTCGGGCCGCCGTTGCCATCGGTTTGCGCGCGCAGCGTTTCGGTCAATTCGAGGTTGCGCCGGGTGGCGGCGTCCAACCCGATGAATTCGCTGTCGGATTCGACCGTCAACGAACGCACATGCTGCAAACCCTTGCCCTGCGTCGATTGGGCATAGCGCAACAAGGCGCCTGCTGCACCGACGGCCACGCCCATGCCTTGCGCGCCGAAGCCGGTCAAGGTCGACACGTTCAATTGCGTCAGCAGCGCCTTTTCGCCATGCGTGCCGTCGAAATGCCATTCAGGCACCGCCGTGATGCGCTGGTTGACCGCATCGAACAAGCCGTCGTGCAAGGCTTCGGAAGCCAGCAGCTCGGCCGGTGCGATGCGTTCCAGTTCCTGGCGCAGCCGCGTCTCGGCAGCCTTGGCTTCGTCGGTGAATTCCATCAGCTTCAGCACACCGCTGGCCATCGACAGCCAGGCCAGGCCGATGGTGACGTTGCGCCGCTGCACGTTGGCATACAGCGCCAGCAAAGGCCGCTCGGCCTTCTCCGGCAGCAGGTCGGAATCGGTCAGGGTGCCCGGTGTGACCACGCGCAGCACCTTGCGCTCCACCGGTCCCTTGGACGTCGCCGGGTCGCCGATCTGTTCGCAAATCGCCACCGATTCACCCAGCTTGACCAGCTTGGCCAGGTATTGATCGACCGAATGGAACGGCACGCCGGCCATGCGGATCGGCGCACCATTCATCGTGCCGCGCGCTGTGAGCGTAATGCCCAACAGGCGCGACGCTTTTTCCGCATCGTCGAAGAACACCTCGTAGAAGTCGCCCATGCGGTAGAACACCAGCGTGTTCGGGTAGTCCGCCTTGATGCCCAGGTATTGGGCCATCATGGGCGAGAGTTTTGTTGTCGCCTCTTTATCCATCGTACTCGGTTTGCTGTTCTCTGAAGGGGAACCTTACTGGTAAGGTTATTGGCAACCTTATCTGCCGCGACCGCCCGAGCGGTGTGGCGCTGCGGGCTTGTGCGAGCCGCTGCCGCCCAGGAGCTTGGCTGGGCCGTTGCCGCCTGGACGTTTGGGTTGCTGTTGCGGCGGACGTGGCGGGTTGCCTGCCGGCTTGGCGCTTTGCGGAGTCGTACCCTGCGGTTTGGGCGCAGGTTTCGCGCCGGCGGGCTTCTGCCCGCGTCCTTGGCCTTGCCCCTGTCCCTGCGGACGGCGCTGCCCCCGGTGTTCCTGGCTGCGCAACTGGATCGGTTGCGGCTTGATGGTCGGATCGGGCTCGAAACCGGCAATCACTTCCTTGGGGATTTCGCGCTTGATCAAGCGTTCGATGTCGCGCAGCATGTCGCGCTCGTCCACGCACACCAGCGATACTGCCTCACCGGAGGAGCCGGCGCGGCCGGTGCGGCCGATGCGGTGCACGTAATCTTCGGGCACGTTGGGCAGGTCGTAGTTCACCACGTGCGGCAACTGGTCGATGTCGATGCCGCGCGCGGCGATGTCGGTGGCAACCAGCACTTGCAGCTTGCCGTCCTTGAATTCGGCCAGCGCCTTGGTGCGGGCGGTCTGGCTCTTGTTGCCGTGGATTGCCATGCCGGTGATGCCGTCGCGGCCCAGTTGCTCGACGAGCTTGTTGGCGCCGTGCTTGGTGCGGGTGAACACCAGCACCTGGGTCCACTTGTTGGTGCTGATCAGGTGCGACAGGAGCGGATGCTTGCGGTCGCGGTCGACCGGGTGCATCTTTTGCGCCACGATCTCGGAGGTGGCGTTGCGGCGCGCCACTTCGATCATCGCCGGGTTGTTCAACAAGCCGTCGGCCAGCGCCTTGATTTCGTCGGAGAAGGTGGCCGAGAACAGCAGGTTTTGCCGCTTCGGCGGCAGCGCGGCCAGCACCTTCTTGATGTCGCGGATGAAGCCCATGTCGAGCATGCGGTCGGCTTCGTCCAATACGAGGATTTCGATCTTGTCGAGCTTGACCGTGCCTTGCTGCATGTGGTCGAGCAGGCGGCCCGGCGTGGCGACGAGGATGTCGACGCCATGCTGCAGTTGCCTGATTTGCGGGTTGATGCCGACGCCGCCGAAGATCACGGTGGAAGTCAGCTTCACATACTTGCCGTAGGTCTTGACGCTTTCCTCGACCTGGGCTGCGAGTTCGCGCGTGGGGGTGAGGATCAGGGCGCGGATGGCGCGCCGCGTCGTCTTGTCGGCTGGGCCGCTTTGCGACAGGCGCTGCAGGATCGGCAGCGTGAAGCCGGCGGTCTTGCCGGTGCCGGTCTGGGCGCCGGCCAAGAGGTCGCCGCCTTGCAGCACGGCGGGGATGGCTTGGGCCTGGATCGGGGTAGGGGTGGTGTAACCGTGTTCGGTGACGGCGCGGACGATGTCGTCGCCCAGACCGAGAGATGTAAAGGACATGAATACTCTATGGAGATATCGCCTTGTCGCCGAGGAGGCGCCAGTCGCGGGCGATGGGTGCATTGCTTGCTTGAGGATCAAACGGCATGGGTGACTGGAGCAGATGCCGCGGTGCTAGTATAACAGGTGTTGCCCGTGCTTCGTCGGAATTCCTGTGCGGCGCATTGTGAACCTGTTATGGCGACCATCTTTTATCAACGCGAATTTTCATGTCCATGACCATTCTGCCCACGCTGTTGCTGGCCGTATTCATCCTGTTTCTTGCCCCGTGGGACATCCTGGAGTTGCGCCGCTTGCGCGCTGCGCCGCCGGGGGCCAAGGCGGCGTTTTATATCCGTACCAGCGTCGTGCTGTGGCTGCTGGCAGGCTTGTGCCTCCTGGCTTATCCGCTCGCGGCGATCTGGCCGGCGCCTGCCTATGCGGCAATGCTGTTGTCGGATTTCGCCTGGCGCGTGATTGCCTGGGTCGTGGCGCTGCTGTTCATCGGCTTGTCCTGGCTGCAGATGGTGCAGCTTTATCGTGCGCCGCCGGAGAAGCGCGCACGCGCGCTGAAGCCGTTCGAGGCGATGGACTTTTTTCTGCCGGGGAATGCGCGCGAGCGCGCGCTGTTTGCCGTGGTGTCGCTCTCCGCTGGGATTTGCGAAGAAGTGATGTTCCGCGGCTTCCTGCTGCGCTATCTGGTCGACGGCCATTGGAGCGTGGCCCTGGCCGCGGTCGGCAGTTCGGCGATCTTCGGCCTTGCGCATGCGGGCCACGGTTGGAGCGGGATTCTTCGTACCGGCTTGCTGGGCCTGTTCATGGCGCTGCTCTATCTGGCGACGGGCAGCCTTTTGGTACCCATCGCCGTGCATGCCTGCATCGATTTGAACGCGCTGGCCGCATCGGCGCTGCGGGTCAAGCCGGAGGCCGCCGCCGCTGCGTCAGCTACCTCCGCTGCCTAGCTTACTTGGCGAACGGCGCCAACAGCGGGATCATCTGGCCGAACACCTTGGGCGTGGCGGCGATGGCTTCCGATTTATCGAGGTAGTTGGATTCGCCGGCGAAGGTGCCGACGATGCCGCCGGCTTCGGTGACGAGCAGCGAACCGGCTGCCATGTCCCACGGCTTCAAGCCTTTTTCGAAGAAGCCGTCGAGGCGGCCTGCCGCGACATAAGCCAGGTCGAGCGCTGCGGCGCCGGCACGGCGCAGGCCGGCGCTATTTTCGGTCATGACGCGGAACATCTTGAGATATTCGTCCATCCCTTCCTTGTCGCGGTACATGAAGCCGGTGCCGACCAGAGCGTCGGCCAGCTTGTCGCGCTTGGTCACGCGCAGGCGCTTGTCGTTGAGGTAGGCCCCGGCGCCCTTGGTGGCGGTGAAGAGGTCGTTCCTCGTCGGGTCGTAGACCACCGCCTGCGTGATCTGGCCGCGCTGTTGCAGCGCGATCGAGACGCAGTATTGGGGAAAGCCGTGGATGAAGTTGGTGGTGCCGTCCAACGGATCGATGATCCAGACGTTTTCGTTCTCATCATGCAGATTGGCCGAGGGGCCGGATTCTTCGGCCAGCACGGCGTGGTCGGGATAGGCGCCGATCAACACTTCGATGATGGCCTGTTCCGCCGCCTGGTCGACTTCGGTGACGAAGTCCTTGTGGCCCTTTTCGGTAACCTTGACGCGGTCGAGATCGAACGACGCGCGGTTGATGATCGCTGCGGCGCGACGCGCGGCCTTGATGGCCGTGTTGAGCATGGGATGCATGATGATTCCGTTAAAATGGCGGCAACGCGACGGTGAATGCATGCAATGCAAGCAACGCCAGTGTCTGGCCGCAACAATATGAATTAAGGAGCGATGCGGTAAAAATAGCAACTTTTACCACGGAACCCCATATTTTAAATGAATCAGCCCCAAACCGAAACCTCTCTTTTCCGCCGCCTGCGCGTGATCCTGGTTGAAACCAGCCGCCCCGGCAACATCGGCTCGGCCGCGCGCGCCATGAAAACCATGGGCTTTTCCGACCTGGTGCTGGTCAATCCGCGCTTCGATGACGCGCGCGAGCAGGAAGAAGCCGTCGCCTTCGCCAGCGGCGCGCAAGACGTGATGACGGGCGCACGCGTCGTCGGCTCGATGGCCGAGGCGCTGGACGGCTGCAACTTCGCCGCGGCGGTGAGCGCGCGCTTGCGCGAATTCTCGCCGCCGGTGTTGACGCCGCGCCAGTTCGCCGGCCATATCAATGGCGATCGGGAACTGCGCCCCGCGCTGGTGTTCGGCAACGAACGCTTCGGCTTGCCCAATGAGGTGGTGGAGCAGTGCAACGTGCTGATCAACATCCCGGCCAACCCGGAATACTCCTCGCTGAACCTGGCGCAGGCGGTGCAGGTGCTCACTTATGAATGCCGTATGGCCGAAGTCGATGGCCAGCTTGGCCCCAGCGCTATCGGCTTTCAGGGAGAAGCGGCGAGCCTGGCGCAGATCGAGGGCATGTATGCCCATCTCGAAGACGCGCTGGTTGCGATCGAATTCCTCAATGCCGACAATCCCAAGAAACTCATGCCGCGCCTGAAGCGGCTGTTTGCGCGCACGCAGCTTGAGGTCGAGGAAGTCAATATCCTGCGCGGCATCGCGCGGCAGATTCTGGCGCCGAAGCAGCGCCCTAAATGAGAGCTCGCGCGCGATGGCGTGCGATTCTCAGCTCCCGGGAGTGGGCGTGGGAGTGGGTGCCGCTGAAGGCGTCGGCGTCGGGATGGGAGCGCGGGCCGTGCCGCAATAGAGGCCGGTCCAGCTCCAGGGATCTGTGCTTCCGTTCGTGTATTCGCTACCGGGATTGTCGTCTTCGTTCGCTACGTTGGCGAGATACACCAAGCCCCCGTCGTTGACCTCGTCGCCCGGCTCGTAGAGCGTCGTTGCGGCCCATGTCGCTGGACAGGGCACCGGTGCCGGCGACGGCGAGGGCGGGAAGCCGCAGGCCGCGCCCGGGCTGTAGAGCGTCGGTACGGTCGGGTTCCAGCCGGTGCCTGCGTAGTCGGTCTGCTGGACCAGCGCCGTGTAGTACGCGCCGTTGTACGCCACGACTTCGCCCGGGAAATAGGTGCCGCCGGTTTGCCAGGCCAGGCAGGTTTCCACCGACTTGATGCGCTCTTCGTGCTTGGCCGAGGTGTCGGCGGGGCTGTCGTTGCTGCCGCCGCAAGCGGCCAGCATGCTGCCGATCATGCCCAATAGCAGGGTGCTGCATACCTTGGTTTTCACGATTGTCTCCTTGTCGATTCAAGTTCGACGCGATAAAAAAACCGGCCCCGAAGGGCCGGTTCCTTGTTGCTTCCAGCGATGCAATCAGAGACCGAGGTCCTTGACGAATTCGTTGGTGTAGGTCAGGTTGGTGTCGTAGTACAGCGCCCAGAAGTGCAAGCCGCCCAGGCCGTTGGCCTTGGCCCAGTCCGCCAGGATGTCGACGTCGCCGAGCGTGAAATCTTCGCCCGAGGAGTTGACCGTGCCGTAGGACGGCGTGATTTCGATCTGGCTGTACGGCACGCCGTAGTAGCCGTGGACGTCCATCGCCACCTGCACTGCCGATTGGCCCATCTCGCACTGGCCGCCGCTGACCACGCAGTATGCCGAGCTTGCGGTGCCGTAGTACATCGCCATCGGGTTGATGTAATACTTCGACAGGCCGGCCGTCTTGATCGCCGCCATCACCATGGCGCCGGTGCCGCTAGCAGGGAACGGATTGGGCGAGCCTGAGCCCAGGTCGGTTGCCACCGTGGCGCCGTTGTTCGGTGCCCAGGTCGGTACCGTGAACGAGAAGCGCATGTTCGGGTACTTGGTTTCGGCAACCTGCACGCGGGCTACGAGGGCGCTGATGGTGGCCTGGCTTTGGCCGTCTTCGATGTCGAAGTCGACGCCGACCATGTTGGCCGAGTAGTAGGTGCTGATGAAGGTCTGGAAGCCGGCATCGGTGCCGCAGGTGAACACGCCCGCTTCACCGCCTGTCGAGACGACGTATTTCTTGCCGGCGTTGACGAATGCCTGCACGTTCGAGGCTTCCAGCGCGGGGCTGATGCCGCCCCAGTTTTCCGAACCGCACTCGCCGGTGGCGAAGGCCCAGGTCAGCGTGGTGTTCCCGGCCGGCATGACTTGCGCGACGGGCAAGGAGGTGCCGGTTACGGAGGTCTGGATGGCGCCGGTGTTCCAGTTGGCGTCGTTCGTCACGTCCTGATATTGGCTGAAGAACACGCCGCCAGGGGTCGGGGTGGGCGTAGGCGTGGGCGTCGGCGTCGGTGTCGGGGTAGGAGTCGGCGTCGGTGTGGGTGTCGGGGTAGGCGTGGGCGTGCCGCCGCAGGCGCCATTCGAGGTCCAGGGTTCGCCGCTGCCGGAGCCGCCATTGCTGGTCGACGGGTTGTTATCCTGGGTCCAGTAGTTGGCCGTATAGTTTACGTTGCTGTAGCTGACCTTGGCGCCACCGCTGTAAGCGGTGCTCGAAACCCAGGCCGCGTTGCAGCCTGCTGCCGGAGTCGGCGTAGGCGTCGGAGCTGGTGTGGGAGTCGGGGTAGGCGTCGGTGTCGGGGTTGGCGTGGGGGTCGGCGTTGGCGTCGGCGTCGGCGTCGGCGTAGGTGTCGGGGTTGGCGTGCCGCTGCAGCTGCCGCCCGCGCTATAGAGGCTCGCTACGGTCGGATTCCAGCCGGTGCCGGCATAGTCGGTTTGCGTGACCAGCGCGGTATAGTTCGCGCCGTTGTAGGTGACCACTTCACCGGCGGTGTAGGTGCCGCCCGAAACCCAGGCTACGCAGGCCGGCGTGCTGGCCTTGATGCGCTGCTGGATCTTGGCCGTCGATGCGTCAGACGAGTCGCCCGAGCCGCCGCCGCAACCGGCCAGCATGCTGCCGATCATACCCAGTACCAGGGTGCTACATACCTTTGTATTCACTGTTCTCTCCTCGATCGATTGATGATGTGAGAGGAGCCAGGCGGTATGCGAGAATCGCCAGCCGGCAGGTGCTGTGCCGGCAAGAAGGGCCTTCAAGCGACAGGCGTGGCGACCTCCCCATGCCCGACTGTGTTGCCCCGGTACTGCCGATTCTCCTCAAGATCCGCAAGCCCCGCGTCACGGGTCTCTGCTTGCAAACTGCTGCTGGAATAGTTTCTACTTGCAGCTTTCGCAAGGATGCGATTGTGGAAAATCAGCGTCAAGTGGTTTTAGTTTAATTAGACCAATTCCATACCACAATCGAGGCTACATTCCACATGGCAAAATTCATGTCCATATGGCATCGACTTTGATGTGCCCTGTAAGCGGCTTGAAAAATAAGCGTTTTTCGAGAGAATTTGGCTGCCCGGGCAGGGCGGCGGCGCGCCTTGCCGTGTCGTGAAATCGGCTGGATGGGTCGAAAGTGGTTGTGCGTCGGGCCAGACCACTTTGTTGCTAAAAGGAGGTGGTCTTAGCGCTTGCCTGTCTTTAATCGGGGCGCATGGCGATAAACCATAAAGCCGCCACCCCGACAATCGGGTCGTATTCCAGATAATCAAGTTGGTGCCCGGACGGCCGGATCGCGCCCGGTAGGGCGGTCTCCGGGTTTCGTCCGGCTACAGCAATATCTCAATGCACTGCTTGACCTAAGCCGCCCCGCTAGCTGGCTGCGCAGAGATTGACGAACTGAAATCGAGTTCGATCTGACTCGTTGGCGCGCCTTCCGGCAGTGTCACGAGCGCCTGCTGTTCGCGCTGCCATGCAACTGCGCCGGTAAAGCCGCAACCGGCAGGATCTGGCGCCGGCACGCCGGTCAAGTCGTCCTGACACGGATGCGGGTCGGCGTTGGTGACCATCCAGCACCAGAAGCGCACATCACAGGCTGGACGCAAACCGTCCAGATCTGCCGCAATCTGCGGGGCGACCGCGTGCGAGCAGTAGATACCCGGCGCCATCCGCCCGTCTGCCAATACGGACTGCATCCAGGCAAGAATGTAGTCCTTCGCTCCTGCGGCGGTGATGCTGCCGGATTCCCAATCGAGAAACACGTAGGTGCCTGCGGGAAAGGCATCCCCTGCGGCCAAATTCGCGGCGTCTTGCCCATCGCGTGTTCCCTGGTCTGCAGTCAAAATGCTTGAGGGCGTGTAATCCCCATGTGCCGTGCTGGGGTCTTGCTGGCCCACATAAATCGGCACCGGCGCCCACGAATCTTTTAACGCGTTATAGGTTCCGGGCCATCCGGTGGAGGAACGATTCGGCGCCGGCGCCAGGTAGTACCCGCACCATGTCAAATTGCTGTTTGCCTTGAGCCACGCCATCATGTCGTCGCCCGGATAGGTCATTGTGTCGAACCCCGCATAAAATGCCATGCTTCCCCCTGGTGTTGGTTGATCGGAGTGTGCTGCGGCCGTCTCTCCTGTCACGGCCGCCTCGCAAACGCATTCATGTCATTGGCGGCCTGAATGCGGTTCTTCTTGACTTACGTTTTGTCATGTATCGAATAATTTTTATGAATGCCCGATACTTCGCCGAGCAATTCCCCGAGAGGCGCGACATGCGCAGCGCCGAAGGCCACGACGAGATTGGCCTTGTTGTTTCCCAAGGTCTCGGAAAACAAGGTGAGATTGCTGATCGCGTCGTGGAACGGCGGTATCGCGCTATTTGCCAATTTCTCCTGGTAGTCCCGCATTCCCATTTGGTATTTGAGCAGGTCTTCCTCGGTATTTTTGCCTTCGGAGAACGCCTTGAAATCGTTGACTTCTTCTTCAATATCTTTCTGTGCCACTATCAGATCCTGCCCGAAGACTGCCAAAACCTTGGCTGACAGGCTTGCCTTGACTTCAGGTTTGAAATATTTGGTTATCGTACTTACGCGCAGATAACCGTTTTGCAGTACCGCTGCGACGTCCGGGATATTTCCGTTACTCCCGGTTCTCTCGTAAGTACCGATGGCTACAATATTCTGGATCACGGTACCTATGTCTTGATCCCCAATGCCAAGGCAGGTATTCACAAACTGGGTTGCAAGCAATCTGATGTGTTCGGTATCGGCATGCGGCTTGAGCTGCTTCTCCTGAGCTTGGGAGCGGATGGAGAGCGCATGCAATCCCGCGCCTTGCTGCCCTTGGGGAACCAGGAGTTTTCGTCCATCTCCGCCGATCACCTGCGCCGCTCCGGCGCGCGCAATCAATGCCGACTGCGTCATGTCTTGAACGGTTCGATCGATCACCGTTCCGCTGCGTCCGATAGGCGTAGGGTGTTCAACAATCAGATCCGATTGCGCCAGTGTGGGCGCATCGATTTTTGCGGATTTGTCGTCTCGCACAAGATGGCTATGGGTGGTTCCGACGAGATGCACATCCTGGCTCGGCATCGCGCCGGATCGGTCTCTTTGATCTTCGGCTATGTGCGAAGGCCGCGCGCCCAGAGGCTGGGCGTGTTCCGATTCAATGGCATCGTCGCGGATATAGGCGCGTTGGCGCAGCAGGCCTGTATTGAGTCTGACCACACGGACCCATCGATAGACCGGCGCCGCCTGGAGATCGTGGGCGCGATTGTGTTCCTGGTTGGGGCCGCGCCGCGAACGGATCTTGTCGCTGCTTTCAATGACGATTTTTGAACCGTGCGTAACCTGGGCGACCTCTTCTCCCTCAAAGATCGACACTCCCTTTGGTTCGACCAGATGGGTGAGGCCGGTCACGGTCGCCGGGATTTCGGCGCGCTGGACCACATCCGAACTGGCGGCGCGCACCTGGGCCGCAACATGAGATGCCGAACGCGGGCGGTTGTCTTGCAAAGCGCCACGCGAAACAGCGGCATGCCGATTGTCAGTCAGCGATGTGCCTGTCTGGCGCCGACCGTCGGTACGATCGACGACCTCTTCGGCTCTCCTGGCTTGATAGCGTAAATCGTCCATGGCACGCAATTACACAAAGCC
>Ga0302314_10009541_pt1 | contig 17153 bp, 17 predicted proteins | sample III_Palsa_N2_3_FD_200533 | JGI IMG/M metagenome (GOLD analysis project Ga0302314, IMG submission 200533) | Peat permafrost microbial communities from Stordalen Mire near Abisko, Sweden - III_Palsa_N2_3 | ecosystem: Environmental > Terrestrial > Soil > Palsa > Peat permafrost | place: Sweden...
GGACACGAGCATCGAAGCGAGCGTCGTCTGCCCCGTTAGTCGCTCGAGGGCCGATGAGAACGGAATCAGGATCGTGTCATCCTGATCTTGCCCGACACTGCTTTGCCCCTTCGCCGAGAGCGTGCCCGTAACGACGAACGGCACGTTTCGAATCAAGATCGTCCGGCCGATCGGATCGGCGCCGCCGGGGAAGAGATTGGTTTCGACGGTCTGGCCGAGGACCGCGACCTTCGCCGTCGCATCGACGTCGTGCTGCGAGAAGAACGTTCCCGACGCGAGCGGCCAATTGCGAATGAACGTGTAACTCGGGGCGACGCCGCTGATCGTCGTCTGCCAGTTGTTGTTGCCCGCGACGACTTGCGTGCGCACGGTGACGGTCGGTGAGACCGCCGCGACGTGCGGCAGCTGCGCGATCGCAAGGCCGTCCGCGATGGTTAAAGTCGAGGCGCCGCCGGTGCCGGTCCGCGAGCCCCCGAGGTTGACGCTGCCGGGCAGCAGGATCAACATGTTGCTGCCCAGGCCGTTGATCTGGCTCGCGACCGAGGTCCGCGCGCCCGCACCGATTGCGACGGTAATGATCACGGCCGCGACCCCGATCACGACGCCGAGCATCGTGAGCAGCGAGCGCGAACGGTTGCGGGCAAGCGCTCCGAGCGCGATCCGCAGCGTGGATGGGAGTTTCAATGGTGGGAGTCTCATTGCGTTACCGCCTCACGCGCCCGCGGCGCGTCGGAAAGGATGATGCCGTCGCGGAAAGTCACGATGCGCTTCGCATGCGCCGCTACGTCGGGCTCGTGGGTCACGAGCATGATCGTGATGCCGCGTTCGTGGTTGAGCCGCTCGAAGAGCGCCATCACGTCTTCCGAGGCACGCGTGTCGAGCGCGCCGGTCGGCTCGTCGGCGAGGATCAGGCTCGGGTTGTTCACGAGCGATCGTGCGATCGCGACGCGTTGCTGCTGTCCGCCCGAGAGCTGGTTGGGCCGGTGAAACGCTTGCTTCGAAAGCCCGACCTCGTCGAGCGCCGCAAGCGCGGCAGTGCGCCGTTCGGCTTCACCGACACCCGCGTAGAGCATCGGCAATTCCACGTTTTCGACGGCCGTCGTGCGCGGCAGCAGATTGTAGGCTTGGAACACGAAGCCCAGGCGCCGGCTGCGTATCCCCGCGAGATCGTCTTCACTGAGTTCGGTGACGTCGCGGCCTTCGAAGCGGTACGTGCCTGAGGTCGGCCGGTCGAGGAACCCAACGATGTGCATGAACGTCGACTTCCCCGATCCCGACGGACCCATCACGGCGACGAACTCGCCGGCTTCGATGTCGAGATCGATCCCCGCAAGCGCGACGACGGGTTCGCCGGCGAGCGGATAGATGCGGCGCAGGTCGCGCACCGCGACGACGGGGGTAGCCACTAGTGCAGCCCCCGCGTCGCGCCCTGGCCGCCGCCCAAGCCGCCCGTAAGCGGGTTTGCGGCTTGGGCATGTGAGGTCCGCGCGGACGTCGCGGCGCTCGAGTCGGCGGTGATGACCTGGTCGCCCGCGTTGAGCGTTCCGCTCGACGGTTTCACGGCAACCTGGGTGCCGCTCTCGAGGGTCACCGTCACCGGCACGCGCACGAGCGTTCCATTGCGGTCCACGAAGATCCGTTGCGCTCCGGCGGTCGAAGCCGACGCGCCGTTACCGGTCGTCGCACCCCACGGCGAAGACGCCGCGCCGCTCGTGCTCGCCGTCGCATTTGCCGTGCGGTGCCCGTGAGCGCTGCCGAAGGCCGGGTGGTAGGAGAGTGCGGCGAGCGGAACGATCAGTGCGTTGTCGGTCTTGGCGACGTCGATCGTCGCGTTCGCCGTCATCCCCGGCAGCAGCTTTCCATCTTGGTTGTTCACGAGCACGACCGTATCGTACGTGACGACGTTGTTCGTGGTGGTCGGGTCGATGCGCACTTGCGAGACGACGCCGTGGAAGGTAACGTTCGGGTACGCGAGGACCGAGAAGTCCACGCCGTCGCCCGGACGCACGTTCCCGATATCCGGTTCGCCGACGGCGACGTCGACTTCCATCTTGTTGAGGTTCTGTGCGATCGAATATAAGGTCGGCGTCTGCAGACCGGAGGCGACCGTCGTGCCGACCGAGACGTCGCGCGCAACGACCGTGCCGTCGACAGGCGACGTGATGATCGTGTGCTGTAAGTTCAGCTTCGCCGTCTGGACCTGCGCTTGCGCGCTCGCCACGGCGGCAGCCATCGAGGCCACGTTCGCGACTTGCGTCTGCGCGGTCGATTGTGCGGTCGACGCGGCGTAGGCTTGCGCCGAGGTCTGGGCTTGACTCGCGGCCGCAGCGCTCACGCTCGACTGCGCGGTCAGTTGGGCCTGCGAAACCGCAGTCTTCGCGCTATCGAGCGTCGTCTGCGCGGCGACGAGATTCGACTCGTCGGTATCGGCCTGACTCTGCGCGATGTAGCCTTGCGCGAGCAGTTGCTTGTCCCGCGCGACCGTTTGTGCTGCCAGGGTCAACGCACTCTGCGATTTTTCAACGTTGGCGTTGGCGGTCGCGACCGCGGCTTCGTTCGAACGCGCGGTGTCGGCCGCGGCTTGCGCGGTCGCCTGCGCGGCCACTTCGCTAGCGGAGGCGCCGCCGATCCCGAACTCGGCGCCCGAAGCGGTCGCTTCCGCGGATTGCTCCTGCGCCTGCGCTTGAGCGAGCCCGGCGTTCGCTTGCGCGAGCGCTGCCTGGAACGTCGTGGGATCGATCTTGGCGAGCACTTGCCCGGTTTTCACGTGCGAGTTGTAATCCGCGTCGATCTCACTGATCGTGCCCGAGACTTGCGTCCCGACGGCGACCGTGTTCTGCGGGTTCACCGTTCCCGTTGCCGTGACGGAGCTGACCAGGGTTCCGCGCGTTACCGGCGCCGTCGTGTAGGCGACGGCCGCCTCGGAACGGGCGCGCACGACGAACACGACGGCGAAAACGGCCGCGAGGGCGCGCAGGGCGGCCCCCGCAATCCACCAGCGCCGGCGCGACGGCGCGACCGGGAGCGTAAAGCTCTCGATGCGCGAGGTGTGTCCGTTCGCGGACGGTTTCTGTAGGAGTTTCATGCTGCTCACCTTCGGATGTGGGTTCACAGAGGAAACTCCGCAAGCGAAGCGAGCGTGCTTGGTATCCGTTAAGAATACCTTGGGGCCAGCCTGGGGACGGTTCCGAGGCAGGTTGCGGTCCCGCAACCGGCGCCGCCCCTGCAAGGGGTGCATGTGCGCCCATCAAACTATATGCTCCGTTCAACTGAGGAGCACGACGATGTCGCACTTGTATCACTCAGGCAGCAGAGCGCTGCAAGATCGCTTTGATACGCGACGCCTTGCCGACAGGCTCGAGGAGCGCATCGTGGTCGATTCGATCGACGATGAAGACAAGGCGTTCATTGAAGCGCGCGACATGTTCTTCTTGGCGACCGTCGATCAGCGCGGGTTTCCATCGTGCTCGTACAAGGGCGGCGAGCCCGGGTTCGTGCGCGTGCTCGACGGGCGAACCGTTGCGTTCCCAAATTACGACGGCAATGGGATGTACCTCTCGATGGGTAATCTCGATGCGCACCCCAAGATCGGCATGTTATTCATCGATTGGGACGCACCGAGCCGGTTGCGGCTTCACGGCGAGGCGGCGATCTCTCATGATGACCCGCTGAAGACGGAATATCAGGAGGCTCAGTTCATCGTTCGCGTAACCGTGAGCGAAGTTTTTCCGAACTGCCCGCGTTACATCCACCGCCAGGCGTTGAGCGAGCGTTCGCCGTTCGTGCCCAAGCTTGGCGTTACGACGCCGGTACCGGACTGGAAAACGCGCGAGTTCGTGGCCGACGTGCTGCCCGTGGGCGATCGTGCGAACGATTCCGGCTAACTGTGGCGGATGCGGATGATGTTGCCGGTTTGGTCGTCGGCGAAGAACAAACTGCCGTTCGAGCCGACGGCGACGCCGGTTGGGCGGCCGATGTAGCTCGTGTTCGCGGTCGAGCCGAAGCCCGAGACGAAGTCGGAATGCTGCACCGTCGGGTCGCTCCAGTTGACCGCGGTGGCCGGCGCGTCGCCGTTCATCGGGACGAAATAGACGCGCGGCGGGGTCGCCGGGCAGCAGTGCCACGAACCGTGCGATCCGATGAAGATGCCGCCGCGATAGGCTGCTGGAAAAACGTACGACCCAGTTTGATTCGCCGGATAGAACGTCGCGCCGATCAGCGTCGCATAGGCGTCGAATTCAATGAGCGGTGCGACGGTCTGCGAGCAATCGGGCGGCGGGCTTTGGTTGAGCGGATTATAGAGGACGTGGTCCTCTTCACACGCCGGCCAACCATAGTTGACGTTTGATGTCCCGCGCAAGGTCGGCGAATCGAAGTATTCGTAGGGATGCGTGTAGGGCAAATCGTCTTGCCCGGCCCCGCCGATCCACAGCGAACCGGTCGCCGGATTGACCGCGAGCGCGATCGGGTTACGCGAGTTCTCGGCGAGCCGGGTCATATTGGCGCCCGTAAGGGTCATCTGCTGCACCGAGGCGCGCGTTGGATCGACTTCAATACACGCGTTGCACGACGAACCGACGCCTGCGTACAACGTCGATCCAGAGACTGCGACGCTTGTCGTGGTGTGAACGTCACCGTCGGAGTTCGGCGCGACCGGTCCCGTGCGCACGTGTGCGATCGCATTGGCAACGCTCGCCGAGCGAGCGCCGGGAGTATAGGGAATTTCCCAAATCGTCGTATTCGTGGCCGCATAGATCGCGCCGCTAACGCTCGAGTAGGTGACGCCTTGCGCCGGGCCCTCGGAGAGCGTGATGAACGGCTGCGGCTTGCCGCCGCTCGTCGGCGCGTCGGCGTTGGGAAGGATGTACAGCGTTTGCGAGCTGGTGCCGATCAGCAAATCACCGTTGGGCAAACTCACGAGCTCGCGCGCGCCGTTGACGTTGCCCGCGACGACTCCCGAGAACCCCGGCGCAAAGACCAACGCGGAGTTTGCGGCCGGCGGCATCGTCGGTGTCGGACCGGCGGCCGGTGTCCCGGTTGCGACGGGTGAAGCGGTGTGGGCGGGAGTCGCCGTCGTACCGGGAGTCGCGCTCGCGCCGGTAGTAGCAATCGCGCTGGGAGTCGTCACACCGGGAGGCGGTGCCGTCGGCGCGCCGACGGTGGGGCTCGAACCGCCGCCAGCTCCGGAGCACGATGCAATACTCGCGCCTGCGAGCAGTGCTAGTGCAAGCGCCAAGCGCGAGTCCTTCATCCTGGTTCTCCCCGCGGCCCCCGGCTCAGCGCAGCTTAATTAAGACCTTACCATCGCCGGCATCAACTTTGGGTGCTTGGGCCTCATCTTGTGACGTGGTTCCATTCCCCGCCGTCGTCGCGGCGCGCGTTGCGGCCGCCTCGGCATGTGCGCGCGCGAGCATCTCGTCCGTAATTTTCCCGCTAGCGCGCTTGGCCCGAAAATCGTCGATCGAGGCGCGCAGTGCGGCGATCGAGCGGCTGGGATAGTCCTTCTTTTTCTCGGGATAGCCGTCGAGCTCGGCTTCGATCTGGGCGTCGTCGATCGCGTAGGCCTGGTCGAGCGTTTTGCCGAGCGCGAGGTCGACGAGCAAACTGCAGGTCGCCGTCCCGAAGCCGCAACCGGTCGTGAAATACGAGATGTCCTCGATCACGTCGCCCGGGCCGACCTTCACATAGTACGTGTACATGTCGCCGCACGAATCGCTAAAGTATTCGCCCGTCCCCATCGGGTTCTCCATGGTACGAAACCCGGTGCGCTTCTCGACGAGATCTTGGAACTTCGGGAAATTCACGAAACGGTGGCTCCTTTATCCGGCACGACTTCGAACCGGCACGCGGCGCCTCCGGTTGCGATCGACTCGACTTGCTTCGGCGGAACATCGACCGCATCGCGCAAGACCGTGTGAATGATCGAGCAAACTTCGGGATGCTCGCCGACGGTCTGCGCGTAGGGGCAATTATGTTCGCGTAGTTCGAGCGTCCCCGAGGCCGTCTCGACGACGTCGGCTTCGACACCGCTCTCGCGTAACAGCTCCGCCAGCTCGAAAAGCTTGCCCTTTTTGTCCGGCGAGACAAATTTCTCGCGGTACTTCGTGGCGGCCCTGTCGCCAAGCTTGCGCAAGACCCCCTCGAGCGCATCCTGGCCGAAGGAGTCCTTGACCTCGCGCAGCACGGCGTTGAGCATCTTGTCGTAGCGCTGGGGGAAAAGCGTCTCGGCATTCGGCGAGAGCGAATACTCGAGCGTTGGCTTCGTCGGCCCGCGCCGCACCGAACGTTCGAGCACGTAACCGTCGCGCTCGAGCGTCAACAGTTGCTGACGCACGGCGTTGGCTGAAAGGCCGAACTCGTCGGCCAAATCAACAGCCGAGGCCGAATGGCGGCGCCGTAGTGCCGTCACGATTTTGCCGCGGGTCGTCTGGAAAAATCGGGTTTCGTGCATGCGTTCTCGAGAGACAAACTACCACGAAAAGCGAAGATAGTCCATACTTTCCTTGACTTTCTTAGGCGCGGCACGTACCATATCCCGGTATGAGCGAGCGCGGATTACAAATTACGGGGCTTCGGGCGAACGTCCAAGGTAACGAGATCCTCAAGGGAATCGATCTAACGGTTGAACCGGGCAGCGTTCAAGCGCTCATGGGCCCAAACGGCAGCGGTAAATCGACCTTGGCCTTCTCGATCGCAGGCCACCCAAGCTACGAGGTCAGCGCGGGCTCGGTCACCCTCGACGGTGAGGAAATCCTGGGGCTCGCACCCGACAAGCGCGCCAAAGCCGGACTCTTTCTCTCATTTCAATACCCGGCGGCCATTCCGGGCGTCTCGGTCGCGAACTTCATCCGTTCGGCGCGTCAATCGCTCCATCCCGACGATTTGACCCCGGCCAAATTCCGCAAACTAATTTTCGAGCAACTCGACGTGCTCGAGATGGACGCTGCATTTCTTTCCCGCTACGTCAACGACGGCTTCTCGGGCGGCGAGAAAAAACGGCTCGAGATGCTGCAACTCGCAATGCTCGCGCCCAAGTACGCGATTCTGGACGAGACTGACTCGGGTCTCGACATCGACGCATTGGGATCGGTCGGCGCGTCGGTCGACGCACTCCGCAAGAGCGAGACGGGCAAAGAGACGGGCTTCCTCATCATCACGCATTATCCGCGCATCCTGCAGCACATCACGGCGGACCGCGTCCACATTATGCTCGACGGCCGCATCGTCAAGTCGGGCGGCCCGGAACTCGCGCACGAAATCGAACGCGAGGGCTACGACGCGATTCGCGAGCAGGTCGCAGCGAGTGTCGGCTAAGGCCGAAACGGCGATCCGCGGCGTCGGGCGAGCGTCGCTCGACACGCTCCTCGAGCGCTCGGGCGTTGGTTCGATCTCGAGCCAAGCGCGCTACGACGCGCTTTCGCGCTATGAAGAACTCCCCGTCCGCGTCGCGATTCGCGGCGGGCGCACCTGGAAGCAGGATCTCGAGAAGCTCGATCTCACGGATCTTGCCGTCGGCGACGACGATGCGGTCGAATTCGGCCTCGAGCCGAGCCCGGCTGCGCGGCGCTCCGGCGACGACAAGTTCGCTTCGCTCGCGCTTGCGTTTGCGCGCACCGGGCTCTTCATCGACGTTCCCGACGGTGTCGTCCTCGACGAGCCGCTCGATGCGGGCTTCCAAGGCCGCGAGTCGGCGGTCTTTTCGTATACGCTGGTTTCTGTGGGCGCCGGGGGCCGGGCGACGGTGATCGAACGGGTACGCTCGGAATCCGGCACCCCACTCGTCTGCGGGATCGTCGAAATCGTTCTGGCCGAACGCGCGCACTTGACGTATGCCGTCGATCAACGCGCGGCCGCAACGACGCGGCTGATCGTGACCCGCCGTGCCAGCCTCGCCGCGGACGCGCAGCTCGAGATCGCCTGCGCCGAACTCGGAGGCCTGCACGCCGTTTCGCGCGTGCGCGCCGTCGAACGGGCACCGGGCGCGCGGGTTCAGACGGTCGCCCTGTTTTTTTCCGACGGTGCGCAGCACGTCGACCTCGAGAGCGAGACAATCCACGCGGCCGGCAACACGCAGTCGCAGACGATCGTGCGCAGCGCGGGCACGGACCGCGGTCAAGGCCGGTATATCGGCAACATCAAAATCCTGGCCGATGCCCACGGCGCAGACGCATCGCTGCGCGACGACGCGCTGTTGCTTTCGGCCGGCGCGCACATCGATTCGGTTCCGGCGCTCGAAATCGCCGCAAATGACGTGCGCGCGTTCCACGGCGCGACCGTCGGTGCGATCTCCGAAGAGGAGCTCTTCTACGCCCAGACCCGCGGCATCCCGCGGGCCGAGGCCGAGCGCATGATCGCGCTCGGGTTCTTCGAACCGGCGGTCTCTCGCTTTCCGACGGAAGCCTTGCGCGACGAACTCCGCGTCGCGCTCGAAAACAAGCTGGGCGCAAAAGCGGTCTGAGGGAGCGTCATGCTTGCCGAACTCGACCTCCGCGCCGCCCAGCTCGCCCGCGATTTTCCGATCCTCGCGCAACCGACGTCGCGCGGTAAGCGGCTCGCCTACCTCGATTCGGCCGCGAGTTCGCAGAAGCCCCAAGCCGTGCTCGACGCACTGCTCTACTACTACACGCACGACAACGCGAACATCCATCGCGGCGTCTACGAGCTAGCCGAGCGCGCGACCGAAGCCTTCGAGCGCGCGCGCGTGAAGGTTGCCGGCTTCATCAACGCTGCCGAACCGGCCGAGATCATCTGGACGCGCAATACGACCGAAGGGATCAACCTCGTAAGCTACACCTGGGGCTTGCGCAATTTGGGCCCCGGCGACGCGATCCTCAGTTCGCAGCTCGAACACCACTCGAACCTCGTTCCCTGGCAACTTCTCGCGGCGAAGACCGGTGCCGAACTCCGCTTCATCGAAGTCGACGCCGACGGCGTTCATCGCCTCGACGACCTTGAAGCGAAGCTGCGGGGCACGAAGCTCGTCGCGCTCTCGCACGTATCGAACTCGCTCGGCACGATCGCACCGCTCGAAGTCATCGTTCCCCAGGCGCACGCCGCCGGCGCCGTCGTGCTCATCGACGGCGCGCAGTCCGCGCCGCATTTCCCGGTCGACGTCCGCGCGCTCGACGTCGACTTCTTCGCCGCGAGCGGCCACAAGATGTGCGGACCGACCGGGATCGGGTTCCTCTACGGCAAGCGCGCGTTACTCGAAGCGATGCCGCCGTTTTTGACCGGAGGCGACATGATTCGCGAAGTCGCCTACGAGCACACGTCGTTCAATGAAATTCCGTGGAAGTTCGAGGCCGGCACGAGCAACATTGCGGACGCCGTCGGTCTCGGCGCCGCCGTCGACTACCTGCAGTCCGTCGGGATGGACTGGATCGCCGAGCACGAGCGGGCCTTGACTGCTTACGCACTCGCGCGCCTCGAGGAATTCGTACCACGCGGCCTGGCCATCTACGGCCCGCCGAACCAGCGCGATCGTTCCGGCATCATCTCGTTTAACTTCGCCGACATCCACGCGCACGATCTCGCAACGATCCTCGACACCGAGGGCGTCTGCGTCCGCGCCGGCCACCATTGCACGATGCCCCTCATGGAAAAGATGGGCTGGCCCGCAACCGCCCGCGCCTCGTTCTACCTCTACAACACCGAACGCGACGTCGACCAACTCCTCGTCGGGCTCGAACGAGCGGCCGTGGTTTTTAAACTGTAACAGTGGACGATCTCTATAAGGAATACATCCTCGATCACTACCGCAATCCGCGGAATTTCGGGCATCTCGATGCGCCGACCGCGGTGGCGGAGGATCTCAATCCGTTGTGCGGCGACCGGATTCGGTTTGAGCTTGCCGTCGATGGCGACGGGCGCGTGACCGACGTCCGGTTTTCGGGACGCGGATGCGCGATCAGCCAGGCGTCGGCCTCGATGCTCTCCGAAGATCTCAAAGGCAAGATGCTCGAAGACGTCGCCCGGCTTTCGAAGGAAGCGGTGCTCGACAACGTCGGCATCGGGATCAGCCCCGCGCGGATGAAGTGCGCGACCCTCGGGCTCAAGGTCGTAAAATCCGCCGCACTCGGCGAAATCGCGACGTGGCCGGACGAGGACTCGTCGGAGAACGGACGATCGACCTAGGGTTTTTCGGCAACGCGTTCCTGCGTGTCGCGGGAGCGATCGCGCTCGAAACGCTCGCGTTCATCGTCTGGAACGTCGGGACTCGCTCGCCGCTCATGGTTGTGCGCGACATGCGCGCCGCACTCCGCGACGGCCGTAAGCTTTTCGCCGGGATCGTCAGCGCGCTCGTCGGCTTCATCTTCGTCAGCGCGGCGACGGTGCTGATCTTGCCCGTCGTCCTCGACCCCGACGTCGACTTTTTCCCGGCGGAACTCTTTACGCTGCTCGTCGCCCTTGCCCTCGAACACCTCATCGGCAACGACGTCCGCGCCCTCGCCGGCACGCGCGAGTAGCTTCCGCCATGTCAGGTTAAGGCTGGCGCCTGCCTTCCACGCACACGTCGGCCGTGTCGTAGGCGTTCATAGCGATCCAGCGTTCTTGACCGCGATCGCGAACCAGGAGAAAGATGCGGCGTGAGGTCGCGTCGTCGGCCACCGGCGGGACGGCGACCGCATCGACGCGTGCGTAGCCGTCGCTTTCACCGAGCGCTTGGGAGACGCGCGGCAGCGCGAGGAGCTGGGCGTGAAAGTACGCGATGACGCCGTCTTCGCGCGCGGCGGCGCGCTCGACTTCGGCTGCAGTTGGGCTTTCGTCGAGCAGCCGGTCATCGGTCGAGCTCATCACGCTGTAGAGGCCGGTCGGACGCGGCTCGAGCGTTCCGCACCACGCGCGGAGCCTGACCGGAGGGCCGATGCGCGGCGCGTTCGGAGCGCAGCCTGCAGCGAGCGAGAGCGCGAGCGCCACGCCACGGGTGAGCCGGGGCACGGTCACCGTCCTGGGTGAGCTCCCGTAGGCGGTGTGAGCGGAGCGGGGGACGGCACGGGCGCACCGGGACCTGCCGGCGGTCCGAGTTGCGGCAGCGACGACGGCTCGACGAGCGGCGCTACCGGCGGCGAGATGCCGGGCGCGCGGATGATGTGGGGCGTCACGACGACGTAGAGATTGGTCTGCGTGTGCGACGTGCTCACGTAGCGGAAAAACAAGCCGATCAGCGGGATGTCCCCGATAAACGGTAACTTCACGAGATTGCGGATCTCGTTGTCTTGCAACAGTCCGCCGATCACGAACGAGTCGCCGTCTCGGACCGTCGCGATCGTACTCGCCGTGCGCTGGCTGATCTGCGGAATGCCGTTGACGTACTGCGTGACGCTCGAGACTTCGGAGTAGATATGTGAGGTAACGAAGCCGTCGGAACTCACGCGAGGTTGAATTTGCAGGTTGACGCCGACGTTGACGTAGTTCACCTGCTGCGAGGTCAACGCGCCGGCGCCCGCGACGACGACGTTGGTCACAATCGGGATCGCGTCTCCGGTCAGGATCGAGGCCTGCTGCCCGCTCTGTGCCAAAATGCGCGGCTTGGCGATGATCTTGGCATTGCCTTCGGTCACTTGCGCGTACAAGTTCGCGGCCAGATTCGCGCCGAGCTGCGCCACGGCTCCCGTTCGCAACGTTCCGCCCGCACCCGCCGACTGATTCGCCGCCTCGACGATCGCTCCGGTACCGTCGGGCGAGAGACTGAGACCGATGTTACGAGCCGCGGTGTCGTCTAACTCGACAATCTCCGTCTCGAGGATGACGCTTTGCACCGGGACGTCGAGCCTGTTGATCATCTCCTTGAGCGGAGCGATCGTGTCGGGCGTCCCCGTCAAGACAATCGCGTTGAGCCGGCGGTCGATCGCGATATTGTCGTTGAGACGTTGCGCCATGCCCTGAACTTGACCGAACGGATTCGATCCTCCGAACGACTGCGTCTGGGCGGGCTGGCTGAACGACCCGCCGCTGATTCCGCCGAAGCTCCCGCTAAGCGAATTGGTGCCCAACTGGGTGGACTGCGGCACGAAGTTGTCGTTCGGCGTAACGTTCGAACCCGCGACGAGGACGCCCGCGATCTCGCTGACGTCGGCGTACTTGAGAAGCACGACCTCCGTGACCTGGTTCGGCGCTGTTTCCGCCGGCATTTGGGTCGGCATCGCGAACGGATTCAACTGCGGGTGCGCCGCCGCGACGTTGATGAAGACGATGCTGCCCGCGACACGAACGGTTACGCCGGCCGGCTCGGTAAGGTGCAAAGCCACGCTGCTCGATGTGCCCGTCGATGCAATCGAGAGCGTCGTTATCGGCCCGGTGCCCGCGATCGAGGGTGGGACGAGCGATCCGACCGTCGTCGAGTCGAACAGGATGGAGGTCTCAGCCGTGCCCGCACCGGCTACGTGATACTGCGGAACACCGCCGACAAATGTCAGCGAGACGAGCGCCCCACCGCTTGGTAACGCGTCGACCCGCACGGCGTTCAGGATCGAGGCTGCGAGCGCCGGCTGGGCGCCGAGCATGACCACCACGGCGATTAAGAACGGCGCCAAAGACGCACGCACGACAGAAAACCGGCGCATCTTCCGTTCTATCGCTCCCATGGCGGAGGGACCTCTCGGGGACCTCCCAGGCTTCCGGCCCGAATTGGGAGGGAATCGCTTCGACCCGAATAACGCAATTTTTGTCCTGGACCCCATTCGCGATAAGGAGATTCCGGTGAACGTAAGACTCAAACCAACCCGCGGACAGTTCATTGTCGGCGGGCTAGCTGCGTCGGCGGCCGTCAAATTTGCCAGCATCAACGTCATCGCAGCGCCGAAGACGCTCGTCGTCGGCCTGAACGTGCCACAGACGGGTCCCTACTCCGACCAAGGTCAGGATCAGCTGCGCGCCTATCGGCTGGCGATCGCGGAGATCAACGCCAAGGGCGGCGTGATGGGAATGCAGATCGAGGAGTCCGTCGGCGACGACCAGACCAAAGCCCCGGTCGCCGTCGAAAACGCGCGCCGGATGATCGAGCGCGACGGTGCCGTCATGATCACCGGTGGGTCGAGCACCGGAACTGCCATTGCGGTCTCGGGTCTGTGTCAAGAAAAGAAAACGATCTTCATGGCAACGCTGACGCACGGCGACGAGACGACCGACCTCAACTGCCACTACCACACGTTCCGGCGCTACAACAACGCCCACATGTCGGCGCAGGCGCTTGCGAAAACCCTGCTCGCAAAGTACGGCACGGGCCGCTGGTTCCACATCACGGCCGACTACGCGTGGGGCCACAGCGTGTTCGACAACCTGACCTCGGTCGTCGAGCCCAAGGGTGCGAAGACGATTGCCAACGTGCTGATGCCGCTGGGCACGACCGACTTTAGTTCGGCGCTCTCGCAAGCGCAAGCCGCCAAGCCCGACGTCCTCGTCATCACCGAGTTCGGAAAGGACATGGTCAACGCGCTCAACCAGTCGGCACAATTCGGGTTGACCAAATCGGCAAAGATCTTGGTCCCGCTCGCCGATGAATACATGGCAAAGGGCGCCGGCGACAACTTCGACAACGTCGTCACGACGGCGCCGTTCTACTACAAGTACCAGTCGGACAAGTATCCGGAAGCGAAACGATTCGTCGACGCCTTCGTGAAGAAATACAACTCGCCGCCGAGCAACGGCGCGGAGTGCGCCTACGTCGACATGTATCAATGGAAGGGCGGCATCGAGCGCGCGGGTTCGCTCGATCCCAAGGCCTTCATCGAGAAGATGGAAGGCTTCCACTTCACCGCCACCAAGGGGCCCGAGTATTGGCGGGCGTGGGACCACCAAGGCATCAACACCGTCATGGTGCTCGAAGGCGTTCCGGTCGCCGGACGCGACGATCCGTTCGCGTTTGCGAAGGTCCTCGAGGTTCACGATGGGGACGCAGTTGCGATCCAGCAATCCACGTCGAAGTGCAAGATCGAAGACTCCTGACCAGGATTATCGCAAATGCAGGGGCCGGCGCCGCTTCGGGGCCGGCCCCCTTTCGCTCTCCCTGAGGATTCGACCATCGACGCCATCCTCTCTCAACTGCCCGGGCAGTTGCTCGACGGTTTCGTTCGCGGGCTCGTTTACGTCGCGATCGCGCTCGGACTCACGATCGTCTTTGGGATGCTGCGTCTGGTCAATTTCGCGCACGGGGCTTTCTATGCGATCGGCGCGTACGTCGGCTTAGTCGTTGCGGAACGGTACGGGCTCGCCGCGGGGCTTATCGTCGCACCCCTTGCGGTCGCACTCTTCGCGGTGGTCTTCGATCGCGTGCTGCTGCGGTTCTTCTACGACAAGGAACCGACGGCGCAGATCCTCGTCACCTTCGGCGTTGCGCTCGTGGTGCAGGAGAGTTTGCGCTTATACTTCGGCGGCACGACGCGCAGCTTTCCGATTCCGGCGGCGCTCTCCGTGCCGGTTAACTTGGGCTTCACCCAATATCCGGCCTACCGCCTTGCCTTCGCCGTGGGCATCGTCGCAATCGTTCTGCTCGTGTGGCTCTTCATTCAATACACGAGCTACGGTCTGATCGTGCGCGCGGGAATCCGCGACCGCACGATGGTGCAACTGCTCGGCGGCAACGTCGCGCTCGCATCGACGATCGTCTTCGCGCTGGGTGCCGGGCTCGCGGGTCTCGTCGGTGCCGCCGCGAGCCCGATCTATAGCGTCGACCCCGATACGGGATTCTCGTTTCTCGTTCCCTCGTTCGTCGTGGTGGTGATCGGGGGTCTCGGAAGCTTTTGGGGCGCGGTCATCGGCGGCTTGATCGTCGGCGAACTGCAAAGCCTCACCACGCTCGTGTTGCCTGCGGCAAGCGACGTCGTCATCTACGTTGCAATGGCGCTCGTGCTCTTGGTGCGGCCATCCGGACTGCTTGGCGAGAGCGAGGTGATCCGCGGGTGAAGGCGCTGCGCTTCTATGCGTTGACGGCACTGGGTCTTGCGCTCTTCCCGTTCGCGATCCATCCGATCGGCGGCTACGGGGGACTTGCGACCCAGATTCTGATCGCCGGCATCGCTTCGATCGGGTTCAATCTGCTGCTCGGCTACGCAGGCCTCTTGTCCTACGGCCAGGCGATGTTCTACGGCGTGGGCGGGTACGTGGCGCTCTTGACCGTATCGCGCTTCTTTCCCCAGTTCCCGAACTTTTGGCTCGCGATCGCGCTCGCGGTGGCGTTCGTGACGCTGATGGCGTTCGTCATCGGCACGCTCGTCGTGCGTCTTTACGGCATCTACTTCGCGCTTCTGACGCTCGCGTTCGCCCAGATGTTCTTCTTCATCGTGTTCAAATGGCGCGACCTCACGCAGGGCGATGACGGCCTGCAAGGCATTGCGTCCCCGCCGCTCGCGCTCGGCCCGTGGTCGATCGATCTGACGACGTCGTTTCCGGCCTTCGATCTCGGGCCGTTCGGAAACCTAAGCGACCTGCACTATTGGTATGCCTTCGTCGCGATCGTCATGCTCGCCGTCCTCGGGTTTATGCGCTCGCTCGTCAGCTCGCAGTTCGGCGAGATCCTCACCGCGATTCGCGAGAACGAAGAGCGCAGCGCGCTCGTCGGCTTCGATCCCCGGCGCTATAAGCTCGCCGCTTTCGTGATAGCGGGTACGCTCGCGGGCCTCTCCGGAGCGTTGCGCGGCCTGTACGAGACCTCGATCGCGCCCGACGCGTTGACCGTCGAGACCAGCGGCAACTTCGTCATCTACACCGTCATCGGCGGCGTGAAGACGCTTTTCGGACCGCTGGTCGGCACGGGCCTGGTCATGTACCTGCAAAACGTCATCAGCGCGAAGACCGACGCCTGGCGCCTCATCGAAGGCATCCTCTTCGTTGCGGTCATCGTGTTCTTGCCCGGCGGCGTGCTCGGAACGTTTTCGCGCAAAGGTGCCCGCACGGTCCTCGCGCGAGCGGTGCGCGTCCGCCCCGAGTCCGTGCCGTGAGCGACGCGATCCTCGAAACGACCGGTCTCGGCAAACGGTTCGGCGCGTTCGCCGCGAACAGCGACATCGACTTCAGCGTGCAAGAGGGGGAGCTGCGCGCGGTCATCGGCCCGAACGGCGCGGGAAAGACGACGTTCTTCAACCTGTTGGCGGGCGTCACCCAGGCGACCGATGGCGAGATCCGCTTTCGCGGCGAGCGGATCACGCCGCTCCGCGCCCCGCGCCGGGTCGCGCGCGGGATCGCGAAAGCCTTTCAAACGGCCAACATCTATCCCAGCGAAACGGTGCTGCAGAATTGCCGCTTGGCGGCGCTCGCACGGGTCAGCGGATTATTCGCGTTCGAGGTGTTTCGTTCGTCGCGCCGTCTGGTCGACGTGGACGGCATCGCGCACGAAGCGCTCGAACTCGTCGAGCTCGAGCCGCTCGCCGGCGTGCGCGCGGGCGACCTCTCGCACGGTGACAAGAAGCGGCTCGACATCGCGGTTGCGCTGGCGACGAAGCCCCGCGTCTTGCTGTTGGACGAACCGGTCGCCGGGATGTCGCTCGACGAGGTCCGCAAGACCGACGGGCTGATTCGCGGACTCGCAAAGCGCATGACCGTGCTCTTGATCGAGCACGACATGACGATGATCATGGGCATCTCGGATTCGATCACGGTCCTGCACCAAGGGAAGATCCTCGCCGAAGGAACGCCGGCCGAAATCCGCGCCAACGCGCGCGTTCAGGAAGCGTACCTGGGTGGACACACCGAGGGCCACTTGTGAGCGCCATAGGTGAGGTACCCGCAGCGCTGCTCCGCGTCGATGCAATCGACAGCTACTACGGCGACAGCCACATCCTGCGGGGCCTGAGCTTGGAGGTGCGGCGCGGCGAAACGGTCGCGCTCCTCGGGCGCAACGGCGTTGGAAAGACGACCGCCCTCAAGAGCATCGTCGGCTGGGTTCCTCCGCGTTCCGGTTCGATCGTATTCGACGGCACGCCGATCGCCGGCCGCTCGATAATGGAGATCGCGCGAATGGGCATCTCGCTCGTTCCGGAGGAGCGCCGCATCTTTACGAACCTGACCGTTTACGAAAATCTGCGGCTCGCGCAGGTGACCGCGCGCGCTCCCGGCTGGTCGGTCGCCGAGGTGTACTCCCACTTCCCTCGGCTTCGCGAACGGGCCAAGAACAAAGGCGACGAGATCTCCGGCGGTGAGAAACAAATGCTCGCCACCGC
>Ga0302314_10009545_pt1 | contig 17148 bp, 14 predicted proteins | sample III_Palsa_N2_3_FD_200533 | JGI IMG/M metagenome (GOLD analysis project Ga0302314, IMG submission 200533) | Peat permafrost microbial communities from Stordalen Mire near Abisko, Sweden - III_Palsa_N2_3 | ecosystem: Environmental > Terrestrial > Soil > Palsa > Peat permafrost | place: Sweden...
GGCGACGGGAAATTCAGCCAGGACAGAGTCGCCATCGCGAGGAGGCCTCAAGGCCGTTTCAGCCGGCGCCTTGGATGACCTGGGGGGCACGTTGAGCGTTGGCGTTATCAACGGCGAGACCTGACTCTCAGCGGCCGTTCGGAACGTCCGCTTGTGGCGTGTCCGACCTGCCTGCGCCACAGGTCGGTTGGCAAGATTGAATATTTCCGAACGTTGTCGCCTGCGTCCGCTCAAAGCGGCTTCGCGCTTTCACGCCGTTTGTCACGTCGCTCACGATAGGAGGCAGGAACGGCGTGAAGCGGGATGTAGGGATGGCTGGGGTGGGCGCTCATAGTCTAACTCAATCACGTGCCACTTTGGCCGCCTGCGCACTGTCGTCGGGCGCGACGCAGCCACCATAGCCGTGGGCCGATGAAAATCATGCCGATGAGCCACAGACCTGTGCAAAGCACGAGAATTCGTCCCGCAAGTCCACCGGCTTCTCCGGTGTGAACCGGGAACAGGGCGTCGACGGCGCGACGGGGCCAGGGGGCGACGGCAGCGGGGAAGACGCCGCGAACATCGCCGCTGACCGCGTCCACCAGCACGTAGCTGGCGCCATAGGCGCGCCGCCATTCTCCCGGGGCGCGCAGGCGGACGCGGTAGGTGGCGTCGTCTGGCCCCGGCATAGTGACGGCAGTCAGGCGGGCGCCGGGCAAGGCGTGCTGCGCGGTTCGGACCGCCTCGGCGAAACCCACCAAGGCATGGCCTGTTCTTGGCGGCAACGCCACCGGGCCAGCGCCAATCAGACGGCTGAAGCCTTCATCGTAAGCCAGCAGTACGCCCGCCGTAACCAGCACCAGAGCAGGTAAGACGCCAACCAAACCTAGGGCCCGGTGCAATCCATAAAGGCGGGCCACCGGTGGACCGCGCCGTTTGAAACTCAAGGCCGGGCGCCAAGCGCCTCGCCGCGGCCAGGCGAGGAGCAGCCCACCGACAGCGTTGAAGAGCAGCAGGGCTCCACTTGCGCCGATGATCCAGCGGCCCGTCACTCCGGCCAGTAGCGACTGATGCAACAGCACGAGGGTGTCGATCAGCCGCCGGGGCCCGCCGCGCCGGTCGGTGCGGATTGGATGGCCATCGCCGGTCACGCGTACGACCGTGCTGGCGCCACCGTCCTTAGCCACGGTAATGTCGTAGCGGTCGGGCATGCCAGCCGTGGTCCAGACGGTGGCGACATGTCGCCCCGACCCGGCCGGCGCCAGCCGGTCGATCTCGCGAGCGAGGGCGGACAGGTCGGTATCGGCATGGCGCGCCGCGATGGTGGAGTCGTCGATTTCCCAGTGGAATACGATTATGACGCCGGTCGCCGCCTGCAGCAGCCAGAGCGCGGCCATCGACAGGCTCAGCCAGCGATGAACACGGATCAGATAGCGCTTCACGCCTAGCCGGCCGTTACTGCGCCGCCTTGGTCTTGTTGGCGTCCGGATGGGCCGCGCGCCATGCGTCCAATTTGGTCAGCCATTGGCCGGCCGTGATCGGACCATAGGTCTTCGTGTCGGTATGGGCGGCGACCAACTCGCGCTCTTCGAGGAAATAGGCCGGCCCGTCGTCGAGGTTGAGTTCCTTGCGCTTAGCGGCCATCGCCGCGTCCTGTGCGGGCGTCGGCGGGGTCTTGGGATAGGGTTCGATGAACAGCACGTCCCAATCGGCACCGACGATATGGAAATAGACCTGCAAGGGGGGCTGGCCGCCGGCCGCCGACACCTGATCGTGCAGAGCGATGCTGCGGATGAAGGCCTCCTGCTTGCCGGGAGCCAGTTTGAAGATTTCGATATAGGCGGAAGGCCAGGGTTCGTCCGTGGCGTTGGCCGGCGCGGCGGTTGACGCCGTGGCGGACCAAGCGGACGGCGCCGATAGGCTAAGCAGCGTCGCGGCGGCCAGGGTGATGGCCTTGATCGCGGCGTTCTGTCTCGATCTCATGGCAAACAACTCCTACTAGGCAGATCGGCGCGCACCGGTCTCGGGCCGGACCAACACGCCTAGTCATAAGTGAACGTACTGAACCGCGAGGCTTAGCTAGAGGGACGGTTCTCTACGTCCTTGAGGGGATTGTCCCTGTATCCGACTGGGTATGGCCGAGCCTGCGGGGCTAGTGGCTCCGACCCGGGCCTTGGCCGGTTATCTCCCGGACCGATGGGCGATCCTCCAGCAACATGGCGCGAACCCGCATAGGGCTCTCACCGAAGTTTGCCTTGAACGCGCGGGTGAAGCTGGCGGCGTGGTCGTAGCCGCACTCCATGGCGACCTCGATCAAGGGAAGAGTCGTTTCGCTCACCAGGGATATGGCGTGCGCGAGCCGGGTCTGTTTGCACACCTGGCCCACGCTGGCATTGAAAAGCTGCTGGAAGCCGAGCTGGAGCCTGCGCCGGCCGAGGCCGACGTGTTCCGCGAGAGCCGCGACGCTAAGGGGCGCATCCAGATGCCGGTCGATCAGCTTCCGCGCCGCCCAGATTTTGGCGATGTCTCGCCGGGTCAGCTCAGCTTGCCCCGAGACTGGAATGCCGCTCAAGGCATGGACGGCCGTGCAGACGATCTCGACGGCCTTCGCGATCAGATAAAGCCGCCGCAACTCGCCCGAATAGTCGCAGTTGAACATCTGAAGCGCCGCCATCCGCGCTGCGCCGCTAAGGGGCACACTGCGGAGGTCGGTCGACGCGCCGTGGGTGGCGAAGTCGCGGAACACGGCTGGCATCGCAGAGCTATCCAGCCCGCAGAGATTTTGCAACTTGTCGCGTCGTAGGAAAACGCTGACCCAGCGCAGCGCGCGACCGGGCTCGTAGACTGTCTCCAGTGACTCGCCGCGCGCCAGGCCGTAAATGCTGCAAAAGCCGTTCGCCAACTCGGCGTTGGGCGCGCCGAACGACGAAATCGGGATGCGGCCTTCGAGCACCGCGGAAAACGCTAGGTGGTCGTCGAGGCGGTGCAACCGCGATATGGATTGGGCTGCGGTGAAGTCAGCGACCACGATGGAGACCGCGTCGCTGAGATAATGAAATTCCCACCCGCCGTCGCCGATCTCACGATGGTAGCTGTAGCGGAAACCGGCGCCCGTGTTCAGAGGCCGTCGCCAGCCGTCGACCAATTCGGTCCCGCCGCCGCCGCGGACGGCATTAGCCGCCAGCACCATGTCCTGGATCGTCCGTTCGGCGCTATTGGATGCGCCCGAGGCGCCGTGCTGAATGTTCACCTGACTGCTCGCTTTGTTGAACTGGAGCCTATCTGGGCAGGCAGCCGGCGCAACCGTTGACGCCGCCGCACCGTCATATTCGGCCATTGTGACCTGAAAGGCTAAGTCGCCGACCCCTTTGATCAAGCACGACCCTCAAGACTGGCCGCATATGCCGGCTGGTAATGGAGGAGCCCATGGCGGCTGGATTGGCGCACGAAGGTCCGTTGTCGGCAGACCTCGAGCCAACGTTTGAGTGGCTGGCGCGGCTGGTCAGCTTCGACACGACCTCGCGCAACTCCAACCTCGCCCTGATCGAGGCGGTCGAGGCCTATGTCCATGAGCTCGGCATCGTCGCCCACCGGACGCCGAACTCCGACGGTCGCAAGACCAACCTGCACTTTAGTGTCGGGCCCGTCGTCGCTGGCGGCGTGGTCCTGTCGGGCCATACCGACGTGGTGCCCGTCGACGGCCAAGCTTGGTCGAGCGACCCCTGGACTATCGAGGTGCGCGACGGGCTAATCTATGGGCGCGGGACCGCCGACATGAAGGCTTTTCTCGCCATCGGGCTCGCCGCCATCCCCGAAATGCTGGCCGCCGGCCTGCGCCGCCCAATCCACTTTGCCCTATCCTATGACGAAGAGATCGGCCTGCTCGGCGCCCCGGCGATGATCGCCGAGCTTGCCGAACAGTTGCAGCCGCCCAGTGCGGTTATAGTTGGCGAGCCGACCGAGATGCGCGTGGTCGACCGGCACAAGGGCATCGTCGGCCTGCGAACCACGGTGATCGGATCCGAAGCCCATTCGAGCCAAACTCACCTGGGGGTCAGCGCCATCATGGTCGCGGCCCGGCTGATGGCGAAGCTCGACGGAATAGCTCAGCGCCTGGCCGCTGATGGCCTGGACGAACAGGGCGAACTTAAGCCGGCCCACACCACCCTGACCATCGGTCTGATTGAAGGCGGCAGCGCACCCAACATTCTTGCCGCAAAATGCGAATTCATCTGGGACATCCGGCCCATGCCCGGCGATGACGCTCCCTCGCTGGTTGCCGAGTTTCGTGACCACAGCGCGGTTCTGGAGGCGGAGATGCGCGAGCGCTTCCCTTCCTGTTCGATCACGACCGAGGTTCTCTCCAACGCGCCGCCACTCGAGCCCGAGCCGAATGGCGAGGCCGGCGCGCTCGCGGCGCGGCTGACAGGCGCCAACGCGCGGCACGCCGTCGCCTATGTCGCGGAGGCGGGCCAGTTCCAGCAGGCGGGCTTTTCTACCGTCATCTGCGGCCCCGGCTCGATCGCCCAGGCGCACCAGCCGGACGAATTCATATCCATCGAGCAACTGGCCGCCGGCCGCGCCTTCATGCGCAGGCTGATCGAAGAGCTGTCGCGATGAAGGCCTGGGCTCGTCACTCGCGCGGCTACATACTGACGGTCCTAACCCTGATCTATCTGGTCAATTTCATCGACCGGCAGATCCTTCCGATCCTGCTCCAGCCGATCAAGGACGAGTTCAAGGTCTCCGATAGCGCCCTCGGACTGTTGCTGGGGCCGACTTTCGCCCTCTTCTATTCGGTGCTGGGTGTACCCATGGCCATGCTCGCGGACCGGGTGAACCGCAAGACGCTGATCGGGATCTCGCTGGCGCTGTTCGCCGTCATGACGGCGGCCTGTGGACTGGCCGGCCGGTTCTGGCAGCTCGCGGTGATGCGAGTCTGGACAGGGGTGGGCGAGGCGGGCACCGGCCCGGCCAGCCAGGCGATGATCGCCGACCTCTATCCGCCCGCAGAACGGTCGAAAGCCCAAGCGACCTATGCGACCGGCTCCAATCTCGGCGTGCTGGTCGCCTTCGCCCTGGGCGGGTTGATCGCCGCCCGGTTCGGTTGGCGCGCGGCCTTCCTGCTGGCCAGCCTGCCGGGTCTGACCCTGGCGGTGCTGCTGTTTGCGACAGTTGAAGACGTGCCGCGCGGACGCTCCGAGGCGGTGGTCGACGCCGAGGCCGCGCCGCGCCTGTCGCGCGTTCTGAGCCATCTTTGCGCCAGCAAGACGTTCCGGTTCACCGCGCTAGGCGCCTGTATGACCTGTTTTACCGGCAATGCGGTTTTCGGGTTTTTTCCGGCCTTCCTGATGCGCTCGCACGGCCTGCGGATCGGTCAGATCGGGTTGATCGTCGCCCTGATCACCGGCGTCGGTGGCGGACTGGCGACCTTCCTTTCGGGATATCTCGCCGACCGGATGGCGCGACGCGATCGGCGCTGGAATCTTTATATACCCGCCATCGCCGCCTTGATCCCGCTGCCCCTGGCGCCGGTCTGTTTCCTGTCGGGCAACCTGGCGCTGACGCTCTGCGCCGCCGTTCCGATCCTGGCGCTGACCGCCGCCTTCATCGGACCGGTCATCACCACCGTCCAACAACTTGCGCCCTTGCGTATGCGTGCGACATCGGTGGCGATGCTGATCCTGATCGACAATGTCGTGGGCCTGGGGCTGGGACCGCAGTTCGTAGGCTTGGTCAGCGACGCGCTGCATCCCGCCTTCGGGGCCGACTCCCTGCGCATCGCCATGCTGGCGGCGATGGCGGGCTCGGCCATCTCGGTAATCGGCTTCTTGTTGGGCGCCCGCAGCCTGCGCGCCGAACTCATCACGGAAGGCGTGGTCCTATGACGATCGACCCAGAGATCGATGTCTTCCTTCAGCAGCTCCGCGCCGATTGGGCCGAGCATCCACCGTTCGACAGCCTGACCTATCCCGAGCGAAGGGCGGTCGCCGAAAATGTCCGCGCACGCTGGAACCAAGGCGGGCCGGTGATGGCGCGGACAGCCGAGCGGCGCTTCGATCCGGGCGCGGGCGAGCTGCGCATCCGCGTCCATCTGCCGGAGGACGTGCCGGAGCTTGCGCCAGTCCTAGTCTATCTGCACGGCGGCGGCTTCACCCTGTTTTCGATCGACACGCACGACCGGCTGATGCGGGAATACGCCGACCAGGGCAGGTTTGCCGTGGTCGGCGTCGACTACCCGCTGGCGCCCGAGCACAAATATCCAATCGCCCTGGACCGGATCGAGGCGCTGATGCTGTGGTTGAAGGCTCATGGAACCAAGCTGGGGCTGGACCCGACCCGCATGGCCCTGGGCGGGGATTCAGCCGGCGCCAACATGTCGTTCGCCATCGTCCAGCGTCTGCGCGCGCGCGGGGAGGGCCGACTGGTCCGCGCCATCCTGTCCAACTACGGCGGCTACGATTCGGCCATCTCGGACGAGGCCGAGGCCCAATTCGGCGGCGACGCCTCGATCATGAGCCGGGCGGAGGCTTATGAGTATTACGCCAACTATCTGAACGGCGAGGCCGAGGTCGGCGATCCGCAAGTCTATCCCGTCAAGGCGGACCTGACCGGCTTTCCGCCGGTCTTGCTGGTGGTCGCCGAGCGCGACATCCTGGCGGAGCAGGCGGCTCCGATGGAACAGCGCCTGCGCGAGGCAGGTGTGGCTGCCCAACGCCGCGTCTATAGCGGCGCCGTCCACAGTTTCCTTGAGGCCATGTCGGTGTCGGCGGTGGCGCGCGCGGCGATCGCCGACGGGGCCATCTTCGTGAAGGACAAACTGTCGAAGGAGCATCCGTAATGCCAAGCAACGAGATCATCGCCGGCGATGGACGGCCTGCGGCGCGGCAAGGTCCATTGTCCGGCGTCGTCGTTCTGGATGTCACCCGCGTCGTGGCGGGACCCTATTGTTCCATGATCCTGGCCGACCTGGGGGCCACGGTGATCAAGATCGAGAACCCAAACGATCCTGACTACACCCGCACCTTTCCGCCGATGGTCGACACCGCCGAAGGCCAGGCTAGCGCCTTCTACGCTCAGTACAATCGCAACAAGCAGGGAGTGGCGCTCGACCTGCGCAGCCCGGGTGGAAAGCGGGCCTTTCTGGCGCTGGTCGCCAAGGCCGACATCCTGGTTGAGAACTTCAGGCCGGGCGTGATGGACAAGTTCGGCCTGGGTTACGAGGCGCTAAAGGCGGTCAACCCGCGACTGGTCTATACGGCGATCAGCGGCTATGGGCGCACGGGGCCCAACGCCAATCGTCCAGGCTATGACAACAGCGGCCAAGCCGCTGGCGGTCTTTGGTCCATGAACGGCTATCCTGGCCAGCCTCCACTACGGGTCGGCACCATCATCGGCGACCTGTCGGCGTCCCTCTATGCTGCGACCGGCACCCTGGCCGCGCTGCGCGAAGCCGAGCGAACAGGGCTTGGTCAGGTGGTCGATATTTCACAGCAGGACTCGGTGCTGTCGCTCACCGAAAACGCTGTGGTTCGCTACACGGTAGCCAACGAGGTCGCAGGACCACTCGGTAACGACCACCCCTTCGTGCGGCCCTACGGCCAATTTCCCTGCGCCGACGGATATGTCTTCTTCGGCGGCTACACCGACAAGTTCTGGAATATCACATGCGCCCTATTCGGCGAGCCGGAGATGGCGCGCGATCCGCGCATCGACACGATGGAAAAGCGCTTCGTTTCCGAGACCTACGAGTCTGTCGTCAAGCCGCTCATCGAACGATGGTTTTCCACTCGGACCAAGGCGGAGCTGGAAGAGATGGCCGGCGCCGCGGTGCCGTTGAGCGCGATCAAGACCATCGATGAGGTGATTGCCGATCCGCACATCGCCGCTCGCGGCATGATCGTCGAGGTTCCGATGGGTGACCGCCATGTCGCGATGATGGGCATGCCGATAAAGCTGTCCAATAGCCCGCGCCAACCGCACGCCGCCGCGCCGGGGCTGGGCGAGCACAACGCGGCGGTTTTCCGCGATCTGCTGGGCATAACGGATGCTGAGATCGTTTCGCTCGACAACGCTGAAGGAATTTTGTGACATGTCGATCAAGGTCGTGCATGACGGCGCTGTCGCCACCGTTCGCCTCGACCGTCCGGACAAGCTCAACGCCCTGACCCTGGCCATGTACGAGGACCTGGGGCGCGCCTTCGTCGAGATCGGGCGCGATGACCGGATCCATGCGGTGGTGCTGGCGGGCGCTGGCGACCGCGCCTTCTGCGTCGGGGCGGACCTGACCGAGTCGATCCCGGCGCTTTCGTCCGGCCGGTTCAACATAAGCGAATGGGACCCGGCGCACCTGAAGACCGGCGGCTTCTACAAACCCATTATTTCGGCTGTGCGCGGCCTTTGCATGGGCGGCGGATTCGAGATCATGCTGGCGACCGATCTGAGGATCGCCGCCGACGATGCGGTATTCCAGTTTCCGGAGGTCAACCATGGCTTCGTCCCGGCCGGCGGCACCTTGGTACGCCTAACGCGGCAGATCGCCTATGCCCACGCGATGGAGCTGATGCTATCGGGACGCCGCTTCAGCGCCGCCGAACTGCTAACGCGCGGCGTCTTGAACCGGGTCGTGCCGCCGCATGAGGTCGAGCCGGCCGCGATGGCGCTGGCGGCGGAAATCGCCGCGAAGAGCCCGCTGGCCGTCCAGACCATCAAGGAGGCGGCGCTGACGCTTTACGATCTCCCTACGGAAGCCGCGTTCGCGAGGGAGGCCCTGCTCGGTCAGCGCACCTTCACCAGTGACCAGGCCAAGGTCGGCCTGGCAAGGTTCGCAGACCGCGGCGCGGTCTAGGCGTTCACCCGTCCGCCGACCTTTTCTCTGAGCCAGTCGATGAAGGCCGGATCAGCGCCATAGGCGACGTTAATGCGCATGGCTGGGCTAGGCGTCTTTGAGGTGGAAAAATTGATCGCCGGCGCGATGAAGATGCCGGCCTGGGCCGCGTCGCTGACCAAGTTTTCGCCGGCCATGTGTTCGGGAAGGTCGATCCATAGATAGAAGCCCCCGCCGATCGGCCGGCGGATGTTGAATCCACAGCCTTCAAGCGCCGCGACGCTTTCGGCGGTCGCGTTGCTGGCGCGCGCTCGCAGGCGCCGCAGGTGTTTGAGATAGTGGCCATGCTCGATCAACTGGAACACCAGCCGCTCATCGTGCGCGGAGGTAGACACCGCCGTAATGATCTTCAACTCGTTGAGCTCGGCAGCCAGTTTGGGCGCGGCGGCGATGTAACCGACCCGCAGACTGCCGGCGAGCGTCTTGGAGAAGGTCCCGACATAGATCACCCGATTGAGCTGATCCAACGCCGCGAGCCGGGGGGCGGTGTAGGGCAGAATGTCGGCGAAGGGGTCGTCCTCCACAACCAAAATGCCGAACTCGCTGGCGATCCGAAGGATCGAATAGGCCGCGCCCAGGCTGAGCGATCCGCCGGTCGGATTGTGGGCGAGCGATTGGGTGAAGAATAGCCGCGCGCCGCTTTCCCGGGCCTTAGCTTCCAGGTCGACCATGTCCGGGCCGTCGTGCAGTCGGTTGACGCCGACAGCGTGGGCGCCCGCCAGGGCCAGCTTGGCCAGCAGGGGATAATAGCCGGGATCGTCCACCAGGACCGCGTCGCCGGGCGCGACATAACGGCGGATGATCAGGTCCATGGCGTGGTTTGCGCCGTGGGTCATCAGCAGCTGGTCATCGCGGCAAGCGATGCCGCGTTCGGCCAGGGCGCCGCACAACCGCTCGCGTAGAGGCGCGTGCCCCCAGCTGGAATTATAGGCGTCGCCTTCCTGGAACCGTTGATAGCCGAGATAACGGCGCAGTTCCGAGGTCTCCAGCCATTCGGACGGCGGGCGGCCGTCACCCGGGCGAATCGGAAAACGCCGATCAAGTTGTTCAGCCAGCAGCGACAGACGGTCGGTGGCCACATCGGGCGGAGCGGCGTCTGTACGGGTAACGAGGGCGGGTGCGCGCACCACATAATATCCCGAGCCCGGCTTGGCCCGGAGAATGCCCTGGCCGACCAGCCTGAGATAGGCCTCGACGACAGTGTTCTTGCCGACTCCGAAAAGCTCAGCCTCATCGCGGATCGACGGAAGGCGCTGCCCCGGCCTCAGCGCCCCGGCGCGAAGTTTCATGAGGATGCTGTCGATGACGAAATCGATCTTCGATGGCGGCGGCGACATGCGGGTGGCGTCCTCATCCAGGCACAGTCTCGTCCCTATCAGATCAACGGAAATTGTACCTGCATCATTTTGAGGCGTCTCACTATCGTGTCCCAAGCGTCCTGCCGAGGCGTCGCCCGGCGTGTTCGACGCGGGGCTTAAAGAGAAAGAGTTTCAGTGAGCGAAGCAACGATCGGACGGACGTCCCGCATCTCTGGATTCCACAGGTTGAGCGCAGAGCAGCGGATAGATCATGTCGCCGCATTCGCCAACCTCGACGCGGATCAGCGAGCGCAGCTACTGGCCAAGTCGAACATCGAGTCCGACCTCGCCGACCACATGATTGAGAACTTCGTCACCACCATCGCCATCCCGGTCGGCATCGCCACCAACCTGCGCGTTGACGGCCGCGACCTGTTGGTTCCGATGGCGACCGAGGAATCCTCAGTTATCGCCGCCGTCGGTAATTCGGCGCGGCAGTGCTACGACACCGGCGGCTTCGTGACGTCGACGTCGGGCACGGAGATGATCGCCCAGATCCAGCTGCTCAACATTCCCGATCCCCGCCATGCACGTCTGCTGATCCTGGAGCGGCGCGACGAGATCGAGCGAATCTGCAACGCCTGCGATCCGAAGCTGGTCGAACTCGGGGGCGGGTTTCGAACGGTGGAAGTCCGCATCGTCGAGACGCCCGTCGGCGCCATGGTCATCACCCATATCGTTGTGGACACGCGCGACGCGATGGGCGCCAACGCCGTGAACACCATGGCCGAGCGCATAGCGCCAGACCTGGCCCGCTGGACCGGCGGAGAGCCGCTGTTGCGCATCCTGTCCAACCTGGCCGATCGGCGCGTGGTCCGCGCCCACGCGACCTGGGATTGCGAGGCGATCGGTGGACCGGCGGTTCGCGACGGTATGATCGCGGCCTATCAGTTCGCAGACAACGACCCCTATCGCGCCGCGACTCACAACAAGGGCATCATGAATGGCGTTTCCGCGGTAGTCCTTGCGACCGGCAATGATACGCGCGCCGTCGAGGCTGGCGCCCATGCCTTCGCAGCGCGAACTGGCCGCTACCGCAGCTTGACCACCTGGGAAGTCACCGCCAGCGGCGATCTGGCCGGCACGTTAGAATTTCCTCTTGCCGTGGGCCTTGTCGGAGGCGCGGTGAAAATTCATCCGACCGCGCGCGCGCTGCTGGCGATCACACAGGTGAGTTCGGCCGAGCAGTTGGCGCGGATCATCGCTGCTGTCGGGCTGGCTCAGAACTTCGGCGCGATGAAGGCCCTGGCGACTGATGGCATACAGAAGGGGCACATGTCGCTCCACGCTCAAAACATCGCCTTCGCGGTGGGCGCGGTGGGCGAGGAAGTCGAAATGGTGGCGCGCCGCATCGTCGAGCAGAAGTCGATTAACGAGGATGCGGCCGGCCGGGCCCTGGCCGAATTGCGCGCCCAATGATGCGTCCGGCCAAGGCGACGATTGTCGAGGTTGGTCCACGTGACGGTCTTCAGAACGAACCAAAGATCGTCTCGGTCGATGACCGCGTCGCGCTAATCGGCGCGCTGTCGCGCGCCGGTTTGCCGGTGGTGGAGGCCGGCAGCTTTGTATCCTCCCGTGCCATCCCGCAAATGGCGAGGACGGATGAGGTGCTGGAGAGGCTGCCAAAGGATGGCGCTACGCGCTTTCCCGTGCTCGTACCCAATGCAAATGGCATGCGGCGCGCGATCGACGCCGGCGCTCGCGAAGTCGCGGTCTTTCTGTCGGCGACGGAAGGCTTCAGCCAACGCAACATTAACTGCTCGATCGCTGACTCGCTCGGCAGAGCGGCCGAAGTGGCGGCGATGGCCAAGCCCCTCGGAATCCGAATGCGGGGCTACGTCTCCTGCGTACTGGGATGCCCCTACGAGGGGGAAGTCACAGCCACGGCGGTAGCAAAGGTCGCCGAGAGCCTTCTATCGCTCGGATGCTATGAAATATCGCTGGGGGACACGATCGGTGTTGGAACGGCGCAACGGGCGCAGGACTTGGTGCGAACGGTCGCAAAGTCGGTTCCGATCGGACGGCTGGCAGTTCATTTCCACGACACCTACGGCCAGGCGCTGAGCAATGTGCTAGCCTGCCTGGAGGCGGGCGTGTCGGTCATCGACAGCGCCGCTGGCGGGCTGGGGGGGTGTCCTTATGCGAAGGGCGCCAGCGGCAACCTTGCGACCGAGGATCTGGTCTACATGCTGGATGGGCTGGGGATTGAGACTGGCGTGGCCATGGAACCCTTGCTCGACGCTGTCGCCTTCGTCGACAAGGACCTCGGTATTCCGGTGCGTTCGAAACTGTTCGCCGCCCGACGGAGCGAAGGCGTCACCCGATGAGCCGCTTTGCGCCGCGACACCCTGAAGACGTCGCGCGCCTCGTCGAATCCGCGGTGCTCGGCCTGGTCACAACACATGACGCGTTGGGCTATATCGCGACGCCGTTGCCCTTGCTGGCGCACTGTGACGAGCAGGGCGCCGTCCGAGAGTTCGTCGGTCATTTCGCACGGGCAAATCCGCAGCTTGCGCGCGCTCAGCAAAGCTCGCGAGCCCAGATCACCTTCCTCGGCCCGCACGCCTACATCGCGCCATGGATGGTGCGCCGCGAGGACTGGGCGCCGACCTGGAACTATCAGTTCGCTCAGTTCGAGGTCGATATGGTCTTCGAGCCCGATCGCAACGATGACGCCATCCGCGCGCTGGTCGAACACCTGGAAGGCGTCGGCGACACCTCGTGGTCGGTCGAGAGCGTGGGGCCGCGCTACGAGCGGCTGATTGCCAACGTCGTCGCCTTTCGAGCCCGCGTTCGAGGCTCATCCGCCAGGTTCAAACTTGGTCAGGATGAAGACCGCCAGACCTTCGACGAAATCGTCGCCGCGCTCGGCAACGGCCCTCTCGTCGCGGCGATGCGCCGGCAGCGCTCAGACTGACACCAGCCGACGGAGTCGCCCAAAGTGTCCTCGTGAGATCGGGACAATCGATGGTCGCTGTCAGTTCACCCTCAGCGCGGACAAACCCCATCCCAGACTTAAGCGCCCCAGCGGCTCGCTCCGTCGAGAACAGCGGTGGAGAAAAACTGCCTAATTGTGCCTCTCTCGATATGGGAATGATATCATTGTATCGGGCGCTAATTGTGCCTGAGGCCCTTCGTGACCGTTATGTAACTTGATCGCGCTGACACGGCCAATCGAGCTTTTCACAGTCTAGGCCCCGAGTTGAATCGAAGCCTGGCGACTTGGCCCCGAGGACTTGGTCAGTCGACGACAACGGGGATTTATTGGGGGATATCATGTCGAGATCGATGGACCGCCGCTATGCGCTGATCGCTGTCGCCGCCGCGATGGCCGCGGGAGGACCCGCGTGGGGTCAGGACGCGAACAGGGACCAGAAGGCCGCTTCGACCGTGGAAGGCATCGTCGTCACGGGGCGTCACAAGACGACGACGGCGACGAAAACCGATACACCGCTCATTGAAACGCCTCAGGCGATCACCGTCATCCCCAAGCAATTGATCGAGTTGCGCGACGCGCAGGGAATGCGCGATGCGCTTCAGCTCACCGCCGGTGTCCAGACCGATCAGGCTGGCGCTGACACGCGCTACGAAGAGGCCGCCATTCGCGGGTTCAGCGCGACGCAGTTCGGCGATTACCGTGATGGCCTGCGGCAACCCTCTTACGAATCGATCCTCTTTCACAACGAACCCTACGGCCTCGACTCCATAGAAGTTCTAAAGGGCCCGAGTTCGGTGCTGTTCGGTCAGAATGCGCCTGGTGGCATAATCAACGTGCAGAGCAAGGTTGCGTCGGACAATCCAGTTGAAGAGATTGCCGCCGAATTCGGCAGCTTCAATCTCAAGCAGGTCAAGTTGGATGTCGGCGGCTCGCTCGACGATGGCAAGGTTGATTTCCGGCTGGTCGGCCTGGATCGTGACGCCAGCACCTTCCTGTCCGGCTATGCTCCGAACGACCGGGTCTATCTCGAGCCATCCGTTCGTTTCAAATTCGACGCCAATACGACGCTGACGGTCTATGCCGAATATCTCAAGGACAAGGATGTCGCGCAGTTTTCAACCTTCCAGCTTCCCGACGGGCAACTGACGAATGTTCGCACCTACGACCCTAATTTCGACCGCTTCATTCCGACCCAGGAGCAGATTGGCTACAGGTTCGAACACGACTTCACCGACGGGCTGACGTTCAAACAGAACGTTCGATACGCCTATCAGGACCTCGATTATGAAACCGTCGGCGCCTACGGTTTGGCGGCCGACAATCGCACGATCGAGCGGCTGGACTACCGCGTCACCGGGACGGAGAACACCTTCGCCATCGACAACCAGCTGCAAGCCCATTTCAGTCTTGATGGCGTAGAGACTGAACTCCTCGGCGGCGTCGACTATCTGCGCCTTCAGGGCCAGCAAGACCTCTACTACGGGTTCACCGCGCCGAACCTCGACCTGTACGACCCGGTTTATGGCGCCGTGCCGATCGCCACACCGTCGCTGCTCTATGACGAGCATGAGACAGACTGGCAGGTCGGCGGCTATTTCCAAGGTCAGTTAAAGTACGATGGCTGGATTTTGACCTTGGGTGGGCGCGAAGACCACGCTGAAAGCGCAGCCTCGATTATCGGACCGGCCCAGCAGCAAAAAGACGATCACTTCACCTACCGCGTGGCGCTCGCCAAGCTGTTTTCAAACGGCCTTGCGCCGTACGTCAGCTACTCCACGTCGTTCCAGTTGACCCCGGGCACAACCTTTGCCGGCGTCGCCTTCCAACCTAGTGAGGGAAAGCAGATAGAGGGCGGCGTCAAATATTCTCCCCAAGGCTTGCCTGGCTTCCTGACGGCCGACGTCTTTCAGATCGATCAGACGAACGTGTTGACCAACGACCCCGTCAACGCCGGCTTCTATGTCCAGACCGGAGAGGACCGCTCCCGCGGCGTCGAGCTGGAAGGCACCCTGCATCCCATTCCCGGCCTCAATCTGCAGGCTAGCTATACCTACCTGGACTTTACGATCATTCGTAGCAGTTTCCCGGTGGAGCTCGGCAAGACCCCGCCAGCCACTCCGAACAACATGGCGAATGGCCTAGTCGATTATACGTTCCGCGAAGGGCCCCTGAAAAATTTCGGCCTGGGCGGCGACGTGCGCTTCGAGGGCCGCAGTTGGCAGGACCAAGCCAACACCCAGGCCAATCCCTCGTACATCTATTATGACGCCTTCGGCCATTATGATATCGGCCACATCCGCCTCTATATCCGAGCGGACAATCTGCTGAACAACCGCACCCCGACCTGCACAGAAGGATATTGCTATCCCCAAATGCCGCTCGATGTCATCGGTGGCATTCGGTACAGGTTCTGAGGATTACTTAAGTGGTGCGTTGTTGGTTGGCGTTAGCGGTCGTCGGTCTGCTCACCTGCAGTCCGGCTTCCGCGTCACCGCCTGACTACCCGTCCGACTACAGACTGAAGGCTTTTAGCCTGCCTGAGCCCGGCGGCCGTTTCGGCATTGGAACCCTATCCTTTGTCGTTCCGGTCGCAGGCGGTGACCCGCTGAGGGTGATTGCCTGGTATCCCGCGCGAAAGACCACTGACGCCCCCGCCCCCTATCTGGATGCGGCGGAGCAGCGGGTGCAGGCCCCTGCGATCGCCCGCAACTTCCGCTGGCCGCCCCAGGCCATGAGCGATGTCGCGACCCTGCCGACCCACGCCCACACGGACGCCAGGATCGCACCCGGGCGCTTTCCGCTGCTGATTTTTAGCCACGGCTACATGAGCTATCCGCGCGAGAATACCGCGTTGATGGAACGGCTGGCCTCACGTGGCTACATCGTGTTCTCGCTCGCCCATCCCGGCGATGCAGCGGATATTCCAACCCAAGACGGCGTTATCCCCACGGTTTCGGCTCAGGGCCAGAAACAACCCGACAGTGACAGGCTCCAGGCTTTCTGGCGTGGGTCCGACGATCGCTCGCGCAAGCGGGCGCTCCCCGAATTCTGGGAGGCCTTGCACGGGGGACGCATGCTTGAAAGTCTCGGGCGTTGGCGCAGCGATATCCTAAGCCTGACCGACGCAGTAGAATCCCGCAGGCTTCCGCCAGAGGCGCGGACAATCGAGGCGGCCGCCGACATCAACAGGCTCGCCTATCTCGGCTGGTCCTTCGGCGGTTCATCGTCCGCTTCGGCTTGCGAGACCGACCGGCGCTGCCGAGCGGCGGTCAACCTGGATGGTTTCGAGTTCGACGAGCATCTCTACGATCGACGAATGCGCATGCCGCTGATGCTGATTCAGAGCGACTGGTCGACTTACCCGAACATGGGGCCGGCGAGCCGGGACTATACCGTCTACGACTACGCCTATGAACGCTGGAATGACGCTGGATCAACGCCTTCGGTCTACCGTTTCCGAATCTCGGGGATCAGTCATCTGGGCCTGACCGACTTGGTTCTGGCGCCGCGCGACCCAGTCCGAGACCGGATGTTTGGCCCGGCGGACGGAGCCGTCGTGGTCGAAGAGGTCAATGACCTGGTCGAAACCTTCCTTGATCACTATGTCGCGGACAGGCCGACCGACTTGCTCGCCGTCGCGGCAAAATACCCTGGGGTAACAGCCCACGCGGCAAACGAAATTCGCCATTGGCGGAACGAAGAGCGTCCGCTCGACGGTCATGCTGGCGGCGCGCCGTAGCCAGCTTCGCAATTGTACCTGCTTCTGCGGGGGCCTGAATTCCGGAGATCGTGTCTAAACCGTCCCTAAGCCCCTCCGTGGTCGGCCGGTAGTTTGTAAGGGCTCGCGCGGCGGCCGGGCGCCGCTCTATCGTCGATCTGTCTTCTGTCTTGGAGTTTAAAGTTGGCTCTCTCCCGATCCGATGCCTGGGCGATCGCCCGCCAGGATGCCCACGCTCAGGCCGGCATGGTCCGTGCCGGCGCCGTGC
>Ga0302314_10009546_pt1 | contig 17147 bp, 13 predicted proteins | sample III_Palsa_N2_3_FD_200533 | JGI IMG/M metagenome (GOLD analysis project Ga0302314, IMG submission 200533) | Peat permafrost microbial communities from Stordalen Mire near Abisko, Sweden - III_Palsa_N2_3 | ecosystem: Environmental > Terrestrial > Soil > Palsa > Peat permafrost | place: Sweden...
CTCCGCTATGCGATCGGCGCGTTCATTGCATGCCCACCCAGTTCAGGACTCTGGTTTCCCCGTCAGCCTCAGGACTCGTAGCGAAACATGACTTCTCCGCTCTCGGACGACATGCTCGGCAGGATGGACGCCTATTGGCGCGCCGCCAACTACCTGTCGATCGGCCAGATCTATCTGCAGGACAATCCCCTGCTCGAAGAGCCTCTGAGGCGCGAGCACATAAAACCGCGGCTGCTGGGGCATTGGGGCACGACCACCGGCCTCAATTTTCTCTACGTGCATCTCAACCGTCTGATCGTCGAGAACGACCTGAACATGATCTACGTCATGGGCCCAGGACATGGCGGCCCGGGACTGGTGGCGCAGAGCTACCTCGAAGGTTCGTATACGGAACGATACCCGGACATCGAGCGCGACCGCAACGGCATGCGGCGGCTCTTCCGGCAATTCTCCTGGCCCTATGGCGTGCCCAGCCACGTCGCCCCGCAGACGCCCGGCTCGATCCATGAGGGGGGCGAACTTGGCTATTCGCTCGTGCACGCCTATGGCGCGGCGTTCGACAATCCGGATCTGATCGTCGCCTGCGTCGTCGGCGACGGCGAAGCGGAAACCGGTCCGCTGGCGACCAGCTGGCACTCGAACAAGTTCCTCAATCCGCGCCACGACGGGGCGGTGCTGCCGATCCTGCACCTGAACGGCTTCAAGATCGCCAACCCGACCGTCCTGGCCCGCATCGGCCGTGATGAACTGACCGAGCTGCTTCGCGGCTATGGATACGCTCCTTTTTTCGTGGAAGGCGATCAGCCCGAGGCCGTCCACCGCGATCTCGCCGCCGCCCTCGACCAGGCGCTCGCCGAAATCCGGGCGATCCAGGCGAAGGCACGTGCGGCGCCGGCGGGCGAAGCGCCCGAACGGCCCCGCTGGCCGATGATCGTGTTCAAGACTCCAAAAGGCTGGACCGGTCCCAAGATCGTCGATGGCCTGCCGGTCGAAGGCACCTGGCGGGCGCACCAGGTGCCCCTCACCGATTTCGACAATCCCGAACATCTGGCGATGCTCGAAAGCTGGATGATGAGCTACCGCCCGCGCGAGCTCTTCGACGAGCACGGCTCGTTTCGCGAGGAGCTGGCCCAGATCTCCCCGACGGGGCAGCGCCGGATGAGCGCAAATCCGCACGCGAACGGCGGCGAACTGCTGACGCCTCTGACGATGCCGCACTTTCGCGCCCATGCGGTGGATATCCCTCAGCCGGGCGCCGTGAAGGTCGAGCCGACACGCGTGCTCGGGCGCTTCCTGCGCGACGTCATCAAGTCAAACCTCGACAGCGCGAACTTTCGCCTGTTCGGCCCGGACGAGACCGCCTCCAATCGCCTCGACGCTGTCTACGAAGTCACCGGCAAGGCGTGGATGGCCGAGGTCGAAGCCGTCGACACCAATCTCAGCGTTGATGGCCGGGTCATGGAAGTCCTCAGCGAGCATCTCTGTCAGGGCTGGCTTGAAGGATACCTGCTGACCGGCCGTCACGGGTTCTTTTCCTGCTATGAGGCCTTCATCCACATCGTCGACTCGATGGTGAACCAGCACGCCAAATGGCTGAAGACCTGTCATGAGATAGCGTGGCGCAAGCCGATCGCCTCGCTCAACTATTTGCTGACATCCCACGTCTGGCAACAGGATCATAACGGCTTTTCCCACCAGGATCCTGGATTCATCGATCATGTCGCCAAGAAGAAGGCCGATGTGGCGCGGGTATATTTGCCGCCCGACGCGAACTGCCTGCTGTCGGTCGCCGATCACTGCCTGCGCAGCCAGAATTACATCAACCTCATTGTCGCCGGAAAAGCGTTCGAATGGCAATGGCTCGACATCGAGGCCGCCGTGCGCCACTGCGCCGCCGGCATCGGGATCTGGGAATGGGCCGGCAATGGTGGTGATGAACCGGACGTTGTGATGGCCTGCGCCGGCGATGTTCCGACCATCGAAATCCTGGCGGCCGTGACCCTGCTGCGAGACTACGCACCCGATCTACGGGTCCGTGTCGTCAATGTCGTCGACCTGATGGCCCTCCAGCCGCAATCGGTCCACCCCCATGGCCTTGCCGACAACGACTTCGACGAGATCTTCACATCCGATCGGCCGGTGATCTTCGCCTTCCACGGCTATGCCGGCATCATTCACCAGCTGACCTACAATCGCAGAAATCACGACAACTTCCATGTTCGCGGATATCGCGAGGAGGGGACTACGACGACCCCGTTCGACATGGTGGTGCTGAACAATCTCGACCGCTACCAGCTGGCGTTCGACGCGATCAGCCGTGTTCCCCGGTTCCAGCCAACGGTCGCAATAGCCGAGGAGCGCTACTGGACGACGATGCAGCGCCATAAGCTCTATGTGAGTGAGCATGGCCAGGACATGCCCGAAGTGCTCGATTGGAAGTGGTCGGCGGCCTAGCCTGCCGCCGCCGCGGCGCCGATTTCCGTCTCAGGATGCGAAGGCGACCTCGCGCGTATGGGTCGCGATCATGCGCTCCTCGTCGGTCGGCGTGACCCAGATGGGGTTGGAGCCATCGGCGGCGATCCGGCCCTGGCCGCCGGCGTTCAGCTGCGGATCCAGCGTGAAACCCAGCCAGTCCAGGCGGGCGCAAACCCCCGCCCTGACGCGCGGGGTGTGTTCACCGATGCCGGCGGTGAACACCAGGCCGTCGCAGCCGCCCATCGAAGCGGTCAGCGCGCCGATCTCACGCACGATGCGAAAGACGAAAAGGTCGATCGCATCTCTGGCGCGCGGATCCTCGCTGCCCAGCAGGGCGCGCATGTCGCTGCTGATCCCGGACACGCCGAGCAGGCCGGATTTCTTGTAGAGCAGGTCCTCTATCGTGGCGGCGTCGAGGCCGTGTTGCTGCATCAGGTACAGGATCACGCCCGGATCGAGTGCGCCGCTGCGTGTGCCCATGACCAGCCCGTCCAGGGCGGTAAATCCCATGGTGGTGTCGCGGCTGCGGCCGTCCTCGATCGCGCACAGGCTGGCGCCGTTGCCCAGATGGGCGACGATCATCCGTCCGGCCGCCAGCTCCGGATCCAGCGTGCGCATCCGTCCGGCGATGTATTCGTAGGAGATGCCGTGGAAACCATAGCGCCGCACGCCCAGCGCCTCCCATTTCCGCGGCAGGCCGAAGCGATCGACCACCGGCTCGTGGCCGTGGTGGAATGCGGTGTCGAAGCAGGCGACCTGCGGCAGATCGGGGTGGCTCGACATCAGCGCCCGCACCGGAGCGAGATTATGCGGCTGGTGCAGGGGCGCCAGCGGCGTCAGCGCGTCGAGCTTGGTCAGCAGCGCCTGATCCAGCCGCATGGGCTGATGAAACTCCGCGCCGCCGTGGACGATCCGGTGACCGATGGCGCACAGGCGCTCGCCCCCCAGATGGCTCTCGGCCCAGTCGAGCAGTTCGCCCAGCAGGGCCTCGTGCGAAAGCTGCGCGCCCCCGTCCCAGCGGCGTTCGGTCGGCGCGCCGTCCGCTGTCACCGCCTTCAGGTGTGGCGCGACGCCGATGCCGTCGATCTGGCCTTCGGCGCCGCGGCTCAGCGCCTGGTCGTTCATCTGGAACACGCAGAACTTGATGCTCGACGAGCCGGCGTTGAGCGTCAGGATCGCCCCGCTCATCGAGACGGAGCCTTCAGAGCGAGGGGCGGCAATTGGGCCATCAGGGCGGCGACCGCGCAGGAGGCGATGCGGGTGCGTTCAGCGTCGGCGCGGCTGGTCAGGATGATCGGCACGCGCGCGCCCAGCACCACGCCGGCCGCGTCCGCGTGAGACAGGAAGGTCAGCTGCTTGGCGAGGATGTTGCCCGACACCAGGTCCGGCACCACCAGGATGTCGACCTCACCCGCGACCGGCGAGACGATCCCCTTGTCTCGCGCCGCCTGGGCGCTGATCGCGTTGTCGAAGGCCAGGGGTCCGTCGAGGATTCCGCCGGTGATCTGGCGGCGGTCGGCCATCTTGCACAGGGCGGCCGCATCCAGCGTCGACTGGATCTGCGGATTAACCGTCTCCACGGCCGAAAGGATCGCCACCTTAGGCGCCGGGATCTGCATGACGTGGGCCAGGTCGATGGCGTTCTGGACGATATGGCGCTTGTCGGTCAGGTCCGGCGCGATGTTGATCGCCGCGTCGGTGATCAGCAGCGGCCGGCCAAATCCGGGGATGTCCATCAGATAGACATGGCTGATCCGCCGCTCCGTCTTCAGGCCGGTGTCGTGAGCCATGACTTCGTGCATCAGCTCGTCCGTATGCAGCGACCCTTTCATCAGCAGCTGGGCCTTGCCACAGCGCACCAGCGCCACGGCCTGGGCCGCCGCCGCGTGACTGTGCGGCGCCGGGTCGAGTTCTAAGCGCGAGATGTCGACCCCGGCCTCGATGGCCGCCTCGCGGATCCTGGCTTCCGGCCCGACCAGGATCGGCGCGATCAGCCCGAGATCCGCCGCCTCTACCGCCGCCGCAAGGGAGTGGGCGTCACAAGGATGGGCGACGGCGGTAACCACCGGCGCGAGGGTCTTGCAGCGCGCCAGCAGCGCCTCGTGCCAGGCGTGTAAGTGGGCGTCGTCGCTCGGCGTTGTCCGTTCCATGCGTTCCATGGTCACTCCGTTGCAGACAGATCCTTCAGAACGGCCAGGGCGCCTACGCTTCCACGAAGGCCAACTTTCCGGCGTCCCGGGGTGAGCCTGAACCATCCGTCCAGGCAGGCCCCTTAGCATACATAGTCCCGGGTTGTGGCGAGACGAACGGGCCGGTCTAGCCATCACTGGAGCTATCTCAATCTGCCTTTCTTGTTGGCGCTTTGCCGCAAAACAAGGTGGTGACTCCCTGATGATGTTTGCTGTTATCGTTGGTTTGGTTGTGCTCAACACAGGCGGCCTTCGGGCCGCCCTTCGCACATCAAACGGCAAGAGTCAGAGAAAGCCTCAACCCGAGCACCTTGACCGCCTTCGCGAACGTATCCAGGGTGGGGTTGCCGCCGGGACGAAGCGACTTGTAGATCGTTTCGCGGCTCAGCCCGGTTTCCTTGGCGAATTGGGATGCGCCACGGGCTCGGGGCGATATCCCCCAGCGCCACAGCGATGAGGCCAGGATCGCCATCGTCAAGCACGGCTACCAGATACCCCGCCTGGTCTTCGGGGTTCTTGATAAAGTCCTGTATGTCAAACCGGGTTGTTTCGATCGCCATCTCAGAGTTCCTCTGCCATCTGCTTTGCCCGAGCGATATCCGCCGCCTGGGTTTTTTTGTCGCCGCCACACAGCATGACGACGAGAACATCGCCACGTTGCACAAAAATAGAGTGGATATCCGGGACCGTGGTTGATCGTAGCTCACCCACGCCTTCACCAACCGGCTTCACATCTCCGAGGTTGCCCAGTTCGATCCGACGAAGCCGGGCAACCACGCGATCGCGGACCACCCGGTCGTGCAGGCCGGAAAGCCATGTCGTGAAAGTGGTGGAGAGCCGGAATTTGTGGCGTCCCGTAGAGGACTCGAACCTCTGACCCCCGGTTTAGGAAACCGGTGCTCTATCCTGCTGAGCTAACGGGACCCGCAGTCGCTTCATACGACCGCGGGCCGCGCTCGGAAACCCCTGATCATGGGCGCGCGGGGAGGAGACGCACGCCTCATGTCATGGGCTCAGACCGGGCGATGCTCACCCGCATAGGCGCCCCGCCAGGCGATGTGATGACGGATCGGGCCATGGCGCCAGACATACGCGTGGTGGAAGGCGTGATGATAGCCGAAGCGATAGCCGCGGACGGGGTACGCCGTCGTATAGAATCCCGGCCTGATATAACCTTCCCGATAGACCACGGCGCGCGCATGGATCGGCGCGATCCAGAATTCGTGGCGATAGGCGATCGGGCCGCGCAGCACGACGGCGTGATGGACCCGGTGATGATAGTCGACCGGGTAGACCGGGTTCGCCGAGGCCGCTGTGGTGGCCATCAGGGCCGAAGCCGCCAATCCGGCGGCGATAAGCGTCTTCATGTTACTGTTTCCTTCGCTCGAGAGCGGTGAATTCCGGCCTCTTGACGCAGAGAACCATGCCGGCTTTGAACCGGCTCTGAACCCCGATGATGGCTTCCCGTTCATCGCCGGTCTAAAGGCCCTGAGGCGGGGCGGAGTGGTTCATGCGAGCGCTGAGGTCGCTTTACGTTCAGGTGCTTATCGGGGTCGGGCTGGGCGTGCTCGTCGGCGCCCTGTGGCCGCTCGTCGGCGTTCAGCTGAAGCCGCTCGGCGACGGCTTCATCAAGCTGATCAAGATGCTGATCACCCCGATCATCTTCTGCACCGTCGCCGGCGGCATCGCCAGGATGAGCGACGCCAAGGCCCTGGGCCGGATCGGCGGCCGGGCGCTGGTCTATTTCGAGGTCGTCTCGACCCTGGCCCTGCTAATCGGCCTCGTCGTCGGCGAAGTCGTGCGGCCCGGCGCCGGTTTCAATGTCTCCGCCCACACCCTCGACCCGCACGCGGTCGCCGACTACGTCGCCAAGGCCAGGCAGATGGGCGGCGTGTCGGACTATCTGCTGCACCTGATCCCCGACACCTTCGTCTCGGCCTTCGCCGCCGGCGACGTGCTTCAGGTCCTGCTGCTGGCAATCCTGACCGGGTTCGCGCTGGCGGGGTTGGAACGCGGCGGCGTCGATCTCGCCACGCCGCTGGAACGCATCGGCCAGGTGTTCTTCGCCATCATCCGCATCGTCGTGCGCGCCGCGCCGTTCGGCGCGTTCGGGGCCATGGGCTTCACCATCGGCAAATACGGCCTCGCCGCCCTGATCAAGCTCGGCGCCCTGATCGCCTGCGTCTACCTGACTTCGGCGTTGTTCGTCGCCGTGGTGCTGGGCGCCATCGCCTGGGTGGCCGGGTTCTCGATCTGGCGGCTGCTGCTCTACATGCGCGAGGAACTGTTCATCGTCATCGGCGCCTCGTCGTCCGAGGCGGTGCTGCCGCAGATCATGCACAAGCTCGAGAGCCTGGGCGCGCCGCGCGCCGTCACCGGCCTGGTCGTGCCGGCCGGCTATTCGTTCAACCTCGACGGCACCAACATCTACATGACCCTGGCCACTCTGTTCCTGGCCCAGGCCACCAACACGCACCTTACCCTGATCCAGGAACTCACCCTGCTGGGCGTGGCCATGCTCAGCTCGAAAGGCGCCAGCGGCGTCACCGGCGCCGGCTTCATCACCCTGGCCCTGACCCTGACCGCCGTCGGCACGATCCCCGTCGCCGCCATGGCCCTGATCCTTGGCGTCGACCGTTTCATGAGCGAAAGCCGCGCCCTCACCAATGTCATCGGTAACTGCGTGGCGACCCTGGTGGTGGCGCGCTGGGAGGGGACGCTGGATCGGGAGAGGCTTGCGAGCGAACTCAGAGCCGGACCGCGGGCCGCAGCCGTCGCCCACGCAGCAGGAGCCATGGCGCGCTGATTGAAAATCGTATTGGGCGATATACCTAAGGAATCCGAGGCGTCTCCGGCGCCGGCTCATCGGCGACGCCGTTCATCCGGGAGGTCTGGCCAGGCCATGGGCGCTCAGCTCAATCACACCATCGTCTGGTGCCGCGATCAGCAGGCATCGTCGCGCTTCATGGCCCAAATGCTCGGCAGACCCGAGCCGAAGCGGTTTGCACGGTTCCATGTGGTCGAACTCGACAACGGAGTCTCGCTCGACTTCGCCGAGGTGGAAGGGCCGATCAAGTCTCAGCACTACGCGTTCCTGATCGAGGAATCGGACTTCGACGCTGTGATGCAGCGCATCAAGGCGCAGGGCCTCGATCACTGGGCCGACCCGATGCGCAGCCGGCCGGCCCAGATCAATCACAACGACGGCGGACGCGGAGTCTATTTCCCCGACCCCGACGGCCACTTTCTGGAAGTGATCACCCGCCCCTACGGCGGTTAGGGAGGTCGAGCGTCGCGCGTTGCTTACGCGCACCCTCCACCGCCCCGTGGTCCCCCTCCGCTGCGCGGAGGAGGATGAAGGCGAAGCCGACGGAGAGGGGTGGCGACCGCGAGCGAAGCCGTTGTTTCCAACAACCCCTAGGCGTGAACTATCAGTGCGGGGTCACCGTGGTTGTCGTGGTGACCTGATCGGTCGCGGGAGCGGCCTGCGTCGTATGCTGGACCGTTCTGACCGTGTGATGGACAGGGCCGCGGTGCTCGGTCGTGACGGTGGTCTGAACCCGGGCGGGTTGCGCCTGGGCTGCCGCGGCGGCGTCGCGCGCGGCCGCGGCGTCGACAGCCGAGCTCGCCGCCGCCTGCTGGGCGGCGTCCGCACGGGCGTTGGCGTCCGCGGCTTGCTGCTGAGCGCCCGCGGCCTGCTGTTCGGCGTTGTCAGCCCGGTCCTTGGCTGCGGCGATGGACGCCTGCGCCTCCTCGTGAGCGGCGATGGCGGAGGCCTGCTCCGCATCCTGCGCCGCGGCGACGGAAGCGTCCTTGCGACGCTGCAATTCACCGATCGCGGTATCGGCCAGCGCCGAAGCCTGGATCGCCTCTTCGATCGAGGTCGACTGGTGGCCGCTCGCGAAATCCTCCTTGGCTATCGCGAGCGTCGCCCGCGCCCTCGCCATGGCGCCCGGAACCTCGAGGCCCGTGCCGATACCCTCGGCGGTGGTGATCTTGGCCTCGGCGGCGGCGATGGCTTCGCGGGCGCGATCCTTGGTGTTCGCGTGCGCCGGCGCAGTGGCGGCCAGGATGACCGCGCTCGAAGCGAGCAGGGACGTGAATAATGTCTTCCGAATCATGATACTTCCTCCAGTGGGAGCAGTGCTGTAACGATCAGACCTGACAAATGTTCCACTGGCTCTGGCCTATCACCTGACCATATTGCGCTGAGCGATCCTCGACGACTGCCCCCGAGCCGCGTCCTCGATCGGTTTACATCCGTCGTGAGCCTTGTTCTTCGTGCCCCGAAGACTCCCGCCGGGCCTGGGATGGTGGGCGGAGAGCCTGTTCGGACGGTTTCAGATTTGATCCTGAAGGATAAGGGCGACGGCTCGGGTCTCCCCGGCGCGCCGGACAGTAAGCGCCACTTTCGTGCCGGGGATCCGCTCGCGCAGCATGCGCCGAACATCGGCCAGCTGGTCGGCCACGGCCGGCTTGCCGTCCACGGCGGTGATCACATCGCCGACCGCGACACCTGCCGTCGCCCCGGCGCTGCCCTTGGCGACATCGGTGACTTTGAAACCGCCGTCCTCGGCGTTGATCCACAAACCTGAACGGTCAAAGGTTCCAACGTCCGGCGGCGTCGGAACGACGCGCTTCAGGTACATGACCTGGTGGGCGTAGTCGAAGGTGACCACGAACTGTTTCAGAAGGCCCCCGCCGACGTTGCCGTCATAGTTGGGGTCGGACATCGAGCCGGCGGTGTCCTCGACCAGGCCGGCGGCGGCGCCGTCCACCTGCAATGGCCCCAGTTTCAAGGAAGCCAGGCGCACCATGTAGGATCGCGACGGCCCGCCGACGCCCCAGCCCACCACGGCGCTCACGCCCTTGGAGAATCGCGACCTCAGGGCGTTGTCCTTCACGAACGGGCTCGTGAGATCGATCTGCGAGCGGGAGCCGGTGTCGATATCGAAGTGAGCGGGCAGCCCCGCGACTTCCCCCGCCACGAACGGCAGATGATCGTAGAATACGAACGGCACGGGCGCCCCCAGCGCTGAAGTCGGCATGAACTTCGCCGGATCCGTGAAAGTGATGAGCTTCCTGCCGTAATCGATGGTGGTGACCATCCGGCGGATGAGTTCGAAGCCCACCATCCCGTCGATGGGGATGCCTTCGATCGAGGGCTCGTAGATACCGGTGGCGAAGCCCATCTGGTCCTTCAGCCGCACGTCGCCGATGGCGATTTCACCGAAGTGGACGAAGCCGGTCGTGGCATGACCCGCGCCCGCGCCACTGGCGACGGCCTTGCCCACCGTTTGCAACCCGACCTCCTTTACGAGGCGAGGCGACAGCAGGGTGTGGCCGCCGGTGTCGACGATGAAGGTATAGGGCCCTTTGCCCTCGACCCTGGCCTGAACGTAGATGTGGTTGTTCAACAGGCGGAACGGGACGCTCGTGCTCGCGGCGCCTCCCATGATCGAGGCCCCCTGCGGCGACGCGGTCGGTAGAGCGTAGGTTGAGAGCGGCCTGGCCGGACGCAAGCTCACCTTCGTCAAGGTCGAGGTCTCGAGTCCGGCCACGCCCAGGCCTGGGTCCGACACGATCGTATGTGGCAGCACCAGATCGCCCTCGCGCCGGTAGTCAGAATAGGTCTCCGTCACGTGAAGGAACTGCTGATCATAGGCGATCTTCACCAGCAGATGGGTCCGGCCGTCGAACCAGGCGTCGAAGCGTTTGCCGCCCTTGGGGATGACCGAAAGATGATCCATCGCTCCGGCGCCGTCGGCTTCGCGGCCGATATAGGATATCCGCGCGCCGCCCTGGTCTGACCGCCACCACAGGTTGGCGTTACGATAGGCGGCGTCCACCGCCATCGGCAGGCGGTCGCCTCCCAGCTGCGGCGTGTAGGCGAGTGAGATGTCCTGCTGCCAGGGAACCTTGCCATCGAAACCGTCGCTGTTGTGCAACCCGCCGGCGTCCTGGCTTTCTACATAGGCGCCCGTAGTCAGGTCATATTGAGTCCCCGCCACGCCCACGAGGCCGGAGCCGGTGTGATCGTAGTCCAACTCGATCGAGCCGGAGGTGGGCGGATCGCCCGCGGCGTCGTGATTGGCGCTCAGCACCGACGCCGCGGACGGCGGCGTCGACTGGATGGTCTCGCCGCCCGTGGCGGAAACCAGCAGGGCGGCGGCGAAGACGGAAATCATGACGTTCCTTTAAATTGCCTTGCGGACACCTCTGCCTTAGCCGTTGATGCATGGGCGATCTTGAACGCATTTCACGTCCGCAAATCCGGGAAGCCGAGCCCGGACTTATGCGGCATGCGCCGCGCGAAACCCTGACACGACATCTGCACGACCACGCTTTCGCCGCCATCGTGCTCTCGGGAGGCTATGTGGAGGCGGGCGACACGGGACGGCATCGGATGGCGGCGGGCGATGTCCTTTTGCATCAGGCCTGGGAGGGTCACCTCGACCACTTCGGCGCCGGCGGCGCGGAGGTGCTGGTGCTGGACATCCCCGATACCGACACCGGCTGGTTCCATGGTCGGATCTCCGATCCCGACGCATTGGCGCGCCTGGCCGAACGCGACCGCGTCGGCGCCGCGCGGGCGATGTTGGCCGAACTGGAGCCGAAACCCGCCCATCCCGGCGACTGGCCCGACGATCTGGCGCGGGCGCTTTGCGACGACCCGGGCCTTCGCCTCGGCGCCTGGGCCGACGCGCACAATCTGCGTCCGGGCAGCATCAGCCGCGGCTTCCGCCAGGTGTTCGGCATACGGCCCTCAGGCTACCGGCTGGTCCAGCGCACCCGGCGCGCGATCGCCGCAGTCCGGGACACGATCGAGCCGCTCAGCCTTGTCGCCCAGGATTGCGGCTTCGCGGATCAGGCTCACATGAGCCGGGCCATCAAGCGGCTGGCCCAGACGACGCCGGCCGCTCTGCGCCGCGTACGGTGGGGGCGCGATCAGGTCCCACCCGCCCTCGGCCCCCGATATTTCTGACCTACCCCAACCGCTCCCGCTTCATCACGATCCCCGCCTTCTCCCGATCCCAGGCGTCAGCCGTCACGCCGGCCGCGCGCAACAGGTGTTTCTGCACCTTTTCGGTCGGAGTTCGCGGCAGGTCGTCGACGAGGCGAAAATAGCGCGGGATCATGAAGTGGGCGAGGCGGGGGCGCAGGAACTCGACCAGGGCGGCGAAGTCGATCGCGCGGCCGGCCACTGGGCTCAGGATCGCCATCACCTCGTCCTCGCCGAACTCGCTGGGCACGCCGACCACGGCGACATCGCGCACGTCGGCATGGGCGACGATCTCCTTTTCAACCTCGAACGACGAGATGTTCTCTCCCCGCCTGCGAATGGCGTCCTTCATCCGGTCGACGAAGAAGAAGTTGCCCTCGGCGTCGCGGCGGAACGCGTCGCCGGTGTGGAACCAGCCGTTGCGCCAAGCCCTGGCGGTCGCTTCGGGGTTCTTGTGATAGCCGTGGTTGAGGCCCCAGGGCATGTCGGTGCGCACGATCAGTTCGCCCACCACGCCGTCGGCCACCTCGCAGTCGTTCTCATCGACGACGCGCACCTCCATTCCGGGCCGCGGCCGTCCGCAGGCGCCCAGGATCCGCGGGTCGGCCGTGAACAGCGGTGTGGAGATCTCGGTCATGTTGAAGGCCGTGGTCACCTCGACGCCGAACCGCTCGGCGAACTCTCGCGACTGATCGCTGAGCGGCACCATCGCCACCCGCTTCAGGGGATGGTCCCGATCGTCCGCCGACGGCGGCTCCTTGAGCAGGAACGGTGTCATGGCGCCCAGCAGGACCGTGGTGGTGACGCCCAGACGCCGGACGGTCGGCCAGAATTCCTGCGTCTTGAAGGATTCGACCAGCGCAAAGGACGTGCCGCGCATCACCGCCGACCACACCGGCAGGGTTCCACCTGCGTGGAACAGCGGAAGCGTGACGAGGCTGCGATCCCCGCTCTCGGCTGGGGTCGCGCCTGACATGGTGTGCATCTGCAGCGCCGAGCACAGCACCCCTTTCGAGGGGCCGGTGGTGCCCGAGGTGTAGATGACGCACAGGGTGTCCCAGGGCTGGATCTCGCGTTCCGGCGGCGGCAGGGCCTCGCCGTCGCCGACGAGAGCGCTTTCGTCGTGTGCGGTGAGGCCGGCCGGCAGATCGCGCGTCCCGCCTACCACGACGACATCGGTGAGTTCGGCGAGCGCCACGCCCGCCAGGCGTTCGACCAGGCCGGCGTCGGCGATCATCAGGCTCGCGCCGGAATTCTCGATCACATGCGCCAGAAGACCGCCGCGATAGCTGGTGTTGATCGGCACATAGACCGCGCCGAGATAGTTCAGCGCCAACATCACGGTCAGGCAGGGCCGCCCGTTCGGCAGCCACACGACGACGAAGTCGCCCTGGGCTACGCCCAGGTTCCGCAAGCCCTGGGCGCAGTCCTTGACCTGCGCGCGCAATTCGCGCCAGGTCAGCGCCGATCCATCGGCGAAGACAGCGCAAGGCTGGTCGGGGATCTCCCGGGCGCGCCGGTCGATCGCGTCGCGGATGACGCATTCGTCCCTGGGCGGCATGCGCTTGTCCAGCAAGGCGGGCTCTCCTCCAATGGTCGCCGTCGAGGGCGCGATCGCTGTTGCGTGACAGCGCCCTCAGTCTGACCGACCAGCCCGTCAGGCGACAGCAAATTTTGCGAGAATTCGGAATTCGGGACATCGAATTCGGGACACTCACGACATCCGGTCGCCGACAGCTTTGGCGCGACGAAGTCGTGCGTGCCCGTACCTTGCGAACGCCCGTCCTCTCTGAAGCGCTGACATCACACGGCGAGATAAGCCGCCATGGTTCGCGTCGCGTCCGCGCCAGGGCGTCGTCGTCCAGCGGCGGCATGCTGCGCTCCCGAAGACGCCTCCGCACTGCCGAGGCGGCCTGAATTCCTGCCGCCGGGTCATCGAGCCGTGCACGTTCGCGCATGCCGCTGCACCTGCGCGCACGGCCTGGGAACGCGCATAGGCTGAGCCTGGAAGTTCGCGCCGGCCGTCGAGCCTCGACGGCACCGACACCTAAAGGGGGATGCGATGACCACCAAGACTCTCACCGGCCACTATCCGGGCGGATACAAGCTCAAGGCGGGCTACAACGGGCTGACGATCGCCAGCACCGCGAGCGTGGGGGGCACGGGCGTCGTGGTGGCCGGCGAAGCCAGTGTCGTCAATTCCGGCGTCGTCGCCGCGACGAGCGGCGGGGGCGTCGACCTGAACGCAGGATCTCTCAGAAACAATGCCGGCGGCTCTATCTACGGCCCCAGTTTTGGCGTGAAGTTGAGCGCGCCCGACAGCGTCGTCAACTACGGTTCCATCGGAGCCTATGGCCTGGGGGTGTGGCTGCAGTTCGGCGGCGCCGTCACCAATACCGGGATGATCCACGCCAATGGTTACGGCGTCTACACCCAACTGGGCGCGACGACAGTCTTCAACTCGGGGACGATCATCGCAAACTACGACAGCGGCGTCTCCGCACCCCACGGCGGCGTCGTGACCAACGGCGGTCTCACGGACATCACGGCGCTGATCCACGGCGGCAACGCGGCGGTGACCATGGCGGGAGGAACGATCACCAATTTCGCGACTCTCACAGGGGACTTCGGCGCCAGTCTCACCGACACCGACGATCTGGTGACGAACGGAGCGGCGAGCGACCACGCGGCATTGATTTCGGGCCTGTGGGGCGGGGTCGAGGAGGGGCGGTCGGGATACTCCAACTCGACCGTGACCAACTTCGGAACCATCAAGGGCGGGACGGCGCCAAGTTACGCGGCCTACTACGCGGGCGTCCAGCTGATCGGCGGCGTCATCACCAATGGCGGCGCGTCTGACAAGACCGCGCTCATCCAAGGCTACAGCGGCGTGATCGGTGAGGCGGACAATACCTTCGTCAACTTCGGAATCATCAAGGGCGTCGGAACGGGCGCGGGCGCCTATGGCGCTCTGCTGAGCGCCGGCGGCGCCCTGACTAACGGCTCCAACGGCGACAAGACCGCCCTGATCGCGGGCCGCGTCGGCGTGGAGATCCAGGGCGCTCCGGGAACGCTCAAGAACTTCGGCACAATCCAGGCGAGCGGCGGCTATGGCGACTACGGCCTTTCAATGAGCGGCGCCGGCTCCGTGACCAACGGCTCGGCGAGCGACACCGCCGCCGTGATCGAGGGCTATGGCGGTGTCGAACTGCAGGGCGGGGTGGCGACCAACTTCGCCGCCATCCGCAGCCTGGGCGGCTATGGCTTCGGCGCGCGGATCGCAGCGGGGACCAGACTGACCAACGGCTCCGCCAGCGACAAGACCGCGACGATCGAGGGCCATCTCGCTGTCTACGTCGGCGGCGTGAACGCGACCCTCACCAATTTCGGGACCATCAGGAGCAGCAATGGAAGCGTGGCGGTGGAAATGGCCGCAACGTCCGAGGTCCTGGTGGTGGAGGCCGGTTCGGCCTTCATCGGTGCGGTGCTGGGCGGCGGCGCCATTCTGGATCTCGCTTCGGGGACTGGGACCCTCACCGGCCTGCTGGCGGGCGGCGACGTGACGGTCTCGGGCAGCATGCCAGTCGCCAAGTTCAGCGATTTCGACACGGTCGAGATCGGCGCGGCGGCGACGTTCACGGCCAATGGCGCCAGCACCCTCGCGACCGGCCAGGCGGTGATCGACGCCGGCGCCCTGATCATCGCCGGCGGCCTGACCAGCGCCGGCCTGGTCGAGGCGGCGGGCGTGGGAAATCTCACCGTCCTGGGCGGGCTGAACAACACCGGAACCCTGGAGGTCGCCAAGGGAACGCTGATCGCCAAGGGCGAGGTGACCGGCAGCGGGACCGCGTCGATCAAGGGTGGAACGCTCGACCTGACCTCGAGCTTCAACGAAAACGTCACCTTCACCACGTCCGGCGAACTCGAACTGGCGCAGTCGCAAGGGTACGCCGGCAAGATCAGCGGCTTCTCCAAATCCGGTGGGACCTCGCTGGACCTGCTCGACATCGGCTTCGTGTCGGCTACCGAGGCCACCTTTTCGGGGACCGGCACGGGCGGCGTCCTGACGGTGACCGACGGGATGCACACCGCGACGATCAGCCTGACCGGCAACTACACCGCTTCGACCTTCGTCGCTTCGAGCGACAACAACGGCGGGACGATCGTGGTCGACCCGCCGGCCGGCGCGCCCTCGCCGGTCGCCTTCGCCGCCGCCATGGCGGGCTTCGGCGAACTGGGCGGACAAGCGATCCGGGCGACGGCCCCGATTGTCGATCGAATGACGATGCTGCTTGGACCGCACACCTCGGCGGCCTAGCGTCCTCTCCCGTGCGAGAAGACGGGACTCGCGTCGCAGGCGTGGGAACATGAGGGCTGTCGGGGCCGCGTGGAGCTTTTGCCTGACGCCAACGGCGTCCACCTGATCGCGCGCCACCTACTGAGGGCCGGCCTGGCGCTTGCGCCGGGGTTGGCCGCCGAAGCCCGCGAGGCCCTAGCGTGAACTCCCATTGTTCCTTCATTTCGTAATGATCTGAATCCAAGCAAGTCCGTAATATTTGCAATTCGTGGTTATTTTGATTGACAATATGCAATTATTGTGGTTTATGTCTCCCCATGCCCTACCGCCTCGTCCCGACCCCGCAACCGCGCCCCGAAGCGGACATCGAGACCCCCGAGATGATCGAGGCGGCGCTCGCCGCCGAGCGGGACGAGCACGACGTTCGCGTGCTGAGCGAAGTCATCGAGATCGGCATGCGGCTCATGCAGGCGCAGGAGGCCTATTCGACGGCCAGGCTGGCGGCGCTGGCCGCCGAGGGGGCGGCGCTGAACCCGGGTGAGGACCCGACCGCGGCCTACAGCAAGATCGCCCAGACCGTCCGGCGCACCGTCGCCCTCAAGAAGCAGCTGGGCGAAGAGGTCAAGACGCGCCGCTCCGGCCTGCTCGGCGAACGCGCGGCCCGCCGCGCCAAGCGGACCGAGGACCACGAGCACGCCGTCAAGAATGTGATCGAGATGGCCCTCAGCGAGGCCTTCCACGCCGACCTGATCGCTCCCGTCGATCCCGAGGCGGACGACGGCCAGCCTGAACCCTGGGAGATCGAGGAACGGGAGATGCTCGGAGACGCGGAACTCCTCCTCGAAGACCTCGAAGAGTTCGGTGACTGGCTGACCCGTCCGATCGGCGAGACGGTGGCCAGGCTTTGTCTGGCCCTGGGCCTGGCGCCGGACATCTGCGTCAAACGTGGCGACACCTGGTGGGTCCGCCGGTCCGACACCAGCTACGAGATCATCCAGGAAGAAAAGCGCGCCGCCAGCGCCGCATGCTCACCGTAGATTCCTCCCTCCCCCGAAGTGGCTACCGGATTCACACATTTAGAGAACTTGCGTATTTTCATGCACTTACTAGAGTCGGACTCCTCCGTAGACGGAGCGTGGCGTCTGTACGGCGCACATTGAAATCGCACGAATTTTTCAGAGAC
>Ga0302314_10009548_pt1 | contig 17147 bp, 18 predicted proteins | sample III_Palsa_N2_3_FD_200533 | JGI IMG/M metagenome (GOLD analysis project Ga0302314, IMG submission 200533) | Peat permafrost microbial communities from Stordalen Mire near Abisko, Sweden - III_Palsa_N2_3 | ecosystem: Environmental > Terrestrial > Soil > Palsa > Peat permafrost | place: Sweden...
GCTGTCGGCGCCGGCCGGGCGGGCGCTCGCCGGCCGATAGCCGACGCCGTGGCGGCGAAGCGGCGCGCCCAGCTCGTGGCCGGACTGCGCGGCTTTGCGCGCCCGGATCCTGCCGGCCGATCGGTTGAGAAGGCCGTCGCCGGGGCGGGCGGGCCCACGACCCTGAACAGCGTCATCGCCGCCGCGGTCGCCGCCGCGGCCGAGGAGCGATGTGATCTCTGCCAGACGACGGTCCCCGAGGACCATCGCCACCTGCTCAACCTCTACGAGCGAAGGATCGAATGTGTGTGCGAGAGCTGCTGGGCGCTTCGCTCGGGCGACGCCGACTACCGTCCGGTGGGCGCGCGCACGCTGTGGCTCGGAGACCTCGAGCTGCCCGACGACGTGTGGGCGAGCTTCCAGATCCCGATCGGCCTCGCGTTCTTCATGGAGTCGAGCGTGGCAGGCTGCGTGGTCGCCCTGTACCCGAGTCCTGGGGGGGCAACCGAGAGCGAGCTGCACTTCTCCTCCTGGAGCCGGATGGTGGAGCTCAACCCGATCCTCGCCGATCTGGAGCCCGACATCGAGGGGCTGATCGTCAACCGCCTGTCAGAGCCCCCGTCCTACGTGATCGCGCCGATCGATCGCTGTTACGCGCTGACGGGGACGATCAAGGCCAACTGGGAGGGGATCTCCGGCGGCCCCGGGGTGCGCGAGGCGGTGTCGAGCTTCTTCGATGAGCTGCAGGCGCAGGCGGTCGCGCTATGAGCGTGCCCGGAGACCTCGTGGCCGAGCAGCCGGCGACGAAGGGGCCCGAGCCGGCGCCGACCGGCCCACAGCCGGAGTTCGAGGTGCTGGGAGCTCGCCCGCTGCGCCACGCGGCGGCGCCGATGCTGATGCTCGACCTCCAGGTCTCCGAGCCGAGCGGGCGCCTCGTTTACATGATCGCTCTGACCATCCAGCTGATGATCGAGCCGGCCAGGCGCGGATATGACGACGTCACACGCGAGCGTCTGGCGGGGCTTTTCGGGGCGCCCGAGCGCTGGGCGGTGACGACGCACAGCGTCGTGTGGGCGCAGCTCGACGTGGTCGTCCCGGCCTTCACCGGCTCGACGACCGTGGCGGTGCCGATCGCCTGCAACTACGACCTGGAGGTGGCCGCAGCCAAGTACCTCGACGCGCTCGAGGATGGCGAGGTGCCGATGGCGCTGCACTTCAACGGGATGGTCTACTACCCGAACGAGCAGGGGGGCCTGCAGATGGTGCTCGTGCCGTGGTCGTGCTCGGTCGACTACCGCATGCCCGTCGCCGTGTGGAAGGAGACGATCGAGCACTACTACCCGAACACCGGTTGGGCGGCGCTTCGCTCGGAGACGCTGGTGGCGCTCGAGCGCGAGCGCGTCGCGCGCGGCCTGCCCACCTATGACGCCTGTGTCCAGCATCTCCTGGGCGGGTCCGCCGATGGCTGAGTCACCGATGCCCGAGCCCCTCGAGCGCCTGATCGACTCGCTGCTGTATGAGGGATACGCGCTCTACCCCTACACGCCCGGGGCCACCAAGAACGCGACCCCGACGCCGTTCGGGATCCTGTACCCGCCGAGCTACGCCGCAGAGCTGAGCAGCACCTTCGAGCACCTGGACCTGTGCTGCGTCCTTGAGGCTCCGACCGAGGCGCTGCTCAGCGCAGAGGTCAGGTTTCTCTGCTCGAGCGGCGAGCGTCACGAGGCCGTGGCGCACCGCGTGCGGCTCGAGGAGATGACGCTCGCTGCGCTCGCGCGAGCGTCCGCGGCCGCTGAGCCAGGCGCCGAGCGCGAGGCCGAGATCGCGGGTGGGTCCTCGGGGCGGTTGCTCATCGGCCTCAGCCTGACGGCGCGAGAGCTCGGCGAGGACACCTACGAGATGGTCCTCTCGGTCGAGAATCGGACGCCGTGCGCGACGGGCCTCGACCGCCCGGCCGCGCTGGCGCACTCGCTGCTGTCGACGCATCCGATCCTGCGCTCCTCCGGCGGGCGCTTCATCTCGCCGCTGGAGCGCCCCTGTCACAGCGTCAACACCTACCCCGTGCTGGCGAGCGATGCCGACGACGCGGTGCTTGGCGCCGCGATCGTGCTGCCCGACCACCCCCAGATCGCGCCCGAGAGCCGCGGAGACCTGTTCGACTCCACCGAGATAGAGGAGGCGCTGCTGCTGCACCTCAGGGTGCTCACCGACTCAGAGCGCGCGCAGATCGAGGACCCGGTCGTGCGCGAGATGATGGCGCGCGCGGACGCCGCCACGGCGGATGAGATCCTCGCCCTGCACGGACGCGTGACGGTGCGCGACCCCGTGGGCGCAGGCGTTCGTAGCCGCGTGAGCGAGACCCCGCCCGAGGAGCCCGCAGACCTCGTCGACCCGCAGGCCGGCGAGCAGGAGGCCGACGTCGACGGGGTGCGCTTTCGCCGCGGGGGCAAGGTCAGGATCTGCCCCGGTCCCGATGCGGACCTTCACGCTCGCATGCTCGACGGCCGCGTCGCGACGATCGAGCGGATCATGATCGACTACGACGGCAAGATGCACCTCGGAGTCACGATCGACGGCGATCCCGGTCAGGAGCTGCTGCGCGACAGCGGCCGGCTCCTGTTCTTCTTCGCGGGAGAGGTGGAGGTGCTGCCGTGAGCTTTTCTGAATCGAGGAGGGAGGCGGACATGAGCCCACAGCGCGAACCGCGGATTCTCGTTGCCGGAGTCGGTAACGCCTGGCTGCGAGACGACGGCTTCGGCGGAGAGGTCGCAAGGAGATTGGAACAGCGCAGTCTGCCCGAGGGTGTGGCGGTGATGGACGCCGGCACCGGCGGCCTGGACCTGGCCTACGAGGTGATGCGCGGCTACGACGCGCTCGTGATCCTCGACGTCAGCCGCCAGGGAGGCGAGCCGGGGACGCTGTATGTGATGGAGGTTCCAGAGGAGTCGGTGGAGGGCAAGATCGACGACGGCGAGGCGATCAACCCGCACAGCATGGATCCGCAGACCGTACTTCGGTTTGTCAGATCGATCGGGGCCTGGCCCGGCAAGGTCGTGGTCATCGCCTGCGAGCCCGCCGAGGTCGAGGAGCTGGGCTTCGGGCTCTCGGCAGAGGTGCGGGCGGCCGTCGAGCGCGCCGTCGAGGTGGTCCTCGAGACCGCCGGCGAGCTTCGCTCGAGCGCCATCCTGGAACCCGCGGAGTAGCGCGATGCACGAGCTGTCGCTGAGCGGCGCGGTGCTCAACACGGTGGTCAAGCACGCCGGCGAGCGCCGTGTGAGCCTGGTCAGCCTGCGCGTCGGGCGCCTGCGCCAGGTCGTCCCCGACACGCTCGAGTTCTACTTCGAGTTCGTCGCCCGCGGAACCGTGTGTGAGGGCGCAAGGCTCGAGCTCCAGATTGTCGAGGCGAGCCTGCGCTGCAACCCGTGCGAGCGCGAATGGGCTATCGAGATCCCGGCATTTCGCTGCCCCACGTGCGGTGGCGCTGACGTGGAGGTGGCCAGCGGGAACGAGTTCGAAGTCGAGTCAATCGAGATCGAGGAGGCCGCATGCATCGCACCAAGGTGAGGATCGTCGAGGACGCGCTGGACGCAAACAACACGATCGCCCAGGCCAATCGCGCGGACTTCGACCGCGCCGGGGTGACGGTCGTGAACTTCATGAGCGCGCCGGGCGCCGGCAAGACGTCGCTGCTGGAGCGCGTGGTGGGCGATCTCCCCGGGGTTCGCGTCGGAGTGCTCGAGGGGGACGTGCAGGGGTCGATGGACGCCGACAGGCTCGCGAGCCTGCATGTGCCCGTCACCCAGCTGAACACCGACCCGAGCTTCGGCGGCGAGTGCCATCTGGACGCGAACATGGTGCGCTCGGCGCTGGATTCGCTGCCGCTCGAGGAGATCGACATGCTGGTGATCGAGAACGTGGGCAACCTCGTCTGCCCCGCGGAGTTCAGGGTCGGCGAGGACGTGCGGGTGATGGTCTCCTCGGTCACCGAGGGTGAGGACAAGCCGCTGAAGTACCCGCTCATGTTTCGCACCTGCGAGCTGGTGCTGGTCAACAAGATCGACCTGCTGGCGCACCTCGATTATGACCTGGACCGCTTCCTGTACAACGTCGACCAGGTGCATCCCGGCGCCGAGCGGCTGCTCGTCAGCGCCCGCACCGGCGAGGGCATCGACGCATGGCGCGACTGGCTGACCGGCGTCGCAGCGGCTCGCGAGGAGATGCCCGCTTGACAGCGACCAGCACCCGCGACGCGCTGGGGGCGCATCTGCAGGCGATGCTCGCGCGGCGCACGGACGCCAATCACGAGTTCTTCGCGCAGGAGGCCGAGCGACTGGCGCGGCTGTGCCATCTGATGGCCGAGCGCTTCGCCCGCGGCGGGCGCCTGATCGCGTTCGGAACCTCCTTGGCGGCGCGATCGGATGCGCGTCACGTCGCTGTCGAGTTCGTACATCCCGTGATCGTCGGCAAGCGCGCGCTCGCGGCAATCGCCCTGACGGGAGACGAGGGCGAGCTTCAGTGCCAACTCGATCTGATCGCACGGGAGGACGACATCGTGATCGCCTTTCTCGCCCAGGACGACGATGCGAGCGCGGCGACTCGCGCGCTGGAGCTCGCGCGCCGGCGCGGATGCCTGACGATCGGCTTCTCGAACATCGGCGCCGACTGGGAGTTCGAGCCCCCGACCGACGACGACTGCATCCGCCAGGAGCTGGTCGAGACGCTCTACCACGTGCTGTGGGAGCTGGTGCACGTCTTCTTCGACCATCGCGGACTGCTCGCCGGCCGTGACGCCCGACGCGTGCACGACGCCGGCGCATCGAGCTTCCTGTATCCGTTCCTGGCCGAGCGCGAGCATGAGCTCGAGCCGGTCGTCGAGAACGTTCGCCGCTCGGTGTTGATGAAGGCCGCCGAGATCGGCGCGCTGCGGGCCCAGACCCTGAACGAGAACGCCGACGCGCTGCTGGGCGCGGCGAGCGCGCTTCACCAGACCCTCGAGCACGGTGGCAAGCTGCTGGCGCTCGGCAACGGGGGCTCGGCGACAGACGCCATGGATGTGGTCGCCGACTTCCGCGCGGAAGGCGTGGCGGGGAGGGCCTGGCCGGCCATCGACCTGACCGAGGACTCCGGGATCCTGACCGCGATCGCGAACGACATCGGGATCGACGCGATCTTCTCTCGCCAGGTGATCGCCTACGGGCTGCGCGGAGACGTCCTCATCGCCCTGTCCACGTCGGGGAACTCCCACAACGTGATCGAGGCGCTCGGTGAGGCCCGCCGCAGGGGGCTCTCGACGGTCGCGATGGTGGGCTATGACGGTGGCCGGGTGGGCTTTGAGCAACTGGCCGACCACGTGGTGATCACCCGCTCCGAGCACATACCCCGGATCCAGGAGGCACAGGCAAGTGCCTACCACGCCCTGCGCGAGCTCGCCGAGCTCGTGACGGACGCAGGAGCAGCCGCGTGAGCGTGCGCGCCCCTTCCAGGCAGGCGGCCTCCTGCACCCGCCGCGTCCGCGTGCGGGTGGAGGGGACGGTGCAGGGGGTCGGCTTCCGCCCCCACGTGTACAGGTTGGCCACGCAGCATGAGCTCGCGGGCTTCGTCTTGAACGACTCACGCGGAGTGCTGGCCGAGGTGGAGGGAGGCGCCGCTGCGGTCGAGCGGTTCCTCGCGCAGCTCGGCCCGGGCGCACCGCCGCTGGCGGTGGTCGAGGGGGTGCTGAGCGAGGAGCTCGAGCCGCACGGCGCCAGCGGGTTCGCGATTCTCGACAGCCCGCGCAGCGGGACGATTGACGCGCCGGTCACGCCCGACAGCGCGACCTGCCCGGAGTGCCTCGAGGAGCTGTTCGACCCCGGCGACCGGCGTTATCGATACCCGTTCATCAACTGCACGAACTGCGGGCCGCGCTTCACGATCGTCCGCGGAATTCCCTATGACCGCCCCTTCACGACGATGGCCGGCTTCGACATGTGCGGGCGGTGCAGGGCCGAGTACGAGGACCCCGGCGACCGTCGCTTCCACGCACAGCCAAACGCCTGTCCCGACTGCGGCCCGTCCGTGTCGCTGCTGGGGATGGACGGGGAGCCGTCCGCGACCGGGCCCGCGGGCGATGCGGTGCGTGCGGCCGCCGAGGCGCTGCGCGAGGGGAAGATCGTGGCGGTCAAGGGGATCGGCGGGTTCCACCTCGCCTGCCGCGCGGATGACGAGGCGGCTGTCGCCGCGCTGCGAGCGCGCAAGCACCGCGAGGACAAGCCGTTCGGGTTGATGGTGGCGGCGATGGAGGACGCGGCCCGGCTCGTGCGGCTGGGCCCCACCGAGCGCGCGCTGCTGGGAGGGCCTGAGCGCCCGATCGTGCTCGCGCCCAGGCTCGAGGGCGCGGCCGTGGCGCCTTCGGTCGCCCCGTCCTCGCCCGAGCTCGGCGTGATGCTGGCGTACTCCCCGCTGCATCACATGCTGCTCGCATATCTCGAGGAGCCTGCGAGCGGCGCGGCGGTGGGCTGTGGGGCGATGAGAGGCCCGGAGCGTGGGCTTGCAACGCTGGTGATGACGAGCGCAAACGTCTCAGATGAGCCGATCGCCTATCGAGACGAGGACGCGCTGGCCCGCCTGGGCGGAATCGCGGACATGCTGCTCGTGCACGACCGCCCGATCCACACTCGCACCGACGACTCGGTGCTGCGCGTGCTCGACACTCCCGCCGGTCCGCGCAAGATGCTGCTGCGGCGCTCGCGCGGGTACGTGCCGGCCGGCCTGGCGCTGCCCGACGGCGCCGGGCGCCCGATCCTCGCCTGCGGCGCCGAGCTGAAGAACACCTTCTGCCTGGCCAGGGGAAGCCGCGCATGGGTGTCCCACCACATCGGCGACCTCGAGAACTACGAGACGCTGGTGTCGTTCCGCGAGGGGATCGAGCACTTCGAGCGACTGTTCGGCGTGGACCCCGAGGTGGTGGTCCATGACCTTCATCCCGAGTACCTGTCGACCAAGTACGCGATCGACTGCGGGATAGAGCAGCTGATCGGCGTCCAGCATCACCACGCCCACCTGGCGGCCTGCCTGGCCGAGCACGGGGAGCCTGCAAGCGCCGTGGGCGCGATATTCGACGGGACCGGCTATGGACCCGACGGCACCATCTGGGGTGGCGAGCTGCTGATCGGCGATCTCGAGGACTTCCGCCGTGTGGGCAGTCTTCTGCCCGTTCGGCTCCCCGGCGGCGCGCGCGCGATCCGGGAACCGTGGCGGATGGCGTGCGCATGGCTGTCGCTCGCGGGTACGCGCCAGGACGGCGATCACGTGCCGGATATCCCACCGGCGCTGAGCGACCATGTGGATGAGCGGTCGTGGCGCCAGGTGGCGCAGCTGTCGCGCAGCGGCCTGCAATCGCCGCTGACCACGAGCATGGGGCGACTGTTCGACGCGGTCGGCGCGCTGTGCGGGCTGCGAGCACGGGTCAACTACGAGGGTCAGGCGGCGATCGAGCTCGAGGCGGCGTGCGACCCCGCCGAGCGCGGCCGCTACCCGATGGCGCTCAAATGCGATGGGGGGATGATCGTGATCGACCCGCGCGAGACCATCCGGGCAGTCAGCGCCGACCTCGAGGGCGGAGTCGCGATCGGCGCCGTGGCGAGCCGCTTCCATGCCGCCGTCAGCGGCGCGACCGTGGAGGCGCTGTCGCTGGCCGCATCGACGCAGGACAGCGAGTTGATCGTGCTGTCGGGAGGCGTGTTCGCAAACAGGCGACTGCTCGAGGCCGTCATGGCCGGGCTGCATGCGGCGGGCCTGCGTGCGATCGCGCCCGAGCGGCTTCCGGTCGGCGACGGCGGGATCTCATACGGCCAGGCGGCGGTGGCCGCGCGGCGAATGGCCGCTTGCAATCCAAACTCCGAGCGGGTGCGATGAGCGATTCGGAAACCGGGTTCGATCAGATCGTCGCGCGATCGGTGTTCGTGCGCGGAGCCGATCGCCCATTCGGCGAGCTCACGCTCGAGGACGCCAGGGCACATGCCGACGAGCTGCGAGCGGCGGTTGGGTGGGGGCCCACCGTGCGCGTGGCGCCGGTCGCACAGGCGTGGCGCGAGCTCGCGATGGCGCTGGAGCGCACGGGATCCGCGAGCGTGAGCGAGCTCGACCGAGAGGTGGTCGTCGAGCTCGCGCAGAAGCTGTGGGTGGTGCTTCCAGGCGGGTCCATGATGTCCTAGCAGTTCAGGGATTCAGCGGCCGGGGGCATTGGGCTCGTCGGTCACCGCGACGTTGACCGTCCTGCAGCGGCCGCAGCGGACGCGGACCTTCTTCGTCATCTGCACGGGCTGCATCGATGTCGCAAGGACGTTGCCGCACTCCACGCAGACGTAGTCGTCGGGCCCGTTGCCCCGGAAGACCGGCCTGTCGGCGTCCTCCTGGATCGCGGTCCCGCCGTCGAACGGCACCTCGCCCTCGCGGATGTGCCTCATCGCGATGGTCGCCATCGCCTCATCACATCTCGGCGAGCTTCGTCGTGAAGTCCTTGATCAGCGCGTCGAGCACCCCGGTGACGACTCCCTCGCCCATCGACGCGGCCTTGCCCGTGATCTGGGCGTTGGTATGGATCGTGCCGCCGCCGTCGTTGAGTGCGAACTCGACGGTCGCATTGGCGTGGCCCTGTCCGCCGGCCTCGCTGGACTTTATGCCCAGCACCACGCGGTGGGCGGCGGGGTCCTGCTCCACGACCTCGACGGTGCCGGTGAACGTCATCGACATCGCTCCCATCCTGACCTTGATCTCCGCCCTGACGGAGCCCGGCCCGGTCCGCTCGAGCACGCTGCCACCCTCCACGCACGGGACCACGCGGTCGAGGTCGAGGATCGCGGAGTAGCTCTCCTCGATCGGCTTTGCTGTCGAGAAGGAATGGTCAAGCTCTACGGCCATGTGCGGTTTCTCCTATGTCGAAGGGCGGGGCGGGCTCTGCCATTAAGTTACAGCGGTAGATAGGCGACCTCGGTGCCGGCCGGAAGCTCTCCGGCACCCGAGGGAATCCACGCAAGGCCATCGGCCTGGGCGGTGATCGCGATCTGATGCGACTCCTGTCCGGGTAGCGGCGCGAGCGCGACCGAGCGCCCCGATTCGCTGAGACGCACCCGTATCAGGTGGTCGCGCCGGGCGTTGCGCGCGACGGGCGAGCTCAGCGACCCCGAACGCCACGCCGGCATCACGCTCGCTGCTCCCTGCAGCGCGAGCAGCGCCGGGCGCACGAACAGCTCGCAGCAGACGAGGCTCGAGACCGGGTTCCCGGGCAGCCCGAACACGAGCGTGGCGTCGCGTACGCCGAATGCCAGCGGCTTGCCGGGGCGCAGCGCAATGCGCCAGAAGACCTCGTCGATGCCCAGCTCGCGCCCGACGTCGCGAACGAGGTCGTGCGCGCCCACCGACACACCGCCCGAGCTGACGACGACGTCGTGCCCGAGCGCCTGCTCGAGCGCAGCGCGGTGCGCCTCGCGGGTGTCCGCGGCCGGCAGGATCTGCTCAACGCGAGCGCCACCGGCTTCGAGCGAGGCCTTCAGCATGGGGGTGTTGGCGTCGAAGATCTCGCCGTCGGCCAGCTGCCCGCCGGGCTGGCGCAGCTCGCTGCCGGTGCTGAGCACGGCCACGCTGGGTCGCTCGCGGCAGGAGATGGTGGCGAGGCCGGCCGCGGCGGCGGCCCCGATCTGCGCCGGCCCGAGAAGGGTGCCCGCGGCGAGCAGGCGCTGTCCTCGCCTGATGTCGCTGCCGCGCTCACGCACGAACGCTCCCGCTGCCACGGCGGAGCCCAGCACGACCTGCTCGCCCTCGCGCTCCACGTCCTCGAGTGGCACCACTGCGTCGGTCTGATCCGGCACAACGGCGCCGGTGGAGATCGCCACCGCCTCACCCGGCGCGAGCCCGCCGGTGTATGGACTGCCGGCCGCCGACTCGCCGACCAGCTCAAGCCGCCCGGGGGTGTCGCCGGCGCGCACGGCATAGCCGTCCATCGCCGAGCTCGCGAATGGAGGCAGATCGATCGCCGCGCTCACGTCCTCGGCCGCGAACCGTCCACGAGCGTGCTCGAGGGGTACCTGCTCGGGGGCAAGCGGAGCCGCTCGCGCGAGCACCAGGGCCAGCGCGTCGCCAATCGACAGCAGCTCCGGCGATGGGGATTCCTCGGCCGCGCCGGTGAGTGGAGCGGGCGGGCTCACGCGATCAGGGCGCCGGGGGACCGGCGTCGAGCACGACCTCGACCTCGTCGGCGACTTTCAGGGCCCCGAACAGCGTCGAGTAGGGCTTGATGCCCCAGTCGCTCTGCCTCAGGGCGGCGCTGGCGCTGAGCCTGCCGTCGGCCGAGAAGCGAACATCGAACGCGACCGGCCGGGTGTTTCCGACGAGCTTCAGCTCCCCCCGCACGCTGATGCCGGCTCCGTCGGCGGCGGGCTGTACCTCGGTTGAGCGGAACTCGATGTCCTGTCCCTTCAGGACCTCGTCGTCGATCGTCTGGCGGATGCCGGCCTTGTCATCGTCGCCGAGCGACTGCATCCCTCCGGTGCCCTCGCGCACGCTAAGAGACGCGCCGTCCGCGTGCAGCACGACGCTCATCGATGCGGGATCCGCTCCGGGCTCGAGCGTCGCCTGCCAGGAGGTGACGTCGATCAGCAGGTCGTGCCCGGCCTTGGCCGCCGCGCCGTTGCGCCCGGTCTTCACCGACAGGGTCGCATTCGCCGGCCCCAGCGTGTGAGCGCCCTGGATCCAGGAGCCCATCAGTCGCGGTAGACGGTCTGCGCGTCGAGCCCGCCCTCCACTCCCGGTGGCAGGGCGCCGGTGCCGTGCGCGTACAGCGCGATGTCCTCGATCGTCCTGACGTCGGTGGAGTCGCCGCCGCTACGGGCCCACGCCCCGTTGGACCAGGTCAGGGTCTCAGGCGTTGTCTCCAGCGCCATGCCCGCGAGCAGCCTGGCCTTGTCGCGGATCTTGGCGGTGGCGCTGACGATCGCCGCCGCCGCGCCCTGGGAGGGGCTCGTGTTGTAGCCGTGCCCCTCGCCGAAGCGGTTGGTGTCGGCCGCCACGACCTTGACGTCAAGCGGGGGGATGCCGAGCTCCTCGGCCACGATGTCGGCGTACTCGCCCTCCTTGCCATCGGACTCGCTTGTCAGGCTGAGCACCATCTTGCCGGTCGGGTGCACGCGCAGAAAGACTGCTCGGTAGGCCTCGTCAGCCACGGCTGGACCTCCTCGTTCGGTGGGTGTTGATCATTCCTCGCCCTCGTTGGCGTCCGCCGCTTGTGTGCTCGCCAGTCGCTGGCGCTCCTGGTGCGCGCTCAGTGCGTTGTGCTCGTCGAGATCGCAGAAGGACGGCTGCGGACCACCGAGCACGTGCGGCGGAACGGCGGGTCGTTCGCACCCCGGATAGATGCAGCTCTTGCCAGGGCTGTCATTCATGCTCGTGGCCCATCACTCGCTCTCCTCGGCTGCCCACCCCGGCGTGGTCCTGCCCCTGGCCGGGCCGTAGCCGCTCGGCATCGCCACAGAGCTGCCGGCGACCGGGGTGGCGCTGGCCCAGGGCTCGGGGGCGTCCTCGGCGTCGAGTGCGGCCCGCGACTTCCAGTGCGCTCCCGGGGCGCCCTGGCCGCTGAAGGACTGCGCACCGATCGCTTCGACCACCTCGTGCAGGGCCGTGAAGCTGTGCCCGCTGACGAGTGCGTCGCAGTGCGGCAGCGCCGCCGTCATGCCCCCGGCCTGCACGGAGAAGGCGCTTGCGCTGATCCGCGGGTTGACCCACACGATGCGGTGGGCCAGGCGCCCGAGCCGCTCCATCTCGCGCCCGACCAGTGCCGGCTCGCCCCGCTCCCAGCCGTCGGACAGGATCACGATCACGGCTCCGCGGGCCATGCCGCGACGGCCGTGGCGGTCGTTGAATGCCTTCAGCGCGTCACCGATCCGCGTCCCGCTCGACCAATCCGGCGCCGCTGCGGCGGCGCGCTGGATCGCGCGCTCTGGGTGCCGGGAGGCAAGTGCGCGGGTGAGCCGGGTGAGGCGGGTCGCGAACACGAACGCCTCGGCGCCCGGGCTCGAGCCGGCGGCGCTCGTCAGAAACTGCAGGTAGGCGCGCGCGTAGGGCTCCATCGACCCCGAGATGTCGCACAACACCACGAGCCGCCTGCGAGCGACACGCCGGCGCCGGCGCGCGATGCGGATCGGGTCGCCGCCGGTGCGCATGCTGGCGCGCAGCGTTCGCCGCATGTCGACACGCGCGCCGTGGCGTCCCTTCTCGTGACGACGGGTACGCCGCCTGGGGGTTGCGAGCTCGAGCCGCGACATCAGGCGGTACAGCTGCGCGAGCTCGTACGGCTCGAGCGCGTCGAAGCTCTTGGCCGCGAGGCGCTCCTCCTCGCTGGCCATCGCCAGCGGCACCTCGACCTCGGCGCGCTCGTCGTGCTCGTCGTCTTCGCCCGGCGGTGCGGATGATGTGTCGGCGAGCCGATCCGGCAAATCCGCCCGTCGCCTGGCGCTGTCATGCCCGCCCCTTGGGCGGTCGTCCGCGGGGGACGCGACCGTTTCGGCGTCGTCGGACTCGAACTCGCCACGCTCGGCCGGAGCGCCGAACACCGAGGAGAAGACCGCGTCGAATGCCCTCAGGTGCGCTTGATCGGACACGAACAGAGCGCGCGCGGTCCAGTACAGCCGCCTGCGCGTGATCGGGCGCACCAGCGTGAGCGCATGAGCGAAGTCGGCAGAGCGCGCCGTGGTCGTGGGCACGCCGGCGTCACGCAGACGCCGGCTCAGCGCGCCCACGAGCGCCGGCAGATCGAGCTCGACCTGCTCGACTGAAAACACGGGCCCGGCGGCGGCCGGGTCAGTCATCGGCGTGCACGAGGAGCTCGAGGCCGGCCGCACGGATCACCTCCTGGTCCTCGCCGTACTTGAGCACCGATCCCAGCGTGATATCGACGGCAGCGGCGTCGAGGCGCTCGACGCCGAGCAGGTTCAGCGCCATCAGCCAGTCGATCGCCTCGGCCACGCCGGGCGGCTTCTGCACGTCGCTTTCGCGCATGCGCGAGACCGCGTCGGCAACCGCCACGGCAAGCGTCTGGGAGGACTCTCGGACGCGGCGGCGCAGGATCTCGACCTCGCGCTGCGGGTTCGGGTAGTCGATCCAGTGATACAGGCAGCGGCGCTTGACGGCATCGTGCAGATCGCGGGTCCGGTTGGAGGTCAGCACGATGATCGGCGGGTGTGTCGCGCGGATCGTGCCGATCTCGGGGATGGTCACGCTGGCCTCGGCGAGCAGCTCGAGCAGAAACGCCTCGAAGTCGTCGTCGGCGCGGTCGATCTCGTCGATCAGCAGAACAGCCGGCCGAGGCCCGGGGTGCTCGAGCGCGCGCAGCAGCGGGCGGCGGATCAGATAGTCGGGACCGAACAGCTGCTCCTCGGCGAGCGCCGAGCCGCTCGAGTCGGCGAGGCGGATGCTCAGCAGCTGGCGCGGGTAGTTCCACTCATACAGAGCCTCTGCGGCGTCGATCCCCTCGTAGCACTGCAGGCGGATCAGCGGCGTGTCGAGCACGGCCGCCAGCGACTTGGCGGCCTCGGTCTTGCCGACACCCGCCTCGCCCTCGAGCAGCAGCGGCTGCGGCAGCCGGACGCTCAGGAACATCGACGTCGCCAGACCCTCGTCGACGAGGTAGTCGACGCTCCCCAGGCGCCGGGCCAGCGTCTCGACGTCGGGTGCCAGCCGGCCGATCTCCCCGGCGGCCTCGCCCGTGGGCTCTGCCGGGCTCATCGGTGGATCTGCTCGGGGTGCCCGGCTGCGGTCGAGACCCCGGCCCCCGCCTCGGCGAGGACCGCCCGGTAGTCCTCGGGCGTGTCGACATCACGGGGGACCGGGCCCTCGATCGCGACCTCGGCCACGTCGCTCGAGCGGCGGTCGAGCAGCCGCCAGACGCCCCTGTCCCCGTGCAGTTCGGCGAGCTCTGAAAAGACGCTGCGCGCGAACGCGATCGGGTGCCCGCGTCCGTCCTCGTAGCGGCACACGGCCAGCGGCGCATCGCCGCGGCCCGCGCACAGGGCGGCGACCGTGGCGGCGCTGACACCCGGTTGGTCGCCGAGCATCAGCACGATGACCTCGCAGCGCTCATCCAGCGCTCCGAGCGCCGCGGCGATCGACGACGAGCAGCCCGAGCCGTAGGCATGGTTGACGACGACGTCGGTGCCCGCCAGATCGACGAACGCCTGAACCTCATCCGCCGCGCCACCGAGCGCGGCGATGATCTGGTCAAAGCCGGCGCTGCGAGCGACGCCGAGGACGTGGCCGAGCAGCGTGCCGCCGCGATAGGGGAGCAGCTGCTTGGCCTGTCCCAGGCGCTTGGAGCCTCCCGCGCCGAGCACCAGCCCGGTCACGAAGCTTTCAGCCGGCAGCGGTTGCATGCTCTTGCCGGGACTCGAACTTTGTCCTGCAACCCTCGCAGCAGAAGTAGATCGTCTCGCCGTCGCGCTCGAGCGAGGGCGTCCCTGAAACGGCGGCGACGGTCATCCCGCAGATCGGGTCGACGGCGATCACCGGCGGTGCGGATGTCTGCGTGCTCGCCGAAGCGGCGGCGCGCGCCACTGCCGGGGTGGGCGCCATCGTTGCGTCCCCGCGGCGTACGGCGATCAGCTTTGCGAGGATCGAGACGGCGACCTCGGCCGGCGTGAGCGCCCCGATCTCGATGCCGGCAGGCACATCGACACGCCCCAGCAGCTCCTCGGGGACGCCGTCGCCGCGTAGCTCGGAGATCACCCCGGCGCCGCGCTTGGCGCTGGCCACGAGGCCGACGTAGGCAAGGCCCGCCTCGAGGCCGCGCCGCAGGATGTGGAGCTCGTCTCGCCCATGCGAGGCCACGATCAGCCCGAGATCGCCCGCGGACGGCTCGGGGGCGCCCTCCCGCACGGCGACGACCTCGAGCCCGAGCTGCGCGCCCAGCTGGCGGACCGCATCGGCGATCGGCGTCTCGCCGGCGACGAGGGCGCGCGGCGCCGGCAGCATCGGCTCGAGGAAGATCTCGATAGCCCCGCCCGACAGGCAGTGGTTCTGCACGGTCACGGCGCCGTCTTCGCAGGAGATCTCATGATCGCTCGGGGCCGCGTCGTCCACACCCTCGCCATCGCCGTCGACCGGCAGGATGCGCAGCAGCATGGCCTCGCTGGCCTCGATTGCCCGCAGCGAATACACGCGCACGCTGTGCTCCGCGCACACTCCGCCAACAAATCCCTCGATCGTGCCGTCGCCCAGCACGAGCGCGACGTTGCCCGCCCGGGCGCTGGTCGGGTGCTGCGCACGCACGACCGTCGCCGTCACGAATGCGGCGCCCTGCGCGGCGAGCTCCTGCGCCCGCCGCGAGACGGCGGCGGTCATCATTGCGGCGGCTCGGGCCGCCCCTGCATCGCCGCCCATACACGCGCGGGCGTACAGGGCATGTCGACATGGTCGACACCGTGGGTCTCGTGCAACGCGTCGATCACCGCGTTCACGATCGCCGGCGGCGAGCCGACGTTCGGCGACTCGCCCACGCCCTTGGCGCCGAGCGGGTGGTGGGGGCAGGGCGTGACCGTCTCGCCGAGCTCGAAGTCCGGGCACTCGAGCGCCGTGGGGATGAGGTAGTCCATGAACGACGAGTTCAGGCAGTTGCCCTCCTCGTCGAAGGTGATGACCTCCATCAGCGCGATGCCGATGCCCTCGGCGAGACCACCGTGGATCTGGCCATCGACGATCATCGGGTTGATCCGCACGCCGCAGTCGTCGACCGCGATGAACCGCCGGACGGTGACCTGCGCGGTGTCCGGGTCGATGTCCACGACGGCGATGTAGGCGCCGTAGGGATAGGTCAGGTTGGGCGGGTCGTAGATCACCTGAGCGTCGAGTCCGCCCTCCATCCCGGCGGGCATCGTCTCGCCGCTGTAGGCGCGCTCGGCCACCTCCTCGATCAGCGCCCCCTTCTCGGGATCGCCCTTGACATACCAGCGACCCTTCTCCCACGCCAGGTCCTCGGGCCTGGTCTCGAGCATCGTCGCCGCGATCAGGCGCGCCTTGTCGCGCACCTTGCGCGAGACGACCGCGACGGCCGCGCCGGAGACCGGCGTCGAGCGGCTGCCGTAGGTGCCGAGCCCATAGGGCGACTTGTCGGTGTCCCCGTGGCGGACCTCGACGTCCTCGGGCGGGATGCCGAGCTCCTCGGCGACGATCTGGGCGAATGTCGTCTCGTGGCCTTGACCCTGTGTCTGGGCGCTGATGCTCACGATCGCCTTGCCGGACGGGTGCACGCGCAGGTCGGCGCCGTCGTTCATGGAGAAGCCGAGGATGTCCATGTGCTTGCGCGGCCCCGCGCCGACGCCCTCGGTGAAGAACGAGACGCCTATCCCCATCAGCTCGCCGCGGGCGCGCTTCTCGGCCTGTTCGCGGCGCAGGTCCTCATAGCCGGCGATGTCCATCGCCACGCGCATCGTCTTTGCGTAGTCGCCGGAGTCATAGGTCCACCCGGTGGTGGTCTCATAGGGAAACTGCTCGCGCGCGATGAAGCTCTGCATCCGCAGCTCGATCGGGTCGGCCTTCATCTCCAGGGCGAGCGCGTCCACCATCCGCTCGACCAGATACACGGCCTCGGTGATCCTGAACGAGCATCGGTAGGCGACGCCTCCGGGCGCCTTGTTGGTGTAGACCGCCTTGACCTTGACGTGGGACGCCTCGAGGTCGTAGGAGCCGCACACGATGTGGAAGAACCCGGCCGGGAACTTCGTCGGCTGCGCCGTGCTGTCGAAGGCGCCGTGGTCGGCGATCACATCGACACGCAGGCCCGTGATCTTGCCGGCCTTCGAGCACATTTCCGCGTGCATCACGTAGTCGCGCGCGAAGCCCGTGGACATCAGGTTCTCCGAGCGGTTCTCCACCCACTTGACCGGCACACCCGCGACGATCGAGCCGGCGATCGCGCACACGTAGCCCGGATACACCGGCACCTTGTTGCCGAACCCGCCGCCGATGTCCGAGCAGCGGATGCGGATCATGTGCTCGGGCAGGCCTGCGACATGGGCGTAGACCGTGCGGTGCACGTGCGGCGCCTGGTTGCCGTTGTAGATGTCGAGCTGACCCGTCTTGGGGTTGAAGTCGGCGATCATGCCGCACGTCTCAAGTGGCGCCGGATGACAGCGCGGGTAGATGATGTC
>Ga0302314_10009550_pt1 | contig 17144 bp, 11 predicted proteins | sample III_Palsa_N2_3_FD_200533 | JGI IMG/M metagenome (GOLD analysis project Ga0302314, IMG submission 200533) | Peat permafrost microbial communities from Stordalen Mire near Abisko, Sweden - III_Palsa_N2_3 | ecosystem: Environmental > Terrestrial > Soil > Palsa > Peat permafrost | place: Sweden...
GTTCGAAATCTATTCGGCCGGCAACTTCATCGAGGCCCATCCGCGGGCCTGCTTCGTGCAGATCGGCGAGACCAAGTACGGCAAGCCGATCCTCGACCGCGCGCTGACCTTTGACAGCACCCTCGATCAGGCCGCCAAGCTGGCCGTGCTCTCGTTCGACGCCACCATGCGCAGCAACCTTTCCGTCGGCCCACCGATCGATCTGCTGCGCTACCAGGCCGGCAGCTTCGACACCGAAAACCTGATCTCGATGGAGGCGGACGACGCCTACATGCTGGCGCTGCGCGACGACTACAGCGCCGGGCTTACCGCGCTGGTCGACAGTCTGCTCTCGCCGCCGGACCACGCCTTCGTGAGTGGGATCCATGCCTGACCTGCTGCGCCCCAGCCGCTACACCGCCTTCGCGGTCTGCCTGATCCTGCTCGTGTTCTGGGCGCTTCTGGTCGGCCGCCATCCGCTCGCCTGGAGCGGCGTCGTGCTGTTCGGCGCGCTGAGTCTGATCGGGGTCCACGATGTGCTGCAGCGCCGGCACGCGATCCTGCGCAACTATCCGGTGATCGGCCACATCCGCTGGATGGCCGAACTGGTGCGGCCCGAAATCCGGCAATACCTGATCGAGGCCGACGAAGACGCCGCGCCGTTCTCGCGCAGCCAGCGCTCGATCGTCTACCAGCGGGCCAAGGGCGACGCCGGCGAGCAGCCGTTCGGCACCCTGCTCGACACCTACCGCGACGGCTACGAGTTCGTCGCCCACTCGATGATGCCGGTAAAGGCGGCCGATCCGGCCAGCTTCCGCATCACCATCGGCAATGACCAGTGCGCCAAGCCGTACTCGGCCTCGGTGTTCAACGTCTCGGCGATGAGCTTCGGCTCGCTCAGCGCCAACGCGATCCGGGCGCTTAACGCGGGCGCCAAGCGCGGCGGCTTCAGCCACGACACCGGTGAAGGCTCGATCTCGCCCTACCACCTGGAAATGGGCGGCGACATCGTCTGGGAGGTGGCCAGCGGCTACTTCGGCTGCCGCACCGCCGACGGCCACTTCGATCCCGCCAAGTTCGCCGAGCGGGCGAGCCTCGAACAGGTCAAGATGATCGAGATCAAACTCAGCCAGGGCGCCAAGCCAGGGCACGGCGGCGTCTTGCCCGCGGCCAAGGTGACGCCCGAGATTTCGCGCACCCGCGGCGTGCCGATGGGGCAGGACTGCATCTCGCCGCCGCGCCACAGCGTGTTTTCGACCCCACTGGAGATGATGGCCTTCATCACCCAGCTGCGCACGCTCAGCGGCGGCAAGCCGGTGGGCTTCAAGCTCTGCATCGGTCACCCGTGGGAATTCATGAGCATCGTCAAGGCGATGCTGGAGAGCGGGGTGGTGGTCGACTTCATCGTCGTCGACGGCGGCGAAGGCGGCACCGGCGCCGCGCCGACCGAGTTCAGCGATCACATCGGCGCGCCGATGCGCGAGGGCCTGCTGTTCGTGCACAACACCTTGGTCGGCGCGGGCCTGCGCCAGCGGATCAAGCTCGGCGTCGCCGGCAAGATCGTCAGCGCGTTCGACATCGCCAGCGTGCTCGCGATCGGCGCCGACTGGGCCAACGCTGCGCGGGGCTTCATGTTCGCGGTCGGCTGCGTGCAGTCGCGCACCTGCAACACCAACCGCTGCCCGACCGGCGTCGCCACCCAGGACGCGGTGCGGCAGGGCGCGCTGGTGGTGCCGGACAAGGCGGAGCGGGTCTACAATTTCCACCGCCTGACCCTGCGCGCGCTGTCGGACATGCTGGCCGCTGCGGGGCTGGAGCATCCCGACGAACTGAAGCCGCACCATTTGGTCCGCCGCGTCAGCGCCACCGAGATCCGGCAGTTCAGCGAACTGCACGGCTTCCTGCAGCCGGGGGAACTGCTGGCCGGCGATTGCAAGGACAGCTTCTATGGCGAGAACTGGAAGCGCGCTTCGGCGGCGACCTTCGCGGCGTGAGGCCGAAATGATCGGCAAACCATCGGGTCGTCCACCTATCGCGATGGCGTGAAAAGCGGTCTGTCGGCTCATCTGGCGCAATCCGCGCCGCGCGAGCCCCGCCCAATGTCACCGAGTCCTGTTCGCCTGCCGACCGTCCTGCAAGACCGTCCGTTCGGTGGCGCGGAAGTCTATCGGCTGCTACCCTCCGGTGCAGCGGAAGCCGACGGAGCGCCTTCGATGGCCGGCCCCCAACCCGTAGCGACGAGCGAGCGGATCAGCCTGGCGCGCGAGCAGCCGGTCAGGCTGGGCGCGCTCAACATCGATCCGGCGTCGCGGCGGGTGGCGCATGACGACGGCCGCGAGGAGTTCCTCGAACCGCGCGTGATGCAGGTGCTGGTGACCTTGCTGCGGGCCGAGGGGCGGATCCTCTCGCGGGACGAGCTCCTGGAGACCTGCTGGCCGGGCGTCCTGGTCGGCGAGGATGCGCTCAACCGGGTGATGGGGCGGCTGCGGCGGCTGGCGGGCGGCATCGGCGACGGCGCGTTCAGGATCGAGACCGTGACCAAGGTCGGCTACCGCCTGGCGCCGGGCGATCACGCGCCCGCAGCGATTCCGCGGCCTGCGTCGGAGGCCGTCCGCGGACCGTCCATCTGTGTGCTGCCGTTCGACAACATGAGCGATGATCCGCAGCAGGCGTATTTCAGCGACGGCGTCACCGAGGACATCACCACCGACCTCAGCAAGGTGTCGGCCCTGTTCGTGGTCGCCCGCAACACCGCCTTCACCTACCGCGGCAAGAGCTTCGACGTGGCGAAGGTGGCGGCGGACCTCAACGTCAGCCACGTGCTCGAAGGCAGTGTCCGCAAGGCCGACAGCAGGGTGCGGATCACCGCCCAGTTGATCGACGGCGCCACCGGCGGCCACGTCTGGGCCGAGCGCTACGATCGCGACTTGAAGGATATCTTCGCGCTGCAGGCGGAGATTTCCGAGGCGATCGCCGACGCGCTCACGCTGAAGCTGCTGCCGGGGGAAAAGCAGGCGATCGAGCAGTGGGATACGGCCGATATCGAGGCCTACAGCTTGTTCCTGATGGCCCGGCAATACTACGAGGCCGCCCGCGAGGGCGACCAACGTGCGCTTGAAGCGATCGAGCGGCTTTGCCAGCGGGCCACGGAACTCGATCCGGCGTACGCCCGGGCCTGGACCCTGCTGGGTATCGCCCAGACCTGGAGGCACTCCGAATACGGCCTTCCGTTGGACGGCGGCATGGCGGCGATCGACCGCGCGCTAGCGCTCGACGACAGCTCAGCCGACGCCCACGCTTTCCGGGCGCGGCACCTGTGGAAGCGAGAGCGAAATGCGGAGGCGTTCGCCGAACTGGACCGCGCCCTCGCCCTGAACCCGGCGTGCTGGTCCGCTAATGCTGAGACGGGCAGGCTGCACTACACCTTGCACCAGTTCGAACAGGCCGCCCGCTTCTACGACAAAGCCACGAGCCTGCCGGACAGCGCTAAGGGCGACGCCGGCATGCTTATGTCTAGCTATCGGGCGCTCGGCGACGAAGACGGGATGCGCCGCGCGGCGGAGATCACCGTGAAGCGCACCGAGGAGGCGCTGGCCAGCAATCACGTCAACGGCGCGGCGATGGGCTGCGTCGCCGCCTACGTGGTGCTGGAACAAGAGGCGAAGGCGCGGGATCTGATCCGCCGCGCCCTGCTGATCGATCCCGACAGCATCCGCATGCGCTTCAACTTCGCTTGCGGCGCCATCAACTACATGAGCGATTTCGAACTCGCCCTCGATCTGCTGGAGCCGGCGTTCGCGCGAATGACCTCGGACTGGCTCGAACACGTCGCGATCGACCCCGACCTGGACCCCGTCCGCGCCGATCCCCGCTTCGGGGCCATGCTCGATGCCGCGCAGGCGCGCCTGGCGGGGGCTGGAGAACCGCTACCAAGGGTTTAGAGCCCGGTTCAGGGCTCGGGATGAGCCGTCAGCCCCTAGTGATCGACCACCGAGACGGCTTCCCCGGCAAGGGTCGGGCGGGGTTTGCGGAAGACGATCAGCAGCGGCATCACCACCAGCGTGGCGATCATGAGCAGCTTGTAGTCGTCGACATACGCAATGATCGACGCCTGCCGCGTGACCTCGTCGTTCAGCGCCGAAAGGCCGGGCTCGGTCGTCAGGTTCCAGGCGCTCGCCACGGCCGGCTCGGCGAATCCCGGCGCGCCCGGCGTGATGTGCGCGGTCAGGGAGTCGTGCATAATCTGCCCGTTGCGCACCAGCAGGGCGTTCACCACCGAAATGCCGACGCTGGAACCGATGTTGCGGGCCAAACTGTAGAGGCCCGCGCCTTCCGCCCGCATCGTCGGCGACAAGGTGCCGAGCGTCGCGGTGCTCAGCGGCACGAAGATGAAGCCCAAGCCCACGCCCTGGATCAGGCCGACCACGACGATGGTGGTCGTGGATATGTCGGGCGTCCATCCGGTCATCGCCCAGAACGACCACGCGGTGAGGCAAAGCCCCCCGCCCAGCAAAATGCCCGTACTCACGCGGCCGATCAATCGCCCGACCACCAGCATCGCCGCCATGGTGCCGATCCCGCGCGGTCCCATGACCAGGCCGGCGGTGACGATCGGATAGCCCATCAAGTCCTGCAGATAGGGCGGCTGCAGCGCCAGCGACGCATAGTAGGTGAGGCCGACGATGGTGATGAAGAGCGTCCCCGAGGCGAAGTTGCGATCTCTGAACACCGAGAGATTCACGAACGGGGCGTTCGAGGTGAAGGTGTGGGTCAGGAACACCCATAAGGCGCAAGCGGCGATGATCCCTTCGGTGACGATCTCAGCGGATCCGAACCAGTCCTTCTCCTGGCCGCGATCGAGCATCACCTGAAAGCTGGCGATCGCCACGCTGAGCGAGACGAATCCCAGCCAGTCGAGCTTGGCTTTTGGCGTTCGCTCGGTGTCGGGGAGGAATCGCATCATGCCGAGGAACGCCAGGATGCCGATCGGCAGGTTGATGTAGAACACGAAGCGCCAGTTAAGGGCGTCCGTCAGCCATCCGCCCAGCACCGGGCCCGCGACCGGACCCGCCATCACCGCGACGCCCCAGAGCGCCATGGCCGACCCCTGCTTCTCGCGCGGATTGATGTTGAGCAGCACGGTCTGGGACAAGGGCACCAGCGCGGCGCCGAAGAGCCCCTGCATCACCCGGAAGAGAACGATCTGCACCAGCGACTGGGCCAGGCCGCAAAGCACCGACGACGCGGTAAAGCCCGCCACCGCCACGAGGAACACGAGTTTCAGGCCGAAACGCCGCGACAGATAGCCGGTCGGCGGGGTCATGATCGCGGCGGCGACGATGTAGGAGGTGAGCACCCAGCCGATCTGGTCCTGGCTCGCCGACACGCTGCCCTGCATGTAGGGCAGCGCCACGTTGGCGATGGTCGTGTCCAACGCCTGCATCAGCGTCGCCAGGATCACGCAGACGGTGATCGCGCCGCGATTCAACGGAGGTTTGGATATCGCCGCTTCAGTCACGGCGACCATCCGCCAGATGCGCCGTCACGTTTGGACGCTCCATGGACTTAGATGGAATGAACGTTCATTCTCATACCGCCTGGACGGCCGTTTCGCAACCGATCGGCCGGCCAAAATCTCGCTCCACGGGCGTGTGGAGTGGCGAAATTTGCGGTTTGCTCGCGCCGGTTTAAGGGTCGACACTGACCGAAATGTACGGGAGGTCGTGATGGACGGGGACGCGGTCGTCCCGCCGCGGGATCGCATCCTCGAGGCGGCCCGGCGCCTCTTCGACGCGCGTGGTTTCCATTCGACGCCCGTTGCGGACCTGGCGGCCGCGGCCAAGGTCAGCGTCGGCCAAATCTACCGGTGCTTCGCCGATAAGGACGCGATCATCGTCGCGATCGTCGAGGCGGACACGGACGGCCGCATCTACGAGATGGAACAGGTCTTCGCCCGCGTCCGCGCCGGCGCCTCGACCGCCTTCGAAGCGGTCGAGGCGATCGCCCGACTGTCGTTGATGCGGCAGATGGCGCTCTCGTTCGAAATGCTGGCCGAGGCCTATCGGAACGAACGCGTGGCTGCGCAGCTGAAGGTGCTCGCTGGGCGCTATCGGCAGCACATCATCGAGCTGGCGCTGCTGATCCGGCCGGACGCGGCGACCCCGGAGCTCGACGCGTACGCCGATATCCTGACCGCCTGCTTCTTCGGCCTGGGCCACCGCACCCTGATTGCGCCGAACCTCGACATCGACCGCGCCAGCCATCAGACCGCCTGCCTGCTGATGCAGGCGCTGTCCAGCGCCCCAGAGCCCATCACGTCGACCTAGACGGCCGCGCCGCGGACGCTCGCTACGGCGCTGGACCCCCTTCCGAAGGCTATGCCGTCCTGAACGCCAGGCAGCAGTTCAGCCCGCCGAACGCGAAGGCGTTGACCAGCAGGGACTTGGCTCGGATCGGGCGCGCCTCGCCCAGCACAAGGTCGATGCCGGCGCACTCTTCGTCGGCGCCAAGGTAGCCAAGGATCGGCGGGGCTAGGCCCGCGTTCAGCGCCTGCAATCCGATCACCGCCTGCACCGCGGCGGAGGCGCCGATGACGTGGCCGTGGGCGCTCTTGGTGGCGATCACCGGATGGCGCGGCGCGGCCCAGCCGAACAGCTCGCGCATCGCCGCCGCCTCGTTCTTGTCGTTCAGCGGCGTGCCGGTGCCGTGGGCGGAGATCAGCAGCTCCTCGCCGGCCAGGAAGCCGCCGGCCTCGCAGGCCTGGCGCATCGCCGAGACCGCGCCGTCGAGGCTGGGCTGGGTCAGATGGAAGGCGTCGGAGGTCATGCCCGCGCCGACATACCAGGCCAGCGGGGTCGCGCCGCGCAACTCGGCGTGGCCCTCGCGCTCCAGCACCAGCGCCGCGGCGCCCTCGCCAATCACCATGCCGTCGCGGCCCTCGGAGAACGGCCGGCACATGCTCTCGCTCATCGCCTGCAGCCCTTCCCACGAGCGCATGCCGCCGGGACTGGCCATCGCTTCGCTGCCGCCGACCACGGCGATGTCGGCGAGTCCGCCGGCGATCAGAGCCGCGCCTTGGGCGATGGCGTGCGCGGAGGACGCGCAGGCGCTGGAGGTCGCGAACACCGGCCCCTTGATCCCGAACTCCATCGCCACCGCGCTCACCGGCGCGCTGACCATCACCCGTGGGATGGTGAGCGGGTGCACCTTCTGCGCCTTCAGGCCGTACAGGCGCTCGTAGCCCTTCTCCAGCGTCTGCAGGCCGCCGATGCCGTTGCCCATCACCGTCGCGGCGCGCGGGCCCAGCGGCGCGCCGAGCAGGCCGGCCTGTCCCAGCGCTTCGTGCGCAGCCTTCAAGGCGTAGAGCGCGAACGGGTCGAGCGAAGCGGCGATGCGGCGGCCGAGCACCGCCTCCAGCGCCGCGCCCGCATCGCCCCGCACCATGGCGGCGGGGTAGGTCTTCACCCCCGACCCGTTGGGTCCGGTGTCGAAGTCGTGGATGGCGATGCCGGTCTGGCCGTCGCGGGCCAAGGCCCAGTTCTCGTCCGCGGTGATGCCGAGCGCCGAGACGGCCCCAAGTCCGGTGACGACAATACGCTCGACCATGACTGAAACTCAGGCGGCCTTTGCGTCGATCAGGGCGTTGATCTTGCCCAGCACCGTGCCGAGTGTGTCCGAGCGCTCGAAAGCATCTTCGGCGATCTCGATGCCGTACTTCTCCTCGATCGCGAAGATGACGCTGACCAGGTCGACAGAATCGAGACCGATGTCTTCAAGCTTGGCCGCTGGATCGAGCTTGGCCCGATCCATCAACGCTTCCTCGGCGATGATATCGATCAGTTCTTCGTCACGCCCCGACATCGCCTGCTCCGCAACGACGGCCCCCACGGCCGACCCACATCTGGCGCAACGAAATAGCAGTCCTGCCGCGCCGGGCCAGCCCCTTTCGTGGGACGCCGGCGTGGCGGTTCACCGCGCCGCCTCAGCGCGGCATATAGGTGCGCAAAACGTCCTCGATAATGCGCTCGAGCTGGTTCAGCGTGTTGCAGACCTTCGCCACGCTGCAGAAGCGCTTGTACTCGTCCATCCGCGAGTCGCCCTGGCCCCAGTAGGTCTCGGGCTCCGGGTTCAGCCAGATCACCGCCCGCGCCCGGTGCGAGATCTCGCGCATGATGTCGAGCCGGGGATTGGAGTAGTTCGAGCGGCCGTCGCCGAGGATGATTACCGTGGTCTGACGATCGAGGTCGGCGCGGTGCAGCTCGGTGAAGTCGACCAGCGCGCGGCCGTAGTCGGTCGGCCGCATGCCGATCTTCTTGATGATGCTGGGGATCGCCGCATCGAGCTCTTCGTTCTCGAGGATGTCGCCCACCCGGATCAGCCGGTCGGAGAAGGCGAACGCCTCCAGCTTCTCGATCACCTCGTTCAGGCTGTAGAGGAACAGCAGCATGAACTGAGCGGCGGCCGCCACCGAACGCGAGACGTCGCAGATGGCGACGATCTTCGGCTTCTCGATGGTCTCGGTCTTCCAGACGATGTTGAAGGGCACGCCGCCGTAGCCCATGCTCTTGCGGATGGTCTTGCGGACGTCGAGCTTGCCCTTGTCGGCGCGGTGGCGCTTGCGGGCATAGCGGGTGGCCAGGCGCCGGGCCATGCGCTTCACCAGCGCCTCCATCTGGCGCATGTCCTCCGGCTCGACACCGGTGAGCTTGGTTTGGCCGAGCAGGGTCTCGCGCATGCGCCGGCCGGTTTCGCTGGCGTAGAGCATCATCTGGCGATCGACGAAGCGGCTGGCCTCCTCGAACAGCGCCTCGCGCCGCTCGGCCAGCCGGTCGGCCAGCCCCTCGTCGCGCGGCATCCCCATTTCGCGCAGGCGCTGGATCAGCTCCTCGAGCTCGCGCAGTCCCATTTCATCGAGGATCCGCCGCGAGAGCAGGTTGCGCTGGGTGTTGAGGCGCACGTCGGTGGAGCGGGCGCGGCGGGCCGCGGCCTCCATCGCCTGGTTCAGGCTGATGGTGTCGCCGTCGAGCAGCATCTGCGCCAGTGGCAGGTCGCCGGGCGACTCCGCGGCGCCGCTCGGCGCGCCGTCCTCGCCGTCTGGCCGCTGAGGCCGCGCTTCCTGCCGGAACGCATCGCGGCTGAAGAAGGCGTCGAACACCTCGTCGAACCGATCGACCTCGGTCTCGGACTTGGCGAGGGTGATGCACAGCGCGTCGCGCACCAGGGTGCGGTCGCCGTAGCCAATTTCCATCAGAGCCCGGTGGGCGTCGATGGCTTCGGCGGGCGAGACACGCACCTCCGACGCCCGCAGCGCCTTGATGAACTCCTCCATCGTCGCCTGGACGGGAGAGGAGGCCATCTTACTCGCCTCCGCCCACCTCGGCCGCGCGGCTCAACAGCTCGTTGAGCTTGGGCTCGATGGCCACGATGTCCTGCTCGTATTTCAGCAGCACGTTCAGCGTCTCGCGCACCACGTCGGTGGAGAGCGCGCCGGCGTGCAGCAGCACCAGGGCGCGGGCCCAATCGACGGTCTCGGAGATCGACGGCACCTTGCGCAGCTCGATCCCGCGCAGCGACTGCACGAAAGCGACCAGCTCGCGGGTCAGCCGCGCCTCGACACCCGGCACGCGGGTGGCGACGATGCGCTCCTCCAGCGACGCGTCCGGCAGCGGGATGTGCAGGTGCAGGCAGCGGCGCTTCAGCGCATCGCCGAGGTCGCGCACGTTGTTGGAGGTGAGGAACACCAGCGGCGGGATCTTGGCTTTGATGGTGCCGATCTCGGGGATCGAGGCCTGGAACGCCGACAGCACTTCGAGCAGGAAGGCCTCGAACGCCTCGTCGCTCTTGTCGATTTCGTCGATCAGCAGCACGCAGCCGTTTTCCGACTGCAGCGCCTTCAGGATCGGCCGGGGCTCCATGAACGGCTCGGAGAAGAACATGTCGCCCATGCCATGGAGGCGGTCCATCGCCGCTTCCATGGTGTGGGCGCCCGCCAGCGACTCGCCCATCCGGTCCTTCAGGATCTGGGTGTAGAGTAGCTGCTTGCCGTACTTCCACTCGTACAGCGCCTTGGACTCGTCCAGGCCCTCGTAGCACTGCATCCGGATCAGCGGCAGATCGAGCAGCGTCGAGGTGGCGATGGCGAGTTCGGTCTTACCGACGCCGGCGACCCCTTCGACCAGCACCGGCTTCGACAGGTGCTGGGCCATGAACAGCGCGGTGGCGATGCGGCGCGAGGCGATATAGCCGACGCCGGCCAGGCCGGAGATGATCGCCTCGACCGAGGCGAGCGGGGATTCGGCGACGGGAGACTGGGTGAGCTGAACGGTCAAAGGCCTTTGGCTTTCAATTCGAGAGGCGGGCCGAAATGCCCAGGTGAGGAAAGAGCGGGGTCGGAAAACAAACGGTTCGAACAGGAGTATGAATCTGGTTTGCCGAGGTTGTGCGGCGAAGGCAACCGTCAGCGTGCCCACTCGCTGCGATCCGCCGCGCTGCGCCGTGGCCGGATGTCAGGCGTCGGCGAAGGCGTGCGCCGTCGCCTTGGCCCAATCGGTCCAGGGGAAGAACGACTTTTCGTAGTCAACCTCGCCGCCGTTCGGCGGGCGCTGGAAATCGTAGGCCGGCGCATGGCGGAAGCGCTCCAGCCTTGGCTGAAACCCACGGAATGCGCCCGCCTGGCTCGGGTAGCACGCGACCATCGCCCGCTTGTGCGCCGCCTCCTCGGCGATCAGCCGCGTCTCGACGACGGGGATGCCGTCGATCGGCACGAACGACTGCGCCGCGAACCGGCCGTCGCGGCAGCGATAGAACGGCGCCTCGACCACCTCGATCGCCGAGCTCCTTGTGGCGAGCGCGACGGCCGCCGCGACTGCGTCATGGTCCGGATGGCCGCCTTCGTAGGCGTGGGTGAGCACCGCGCGGACGCCGTGCGTCGCGAAGACCTCGCGTAGTCGCTGGGTGAAAGCGCCTAAGTTGGCCGCCGCTTCCTTGTCGGGAAACTCCAGCCGGGTCAGCGCCGAGTCGGGGACGCCGGCCAGTGCTAACGCGGCGACGAGTTCGCCGTGGCGTGCGTCGCGATAGGCCTTGACGCTGTCGAAACCGAGTAGGTCCTGGGTGCGCATGTCGCGCGGCGAGCCGTCGGTGGCCAGCACCACCCGCACGCCCTTCAATCGCCGCATCACGACGCCGAACGCCAGCGTCTCGTCGTCCGGATGCGCGGTGACGATGGCGATCTCGGAAGCGTCGATCTCGGCGCGCTCAGGGTCGGCGATGGCATCGAGCAGGGTGGGGTAGTGCATGGGCTGAGCCTAGGGGACGGTCGACGCGCGGTCTCGTCAAAATCCTCCTCCGCAGGAGGAGGGGGACCACGAAGTGGTGGAGGAGGTACGCGGCCTAGCTCATTTCTCAAAGGATTGGGCTGCGCAGGCGCGGAGCAATTTGCGCTCTGCATCGTACCCCATCCACCACTTCGTGGTCCCCCTTCCCCTACGGGGAAGGATCAATGGTGCGGTTTGGACAGCCCTGCGTTTCCACATCATGTCGCGGACTGGCGACGCGGTAGAGCGCATAGGCGGTTGCGCTCTTGCCGGCGCCTCGCACCGCGTCCGACAGGCGCGTGACCTCGCCGAAGCACGACGGCAGCAGCGCCCCGGCCGGATTGCGCGCCTGGACCACGATCAGGCCCGGCCGGCTGAAATCCGCGCGCTCGGCGGGCGTCTCGAAGGTGTAGCGCTCGCGCTGGAAGATCTCGGTCGAGGGGACGTGGATTTGCGGCGCGGCGGCGAGCTGGGCGGCAAGCTGGGCGGCGACGCCGTAGGTGGGCGCGCCGATCCAGGCGGCGCCGGCGGCGAGGCGGGCGCGTTCGATCTCGCCCGAGAACGCCGGCCAATCGCGGTACGGCCCCAGCGGATCGCGAAAGGGCAGGGCGGCGTCGGCGGGCAGGATCAGGAAGGCGAGCAGCCCGGCGCTGACCGCCAGTCCCACCGGCGCACTGGCCGCGCGAACGCCGCCCAGCCAGCCCGTGGCGTTCTCCGCCGCTGCGGCCGCCGCGATGACCAGCAACGGATAGAGCGGCGCCGGCCATTGGCCCTGCACTTCAGCATGCAGGCTGTGCAGGACGAGGTAGGCGGCGAACGGGGCGCTCACCGCCAACAGCGGCCGCACGGCGCGGCGGCGAACAGCGAGGCCGACGAACACCGCGATCAGCGGGTTGAGCAGCAGGACCTGATCGAGCGCGAACTTGCCCAGGAACGCCGGCGCAAGGCCATCGGCGCTGACGCGGCCGAACTGTTTGGCGAAGGTCATCCAGCCGTGGCCCGCGTTCCAGGCGATGTTGGGCGCGAAGATCGCCGCGGCGATGACCGCGCCAAGCCAGGGCCACAGCGTCCGCAACTGCCCCCGGCCCTCCGCAGAGAGCACGAGCCAGAGCAGAATGCCCGGCGCCAGGAACAGCGCGGAGTACTTCGACAGGCACGCCAGCCCTGCCGCCGCACCCGCCGCCAGCCACCAAGCGCAGGAACCGCTCATCGCTCGAACCGCGCACCATAGGGTGAGCGCCCAGAACAACGCGTTGGGCGCGTCCGGCACCGCGAGTTCGCCGGCGAAGCCGACCAGCAGGGTCGCGTTCAGCCAGATGCCGGCGCGGGCGGCGACGGACTCGCTCAGACCCAGGCGCCGGGCAAGATCGAACGCGACGAAGCTGGTCGCCGCGGTCCCGAACGTTGGGACCAGACGGACACCGAGCGCGGTGTCGCCAGCGATGTGGCGCCCCAGCCAGACCCACCAGGCGATCATCGGGGGGTGGTCGAAATAGCCAAATGCCGGCCGCATCGACCACAGCCGGTAGTAGGCTTCGTCTTCGGTCAGCGGGATCAACGCCGCTGCAATCAGGCGGACCAGCGTCGCCGCCGCCAGCACCGCGATCAGGGTCGCGGCGGGCGAGATACTGCCAGCTTCGGCGCTGCTACCAGACGCCGAGGTAGGTGCTGACATAATTCCAGATGGCGCCGCTGACCGCGCCGGCGAGGCCCGCCAGCAAGCGCGGCACGCCGTGCGACTGCAGCACGGTGCCCACCGCCACGCTGGCGGCAAGGCCGATCGCGCAGAGCGCGCAGAAGCGCAGATAGCCGGTCAGCAGCTTCCAGCCGGCCAGGCGCTTGTCACGATAGGTGATGACGTTGTTGATGAAATAGTTCGAGGTCATGGCGGTGACGCCGGCCAGGGCCTGGGAAAACGAAAAGCGGAGCTCGGTGCTCAGCAGCAGCACCGTCATGTGCACGGCCAGCCCGCTGACGCCGACCAGGCCGAAGAAGATGATCCGGGGCGAGATCAGGCCGCGCGACAGCTTCGAGGCGACCAGCCCCAGGTATTCCAGCGCAACGCGGTTATCGAGCTTGCTTTCACCGGCTTCGCGGGCGGCGAAGGCGTAAGGCAGTTCCTTCACCCGCAGCGGTTCGGGCTGCGAGGCGATGATGTCGAACAGGATCTTGAAGCCGGTCGTCTCCAGTTGCGACGCAACCCGATCGACCACTTCGCGCCGGAGCATGAAGAAGCCGCTGACCGGATCGGACACCTCGACCTTCAGCGCCTTCTTACCGAGCGCGTTGGCGAACTGGCTGGCGGCTTTGCGCGCCGGCGAAAAGCCGTTCTCCAGCCCGGCGGCGTCGAGGTAGCGGCTGCCGACCACCAGGTCGACGTCACCGCCTCGCAGCACGTTCAGCATCCGCGGCAGCAGGGTTTCGTCGTGCTGCATGTCGGCGTCGATCACCGCCACGTAGGGCGCGGCGCTGGCGAGCGCGCCCTCGACCACCGCGCCGGCCAGGCCGCGCCGGCCGACCCGGCGCAGGCAGCGCACCCGCGTGTCGCTCGCAGCGATCTGTTTCACCAGTTCGGCGGTGCCGTCAGGTGAATTGTCATCGACGAAGATCACCTCCCAGGCGATGCCGGCGAGGGTGACGTCGAGCTTCTCGACCAGCCGCGCGATGTTGCCGCGTTCGTTGAAAGTCGGCGCGACCACGGTCAGTTCGGGGCCAGCCGGGGGTACAGCCGGCGGCGTCTGCGGGGTCGGCCGCACGGGCAAAATCGCCTGGTCGCTCACAGCGGCGTCCTCATACGGGGCTTTCATACGCGCTCCTGCCGGCTCGCCAAACGGCCATCTCGCCTCAGGCAGAACCACGGTCTACGCGCCGCCGGTTGATAAAAGATCGCCGTAAAGCGAGCGCGTGGCTCGCTTACTCCGCCGGCATCGGATGCGGCTCCGCCGGGCCGGGGTGTTCCGGCTCTTCGTCGCGCTCGAATCGCTGCCGGATGCGGTCGAGGTAGATGTAGATCACCGGCGTGGTGAACAGGGTCAGGATCTGCGAGACCGTCAGGCCGCCGATGATCGCCCAGCCGAGTGGCTGGCGGAACTCCGAGCCGGTGCCGTTGCCCAGCACCATCGGCACCGCACCCAGAAGCGCGCAGGCGGTGGTCATCAGGATCGGGCGCAGCCGCTGGTGCGAGGCTTCGCGCACCGCGTCGCGGGGGCTCATGTGGTGCTCGCGCTCCATGCGCAACGCCACGTCGACGATCATGATCCCGTTCTTCTTCACGATCCCGATCAGCAGGATGATCGCGATGATGCCGATGACGTTGAGGTCCTGGCCCACCAGCAGCAGCATGATCAGCGCGCCCACCCCGGCCGACGGCAAGGTGGAGAGGATGGTGATCGGGTGGATGTAGCTCTCATAGAGGATGCCGAGGATGATGTAGACGGCCAGCAGCGCCGCCGAGATCAGGATCGGCTCGCTGGAAAGCGACTCCTGGAACGCCGCCGCCGTGCCCTGAAACGAACCGGTGATCGTGCGCGGCGCGTTCAGCTTGTCGCGCAGGTCCTGCACGATCTGCGTCGCCTGTCCAAGTGAGACGCCAGGCGCGAGGTTGAACGAGATGGTGGTCGCGGGGAACTCGCTCTGGTGGCTGATGGTCAGGCTGGCGGTTGCGTTAGGGTCCACCTTCACGAACAACGACAGCGGCACGGTCTTATTGGTGATGGGCGAGAGCACGCGCACCGAATTGAAGATATCCGGCGTGGCCTGCAGGTTGGGCGGCCCCTCCAGCACCACGTGGTAGCTGTTCACCTGGGTGAAATACTGGGCGACCTGGCGCTGGCCGATCACGTTGTAGATCGCCGCGTCGATGTCGGCCGGCGCGATGCCGAAGCGGGCGGCGGCGTCGCGGTCGATGGTGAGGTTCACCGCCGCGGCGTCGGATTGCTGGTCGGAGGTGACGTCGACCAGCTGCGAGGTCCCGGCCATCGCCTGCAGCAGCCTCGGCGCCCAGGTGTTCAGTTCGTCGATGTCCGGGTCGCTCAAGGTGTACTGGTACTGCGCCTGGCCGGCGCGGGCGCCGACGCGGATATCCTGCGCCGCCTGCAGCCCGGCCCGGACGCCGACCACCCGCATCAGCTTCGGACGCAGTTCGTTGAGGATCTGCGTCGCGTTCCTGGCGCGGCCGCTGTCCTTCGGCTTCAGGCTGATGCTGACGTTGGCCTGGTTCGAGCCGCCGCCGCCGAGGAAGAAGGCGACGCCCGCCACATCCGGATCGGATTTGATCACGTTGGCGACCTGAGCGATCTTGTCGGACATCTTGGCGAACGAGGCGTCCTGTGAGGTCAGCACCACGCCCTGGATGAAGCCGGTGTCCTGCTGTGGGAAGAAGCCGGTCGGCACGCTGGCGTAGAGCACGACGGCCAGCGCCATGGTGGCCAGGAACACCACCAGAGTCAGGCGCATGTGGCCCAGCACGGTATCCAGCGCGTTGGCGTAGCCCTTCTCCAGCCGGTCGAAGCCGCGTTCAAGCGCCTTGGTGACCGGGTTGGACGGTGGACCGGGCTTCTTCAGGAACTGGCCCGCCAGCATCGGCGTCAGCGTCAGCGACATCGCGATCGAGACCAGCACCGCCGCACTCAGCGTCAGCGCGAACTCCTGCATCAGCCGCCCGACCACCCCGCCCATGAACACCAGCGGGCTGAACACCGCGATCAGCGAGATCGAGATGGTGAGAATAGTGAAGCCGACTTCGCCCGCTCCGGCCAGGGCGGCCTCGAACGGTTTCTCGCCATGTTCGATCCGTTTCCAGATCACCTCCACCATGACGATGGCGTCGTCGACCACGAAGCCGACGGCGATGGTCATGGCCATCAGCGACAGGTTGTCGAGACTGAAGTTCAGCGCCAGCATCACCCCGCAGGTGGCGAGCAGGCAGACCGGAATGATGGCGCTGGGGATCAGCGTCGCCCGCACGTCCCGTAGGAACAGGAAGATCACCGCGACCACCAGCACGATGGTGATCAGCAGCGTCACCTCCACGTCCTTCACCGAGGCGCGGATGGTCTGGGTGCGGTCGGCGACGACGCTGACGTTGATCGCCGGCGGGATGTCCTGCTCCAGTCCGGGCAGCGCCTGGTCGATCCGGTCCACCGTCTGGATGACGTTGGCGCCGGGCTCCTTGAAGATCACCAGCAGGATCGCCTGGCCGGACTTGAGCGACTTGTCGAGGTTGGCTTTGCCCGCGTAAGCCCAGGCGCCGACCTGGTTGTTCTCAACCCCCTGCACCACCGTGCCGATGTCGCTGAGCCGGATCGGCGCGCCGTTGTGATAGCCGATCGCGAGATTCTGCCACGGCGCGGCGTTGAGGATCTGGTCGTTGGCATAGATGTTGTAGCTTTTAAGGGGGCCGTTGATTGACCCCTTCGGCGAGTTGACGGTCTGATTGGCGATGGTCGCGCGCACGTTGTCGAGTTGCAGACCAAGCGAGGCGACCTTGCGCGGATCGATCTGGATCCGCACGGCTGGCTTCTGCTGGCCGCCGACGCTGACCTGGCCGACGCCGTCGATGCGCGAGATCTGCTGGCTGAGAATGTTCTCGGCGTAGTCGTCCACCTGCGACAGCGGCATGGTTTCCGACGTCAGCGCGATGATCAGGATCGGCGAGTCTGCCGGGTTCACCTTGCGGATGGTCGGCGACGACGGAAGGTTGGTCGGCAGCTGGCCGCTGGCGGCGTTGATCGCGGTCTGGATGTCCTCCTCGGCCGAGTCGATGTTGCGCGACAGCTCGAACTGGACAGTGATGCTGCTGGAGCCCAGCGAACTGACCGAGGTCATCTCGGTGACGCCGGGAATCTGCGAGAA
>Ga0302314_10009552_pt1 | contig 17141 bp, 13 predicted proteins | sample III_Palsa_N2_3_FD_200533 | JGI IMG/M metagenome (GOLD analysis project Ga0302314, IMG submission 200533) | Peat permafrost microbial communities from Stordalen Mire near Abisko, Sweden - III_Palsa_N2_3 | ecosystem: Environmental > Terrestrial > Soil > Palsa > Peat permafrost | place: Sweden...
CGGCGGGTGGCGCCGACGAAAAGATTTACCGCGGAGATCGCGGAGAATGCGCGGAGCGCGCTGAGTTTTCCTGAGTGAGATCGGCCGGAGGACGGGTCTCCGCCAGCTTTGCGCGCTCCGCGCATTCTCCGCGATCTCTGCGGTAAAATCTGTCGGCCAATCCGCTCAGACCCCAGGGGCGAAGCGGGGGCGTGACGGATAGGCCGAGTTCTGACTAGATCGGCGGATGGAGTCATCGGCGACGCCCACCGAGATCACCCGCGACGGCCTGAAGGTCGCCATCGGCTTCCCGAGCGCAGTCCTCCTGGTGATGGGCGGCATCGTCGGTGTCGGCATCTTCGTCAACCCGGCGGTGGTGGCCCAGAGCCTGCACTCGCCGGAGCTGGCGCTCACGGCCTGGATCGTCGGCGGGGTGATGGCGGTGATGGGCGCCTTCGTCTACGCCGAGCTGGCCGCCCGCATGCCGGCGACCGGCGGCGAATACGTCTATCTGCGCGAGACCTATGGCCCGCTGGTGGGCTTCCTGTTCGGCTGGACCACGCTCCTGGTGGTTCAGGCCGGCGGCATGGCCGCGGTCGCCATCGTCTTCGCCAGGAACCTCGACGTCCTCCTGGGTGGCGGCCTGTCGCAGCCGGCGATCGTCGTCGCGGTCCTGGCGGTGCTGGCCGCGATCAACTGCCTGGGCGTGAAGGCCGGCGACGGGGTGCAGGCGGCCCTGGGCGTGCTGAAGTTCGCCGCCATCGCCGCCCTGATCGTCGCGGGCCTGTTCATCGCACCCCACGCGCCTCACGCCGCGCCGGCCCTGGCCGCATCCTCCACGCCCGAAACCAACCTGGTGAAGAGCTTCGGCGCGGCCCTGATCCCGGTGGTGTTCAGCTATGGCGGCTGGCAGACCGCCAACTATGTGGCCGGCGAGATGAAGGACGGCCAGCGCAACCTGGCCCGCGCGCTGCTGGTCGGGGTGTTGACGGTGGTGGCCCTTTACCTGCTGGTCAACATCGCCTGCCTGCGCGCGCTGGGCATCACCGGCCTCGCCCACGACCTGACGCCGGCGGCCGACGTCCTGCACATCGTAGCCGGTCCGCTCGGCGGCAAGCTGGCCGCCGCCGCCGTGGCCCTGTCGGCCGTGGGGTTCGTCAGCCAGTCGATGCTGACCGGGCCGCGGGTCTATTTCGCCATGGCGCGCGACGGCCTGTTTTTCCGCCAGGCGGCGGCGATCAGCGAGAGCAGCCGGGCGCCCGTGGTCGCCATCATCCTGCAGGCGGTCTGGACCGGCGTGCTGGCGCTGTCCGGCAGCTACGATCAGATCCTGAGCTATGTCACGTCGATGAACTTCCTGTTCTTCGGCATCAGCGCTTCGTGCGTCTTCGTCCTGCGCCGGCGCGACCGCGCCTCGGGCGCCGCCGCCGGCCGCGGGTTCCGCGCGCCCCTGTTCCCCTGGACGGTCGGCCTGTTCATCGTCATCTGCGCGCTGGTGGTGATCGCCTCGTTCTGGACCAATCCGATCAACAGCCTGGTCGGCTATGCGCTGATGGCGCTGGGAATCGCGCCCTACCTCTACTGGCGCCGCGCCAACAAGGACCTCGTCTCTCAGTGAGCCCAAGACCGTGACCGACCCGCGCAACCTCAAGTCCGAATACATGCACTTCGCCAAGTTCGGCACGGCGGCGCGCTACAACATCGCCTCCAGCGGGGTGAAGGACGCCCTCTTGTCCGACCTCGATCTCAGCTGGGACGACCTCGCCCTGCACGGCCCGAACGCCGGCGGCTATCGGCCCTTGATGGAGAAGATCGCCGCGCGCTTCGGCGTCGACGTCTCGCACGTGGTCATGCCGGGTGGCGGCTGTTCGTTCTCCAATCACCTCGCCATGGCGGCCATGGTGGCGCCGGGCGAGCGGGTGCTGGTCGAGGACCCGACCTATGAACTGCTGGTCGACACCCTCGGTTATCTGCAGGCCGACGTGCACCGTTTCCGGCGTGAACCGCAGGAAGCCTGGCGGCTCGATCCGGACCGGGTCGCCGAGGCGCTGACGCCGGACACCCGCCTCATCGTGTTGACCAACCTGCACAATCCGTCGAGCGCGCTCGAGAGCGAAGCGGTGATCCACCAGGTCGCCGAGGCCGCGGCGCGCGTCGGGGCCATGGTGCTGGTCGACGAGGTCTACCTCGAACTGATGTTCAAGGACGGCAAGGCGCGGACCAGCTTCCTGCCCCACGGCAACATCGTGGTCACCTCCAGCCTGACCAAGGCCTACGGCGTCACTGGCCTGCGCTGCGGCTGGATCCTGGCCCCCGCGCCCCTGGCCGTGAAGATGAGCCGGCTGAACGACCTCTATGGCGTGCATCCGCCGCACATCGCCGAGCGGATGTCGGTGGTGGCGCTGGAACGGCTGCCGCATCTGCGGGCCCGAGCGACCGCGCTGATCGAGCCCAACCGCACCGCCTATCGCGCGCTGCTCGGCGGCCATGAGGCTCTGGAGCAGGCGGTGTTCGACCACGGCACCACCGTCTTCCCACGGCTGAAGCACACCGACGGCGACGCCCTGTTCCAACGGCTGACGCGCGAGTTCGAGACCAGCATCGTCCCCGGCCGCTTCTTCAGCCGCCCGAGCCACATCCGCATCGGCCTCGGCGGCGATGTGGAGACCACCCGGATCGGGTTGGAACGGCTGGCGGCGGCGCTGAATGGGTGAGGGACCGACGCGATCCTTCTCTAGGTGGCGGCCACTAAGGATCGACGCCTGCTCGTCCAGCATCTCCTTGGGAGGCAAGGCAAGCGCACTGAGCGGTGGCGAGGGTGGCTGGATTGGCGGCGGACAGCGTGGCAGTATCCACTGCAACATTGTCGTTCCGGGGGGATCGCCATGGTCGCTGTCGCTGAGCCAATACCGTCCTTCTCGGGCCGGGATGATGACCGGGGCTTTTTCCTGGGCGGCGCCATCGCCATGGCCCTCACCATCGCCGCCGGCTTCTTGCTCAACCTGGCGATGGGGCGCTCCAGTTTCGGCGCACCGCTGCTGGTTCACGCCCACGCCACCGCCTTCATGGGGTGGGTGGTGATCTATCTGACGCAGAACGTCCTCGTGGCGAGCGGCAATGTCGCCCTGCATCGCCGCCTGGGCTGGCTGGCCGCTGGCTGGGTGATCCTGATGCTGGTGCTCGGCTGTGCGGTCACGGCGTTCGACATCCGCGTCGCGCATGTGCCGTTCTTCTTCCGTCCGGGGCAGTTCCTGGTCTTCGACCCCCTCACCCTGTTCGCCTTCGCCAGCCTGACCTACGCGGCGATCGCGATGCGAAGGCGAACCGACTGGCACCGGCGCCTGCACTTCAGCGGCATGGCCCTGATGGTAGGGCCGGGGTTCGGCCGCCTGTTGCCGATGCCGCTCCTCACGCCCTGGGCGTGGGAGGCGAGCTTGGCCGCCTGCATGGTCTTCCCGCTGGCGGGCATGATCTCGGACCTGCGACGCAGCGGCCGGGTGCATCCGGCCTGGCTCTGCGGCCTGGCCGTCACCTTCGGGGTTCTGGTCGGGACGGAGGTCATCACCTACAGCCCCGTGGGGACGGCGCTCTACAACGCCGTCGCCGCCGGCTCGAAGGGCGCCGCCGTCGCGCCGCTGGAGCTCGGGCGCCCACCCGGCCCGCCACCGGGCGCCTGAGGAGCCCGTCGGACAGGCGGCGCGAGGCTTGGACCTTGCGCAGAACCAGCGCGTCGGATATTTCGGCGCCGTCGGGCGAGTGTCCGACGCGCTATTTCCTTGGAGGCTGGACATGCGGTTTACCGTAATCCGCCCCGTTCGCGGGGCCCGCTGACCAACATCGTCGCTTAGACGGTTCGGGAGGCGACGACGGCAGACATGCAGGCGCGATGCGCCGCTGTCCTGTCCTGAGTTCAGCCCTACCAAGGAAAAATCATGGGCAATGATATCGTCGCCGCACGCGGGCCGAAGGTCCGCGTGGTGGCGTCCGCGTCGACCTGGATCGAAGGCGAGGCCCTGCGCCAGCTCGACGCGACCGCACAAATGAATGGCATGCGTCTGGCCGTCGGCATGCCCGACCTTCACCCCGGCAAGGGATCGCCCGTCGGCGCGGCGTTCCTGTCCGAGGGCGTCATCCACCCGGCCCTCGTGGGGTCCGACATCGGCTGCGGCATGGCGCTTCATGTCACGTCCATGCCGACCCGGAAGATCCGGCCGGATCGCATCGCGGAGCGGCTGAACGGGCTCGATCTGCCCTGGCGTGGCGACACGGCGGCGTGGCTCGGTGCGGAGGGCGCCGGTCCCACGCCCTTCGACGACGCCCTCGGTACACCCGGTCGCGGGAACCATTTTGTGGAGGCCCAAAGGGTCCACGAGGTTGTCGACCGGACCGTCTTCGATGCCTTGGGTCTCGAGGAGGACAGGCTGCACCTGCTCGTCCACTCCGGCTCCCGCGGTCTGGGCGAGCACATCCTTCGCAAGCACTCGGCAAAGCACGACAGCGCCGCCGTGGCGATTCCCGGCGATGGCGACGCCTACATGGCCGAACACGACCAGGCGGTCGCCTGGGCCAGGGCCAACCGGTCGCTATGCGCCCACCGGGCCCTGGAGGCGCTGGGTATCGAAGGCGAGCGGGTGCTGGACATCTGTCACAACAGCGTGACGACGGCGCGGATCGACGGCTGTAACTGCTGGCTTCACCGTAAGGGTGCGGCCCCGGCCGATGCCGGCCCGGTGGTCATCCCGGGCTCCAGGGGCGACCTCAGCTTCGTCGTCATGCCAATGCCGGACACCGCGCAAAGCCTGTGGTCACTCGCCCATGGCGCCGGACGCAAGCTCGCCCGGCACGAAGCGCGGGGCAAGCTCCGGGGCGTCTATCGGCGCGAAGATCTCGAACGCACCCCGTTCGGCGGCCGGGTCGTGTGCGGTGACGAGATGCTCCTCTGGGAGGAGGCGCCTGAATGCTACAAGGACGTCGCCAGTGTTGTGGATGACCTTGTCGCAGCCGAACTGGTCTCGGTTGTCGCGTCGTTCCAACCCGTGGTCACGTTCAAGACCTCGGTGGGGGCGACGGTCGAGGAACAGGGACGCCGCAAGGACTGGAAGACGGACAGGCGCCAGGCTCGCGAAGCCAAATGGGGCGCGCGATGACCTGGCTGCTGTTCACCGCAGGGCGCGGCCCCGGCGAATGCCAGATCGCCGTCAAAGGCCTGCTGGGCGCTTTGAACCGGGAGGCCGACGAACTCGGCATCGGGGTCGCCGTGCTCGACGCGGAACCCGGGCCGCATGGCTTGCTGTCCGCCTTGGTGGCTCTGGACGGGGCCGGGCCAGCCGTCGACCGCCTGGCGTCATCCTGGTCCGGCACGGTTCGGTGGGCCTGCCCCAGCCCGATCCGTGAAGGTTGGGGCAGAAAGAACTGGTACGTCGGCGTCTCGGTCGTCTCGTCACCGGCGGCCAGCGAGGTGTTCCGCGAGCAAGACCTGAGGTTCGAGGCCTGTAAGGCGTCAGGACCCGGCGGCCAGCATGTCAATAAGACCAACTCGGCGGTCCGGGTCACGCATCGTCCCAGTGGTCTGGTCGCCTTTGCCCAGGAAGAGCGCTCGCAGCATCGAAACAAGGCGCTGGCCGTCGCGCGCCTCGCCGCTGCTATCGAGGAACGGGACGCAGCCAGCGCCAGGGCGTCGCACAAGAAACGTTGGGAACACCATGAAACCCTGGAGCGCGGCAATGAAACCAGGATCTATGAGGGTCTGGCTTTCGTCAGGAAGCCTTAGGGCCTCACGCCACGGGTTGTCGGGCCCCGCCGGTCGTCACGGCCGCCAGTACGAACAGGCCGCCGGCGATGGCCAGGTCCTTAAAGAACAGCGTCCGCTCCGCCTTGTCGCCGAGATCGTGGTGGAAGATCCCCGCGGTCAGCACGCAGAACAGGCCGAGCGCAATGGCGGCGTAGCCGGCCCGATAGCCGCTCAGCAGCCACAGGCCGCCGCCGAGCTCCAGCGCGATCACCCCCGGCAGCAGCAGCGTCGGGACGCCGAAGCGGACCATGTGCTCGATGAAGGGCGCCGGCCCCAGGATCTTGGCCGCGCCGGCGAGCACGAACAGCAAGGCGATGAGCGAACGGCCGACAATCAAGGCGATCGCGGACGCGTCCAGGGCTGGACCGGACAGGACACCGTTCATCGGCAGGCTCCTCGAGGATTGAGTGATTAATCTATCACGTCGGGTTTGAAGAAAGCCCCGGTGGATTTCCGGGGCGCGAAGTGATATGAATATCACATGACTGAGCCGATGAGCAAGCCCCCGCGCGAGCGCGCGCAATCCGGCACCCGCGAACGGTTGATCGAAGCCGCCGCGGTGGAATTCAACAGCACCGGATTCCACGGCACCGACACCAACAAGATCGCGCGCCGGGCGGGTTTCGCGCCCCAGACCTTCTATCGCCACCTGACCGACAAGACCGACGCCTTCATCGCCGTCTACCGTGAATGGCAGGAGCGCGAGCGCCGCCAGGTGGTCGCCGCCTATGAGGCGCCGCTGGACGCCGGCGAGCGCCATGTGGTCGTCGCGGAAATCATCCTGAGCGCCCATCGGGAATGGCGCGTGTTCCGCCGATCCCTGCGGCTGCTGGCCGTCGAAGACGACCGCGTCCGCCAGAGCCGCGCCGATGGCCGCAGGGCGCAGCTGAAGGCCCTGGGCCAACTTTACCCAGACCTGGCCGTCAGGCTGACCGACGGCTATGCCGAACTGCTGGTGATCGAACGGCTGTGCGACGCCGCGGCCGACGACGAGATCGTCGACATGGGCATCGCCGAAGCCGATTGGACCATTCAGGTCGCCGCCGCGGTCCGGCGCCTCACATCCTGACCCAAGAGCGCGTTCCGAAAAGTGGGAACCGGCTTTCGGATCAAACGCGCGTCAAAACAAAACCCTGGAGCGCCGATCTGATTCCATCAGATCGGAACACGCTCTAGCTGCGACTACCCCTTGATCGCCGCCAGGTCCTTGTAGGCGGCCAGGCGCACTTCGCGCTGAACCGGGTCGACCGTCGGGTACTCCTGCAGCATGCAGACGACGCTGAACTTGTTGGTCGGGTCGACCCAGAACTGGGTGCCGGCGATGCCGAACCACCAGAACGAGCCGGCCGGCTCCTCGCCCGCACGTTCGCCGCCCGGCAGCACCACCGCGACGCCGGCGCCGTAACCGTTCTTGCGGTCGGCGCCGAAACCGAAGAACACCCCGGGGTCCATCAGGTTGGAGCGGGCCAGCCGCGCGGTCTCGGTCTTCACCACGCGCACGCCATCCAGCGTTCCTTCGTTGATCAGCATCGAGGTGAAGCGGATGTAGTCGTGCGCGGTCGAGGTCAGGCCGCCGCCACCCGACGGCAGGTCGCGGTCGAGGGCGAAGGGGCTGTGCGCCCGGTCGTCCACCGTGACCCGCTGGCCGTCCTTGACCGCAATCTCCGAGGTGAACCGGCCGAGCTTGTCCTTGGCCACCACGAAGTCGGTGTCGTGCATCTTGAGCGGAACGAAGAAGCTCTTCTTCAGGTACTCATAGAAGCCCATGCCGGAGACCCGCTTGATCACCAGCCCGAGCACGTCGAAGGCCACCGAATATTCCCAGCGCGTCCCCGGCTCGAAGCTGAGCGGAACCTTGGCCAGCCGCTGGACCATGTCCTCGAGGCTGGTGATCGGATCGACATCCTCGCCGGGCTGGCGGCTCTTCTCGCGAGACCCGGGCGTGATGCCGTTCTTGTTGTAGAGGGCGGCCAGGGGTCCCCGGCCGATGCCGTAGCTGAGCCCGGAGGTGTGGGTCAAAAGGTGGCGGATCTTCATCACCTTGGTCGCCGGCGCCGTGGCCATGGTCTTGGGGTCGGTGACGACCTGCATCGATTTGAACTCGGGGATGATGTCGGCCACCGGCGTCTCGAGGGTCAGCTTGCCGTCCTCGATCAGCTTCATCACCGCCAGGCCCGTGATCGGCTTGGTCATCGAGTAGATGCGGAAGATGCTCTCCGGCGTCACGGCGATATCGCTGTCGAACGCGACCGTACCGCCCGACATGTACTTCACCGGATCGCCGTCGCGCTTGATGGCGATGACCATGCCCGGCAGCTTCTTGGCCGTGACGTAGCTGTCGAGGAAGGCCTTCAGGGCCGGATAGTCGGGCGTTCCCTTGGCCCAGACCTCGGCCGGCAGGGCCAGCAGGCCGACACCGGCCAGCAGCGCGCGGCGGTCCATCATCATCGTCATGCTCATTTCCCCTGGAGGCGTCCCGGCCGTTTGTCGGCCGCGCTTGGCGGCCTGCATACGATGTTTTCAAAAAACCGAAAAGCCGCTGGCGCAGGCCGCGTGAGCCATGCTCAATAAGGAAAAACGTGGGGAGGATCCGATGAACATCCGTTGGCTCATGGCCGCTGGCGCGGCGACGTTGACATTGGCAGGCGCGGCGCCGGCCGCCCTGGCCCAATCCGCCTCTCCGGCCGCCGCGCCCGCGGCTCCGGCGGCGACCGCGCCGAAGATGATCGAGGTCATCACCCCGATGCGCGACGGGACCAAGCTGGCCGCCAACGTCTACCTGCCCGAGGGCGCCGGACCGTGGCCGGTGGTGCTGACCCGCACGCCCTACCTGAAGGACGGACGGATGTACTCCGGCGCCGCGTCGACGGCCGCGCGCTGGACCAAGGCCGGCTATGTGTTCGTGGTGCAGGACGTGCGCGGCAAGGGCCACAGCCAGGGCTTCTACGACGCCTTCGCCAACGACATCGAGGATGGCTACGATACGGTCGAAGGCCTGGCCAAGGAGCCGTGGTGCAACGGCAGGATCGGCATAACCGGCGGCTCGGCCATGGGCATCACCTCCAACCTGGCCGCCATCTCCCAGCCGCCGCACCTGAAGGCGGCCTATGTGATCGTCGCCCCGAACGAGACCTTCCGCACCTCCTACCTCGGCGGCGTGCCCCAGGATAAGGACCTGGTCGGCTGGATGCACGGCCAGGGGGTCAGCGACGCGGTGATCAACGCCTCCCTCGCCCACGCGACGCGCGGCGTGTTCTCCGACCGGCTGGGGCCCGGCAAGGCGCTGAAATACGTCGACATCCCGATCTGGAACGTCGGCGGCTGGTACGACATCTTCAACACCGGCGAGATCGAGAACTTCGAGGTGCTGCAGAACCAGGGGGCCAAGGGCGCGCGGGGCAACCAGCGCCTGACCATGGGGCCGTTCGGCCACGGCGACCTGACGGGCGATCTGACCTATCCCGGCGAGGATCGGCTGGGCCCGGCGATCGGCGGCGGCAATGACCTGCGCTGGTTCGACTACTGGCTGAAAGGCGTCGACAACGGGGTGATGGACGAGCCGCCCGTGGACGTCTTCGTCATGGCCTCGGCGCGCAAGGGGGCCTTCTCGCCCAAGAACCACTGGCTGCACGCCGCCAACTGGCCGCTGGCCTATCGCGAGACCCGCTACTATGCGACCCCGGACCTCGGCCTCACCAAGGCGGCGCCGACGAGCGAGGGCGCCAAGGTCACCTACCGCTTCGATCCGGCCCATCCCGTGCCGACCTTCGGCGGGGCCAACCTGACCTTTGACCGCGGCCCCGAGGACCAGCGTCAGGTCGGCCAGCGGCAGGACTATTTCCGCTTCCAGACGCCGGTGCTCGACAAGGACGTGACCATCGCCGGGCCGGTGACGGTGGAGGTTTACGGCGCCACCGACGGGCCCGACACCGACTTCGAAGCCAAGCTGGTCGACGTCTATCCCGATGGCTACGAGGCCCTGGTCCTGGATGCGCCGATCCGCGCCCGCTATCGGGGCGGCCGCATGCCCGACGACATCAGGATGATGACGCCGAACGCACCCGAGAAGCTTGTTATCGATATGTGGAACACGGCCCTGACCTTCGAGAAGGGCCACCGCATCGCCCTGCACATCACTTCGTCGAACGCGCCGCGCTTCCTGGTCAACCACAACAACGGCGACACGCCGGACAATCCCAAGCCGCCGCGCGTGGCCACCAACAGCGTCTACCTGGACAAGGACCACCCCACCGCCGTGGTGCTGCCGATCGTCTATCTGGACGGCAAGTAGCCAGCGGCTGGAACTCGGCGCAGCTATCCGCTTTGCAGCCTGGGAATTTGTGCTAGGGCTAGCCCGATCTGCGACGTTCTGACGCACAAGCTTGGCTGAAAACCCGGTGGACCAAAAGGCGCGATGACGGAGCAGGCGGCGGCGTTCAACGACGTCTTCCAGGGCGGCGGCGAGATGGGCGCGCTGATGCGCGCTTACGACTGGGCGTCCACGCCGCTCGGCAAACCCGAGGATTGGCCGCGCAGCCTGCAGTCGGTCGTCCGCATGATGCTGACCTCGCGCTACCAGATGTGGATGGCGTGGGGGGAAGATCTGACCTTCTTCTGCAACGACGCCTATTCGCCGACGCTGGGCATCAAGCACCCCTGGGCGCTGGGCAAGCCGGCGACGGCGGTCTGGGCCGAAATCTGGTCCGACATCGGGCCCCTGATCGACCATGTGCTGGCCACAGGCGAGGCCACCTATTCGGAAGGCATGCTGCTGTTCCTGCAGCGCAGCGGCTTTCCGGAGGAGACCTACCATACCTTCTCCTACAGCCCCCTGTTCGACGACGCGGGCCGGATCGCCGGCATGTTCTGCGTGGTGGTCGAGGAGACCGACCGGGTGATCTCCGAGCGCCGGCTCGGCACCCTGCGCCAACTGGCGTCGGGGGTCACGGCGGTCCGCACGGAGGGCGAGCTGGTCTCGGCCATCGAGACGGAGCTCGGCAAAAATCTGGCCGACCTGCCGTTCAGCCTGACCTACATGACCGATCCCGAGGGGCGTGGTGTCGAGCTTGTGGCGCTGGCCGGCGTGGACGCCGCCAACCCGATCGCCCGGCGGACGCTGCGCTTCGACGACGGCGTGTGGCCGCTTAAGGCCGCGCTCGGCCGGAGCCACCCGACCCTGGTCACCGGCCTCGGCGACCTGTTCGCCGGCCTGCCGACCGGCGCCTGGGACAAGCCGCCCACCAGCGCCATGCTGGTTCCGATCGCCGATCAGGGCCACGAGACGGCGGCAGGCCTCCTGATCGTCGGGCTGAATCCCTATCGTCCGCTCGACACCGCCTATTCCGACTTCCTGCAGCTGCTCTCCGGCCAGATCGCCGCCGCCCTGGCGTCGGCCCGCGCCTATGAGACCGAGCGCCGGCGCGCCGAGGCCCTGGCGGAGATCGACCGCGCCAAGACCGCCTTCTTCTCGAACGTCAGCCATGAGTTCCGCACGCCGCTGACCCTGATGCTCGGTCCGCTCGAGGACGTGCTCGCCCAAGGCGCGCCGCCGGCGGTCCAGGCCCAGGTCGAACTCGCCCACCGCAACGGGCTGCGCCTGCTGCGGCTGGTCAACAGCCTGCTCGACTTCTCCCGGATCGAGGCCGGACGCGCCCAGGCCGACTTCAGGCCCACCGACCTCGCCACCTACAGCGCCGAGGTCGCGTCGAGCTTCCGCTCGGCCATCGAACGCGCCGGCCTGGAGCTGGTGATCGACGTCCTCCCCCTGCCCGAGCCGGTCCATCTGGACCAGGAGATGTGGGAGAAGGTGCTGCTGAACCTGCTCTCCAACGCCTTCAAGTTCACCTTCGAGGGCCGGATCACCGTCTCGGTCGGCCCCTCCGCCGACGGGACCGCCGCGGAGGTGAGGGTTTCGGACACCGGCATCGGCGTCGCCGAAGAGAACCTGCCGCGGCTGTTCGAACGCTTCCACCGCATTGAGGGGGCGCAGGGACGCAACTTCGAAGGGTCGGGCATCGGCCTCGCCCTGGTGCAGGAGCTGGTGCGGCTGCACGGCGGAACCATCTCGGCCGAGAGCGTGCTGGGCCGGGGCACCGACTTCATCATCCGCCTGCCCTACGGCGACACGCACGTCGATCCCGATCAGACCCGCGACGAGGCGCACGGGTCCGCCGGCGTCTACGCCCAGGCCATGGTCGAGGAGGCCCTGCGCTGGCTGCCGGAGGGCCAGGTGCTGGCCGAGACCGGCGTCGGCGGGACCACCGGCACCGTGGCGACGCCGCAGGTCGGGCGAGTGCTGCTCGCCGACGACAACGCCGACATGCGCGAATACGTCCAGCGGCTGCTGCAGGGCCAGGGCTATGAGGTGGAGGCCGTGGCCGACGGCGAAGCCGCCCTCGCCGCCGCCCGGGCCCGGGTTCCCGACCTGATCCTGTCGGACGTGATGATGCCCAGGCTGGACGGCTTCGGCCTGCTGAGGGCCATCCGCTCCGAGCCGGCGCTGGCTGGCGCGCCCGTGGTCCTGCTCTCGGCCCGCGCCGGTGAAGAGGCCAAGGTCGAGGGATTGGAGGCCGGCGCCGACGACTATCTGATCAAGCCGTTCGCCGCGCGCGAACTCCTGGCCCGCGTGGCGGTCAACATCCAGATGGCGCGCCTGCGCCGCGACGCCGCCCGCACGGTCATGCAGAGCGAACAGCGGGCGCAGATCACTCAGGAGCGGCTGGAGCTCGCCCTGTCGTCCGGCCGGATCGCCGTGTTCCAGTTCGACCCCGACAGCGGCGACGCCACGGTGCTGGGCCCGCTGACCGCTTTCTTCGGGGTTCCCGAGCAGAGCGCGGCCGGCGGTGTGCCGCTGAGCCTGTTCATCGAAGGCATCCACCCGGAGGATCGGGACCGGGTCCTGGCCCTGATCCAGGGCTCGATCGACGACGGCCAACCCTATGAGGCGGAATACCGGATCATCGGCGGCGACCGGCCGCGGCAGGTGATCGCCCGGGGCGGGCTGCAGCTCGGCGCCGACGGGATCAAACGCCTGGTCGGCGCCGTGATCGACGTCTCAGAAGAGAAGGCGGCCCAGGCGGCGGCGCTGCGCGAGATCGATCAGCGCCGCGCCGCCGAAGCCGAGCTGCAGGCGGTGAACGCCGGCCTCGAAGAGCGGGTCGCGGCCGAACTGGACCAGCGGATGCAGGCCGAGGAGGCCCTGCGCCAGGCCCAGAAGATGGAGGCGGTCGGCCAGCTCACCGGCGGCGTCGCGCACGACTTCAACAACCTGCTCACCGTCATCATCGGCGGCCTGGACACCATCCGGCGCAACGCCCCGGGCGACAATGCGCGGCTGTCGCGCGCCCTCGACATGGCGGCGCAGGGCGCCAATCGCGCCGCGACCCTGACCGCGCGCCTGCTGGCCTTCTCGCGCCGCCAGCCGCTGGAGCCGAAGCCGCTGGACCTCAATCTGGTGGTGCGCGACTCCACCGAGCTCCTGCACCGCACCCTCGGCGAGACCATCGAGCTGGAAGGCGTGCTGGCCCCGCGGCTATGGCCGGTGGAGGTCGACCAGAACCAGCTGGAGAGCGCGATCCTGAACCTGGCGGTCAACGCCCGCGACGCCATGCCCGACGGCGGCAAGCTGACCATCGAGACCGCCAACACCCTGCTGGACGAGTCCTATTCCGCCATCGACAGCGAGGTGACGCCGGGCCAGTACGCGATGATCGCGGTCTCCGACAGCGGCCAGGGCATGTCGCGCCAAGTGCTGGATCGCGCCTTCGAGCCCTTCTACACCACCAAGGACGTGGGCAAGGGGACCGGCCTGGGCCTGTCGATGGTCTACGGCTTCGTCAAGCAGTCCGGCGGCCACGTCACCCTCTATTCCGAGCCGGGCGAGGGCACGACGGTGAAGCTGTACTTCCCCCGCTTCCTTGGCCCCCTCGACCAGGATCGCGTCCCGTCCGGCGCCGACGCGCCGGAGAGCATGGCCGACGAGACCGTGCTGGTGGTCGAGGACAACGAGGATGTGCGCAGCTACAGCGTCTCGATCCTGACCGAGCTGGGCTACCATGTGCTGGAGGCCGGCGACGCCGAGCAGGGCCTGGCCATCGCGCGCGAGCCGGGGCGGATCGACCTTCTGTTCACCGACGTGGTGCTGCCCGGCCGGTCCGGACGCGTGCTGGCCGACGAGGTCCACGCCTTCCGCCCGGAGCTGAAGGTGCTGTTCACCACCGGCTATTCCCGCAACGCCATCGTGCACCAGGGCCGGCTCGACGCGGGCGTGAACCTGATCACCAAGCCCTTCACCTTCGACCAGCTGGCCCAGCGCCTGCGCGACGTGCTGGACGGTTAAGCCGAGAGGATTCACCGCGGAGATCGCGGAGAAGAAAAAGTCGCAGAGAGCGCGGAGTTTAGGTGCGCGTGCGGCGAAGCCGCTTTCATCCTTCTGAGATTCACACTGCCGCCGGCCGGATCCAAGCCCTCTCTGCGCGCTCCGCGCCTTTTCTTTCTCCGCGATCTCTGCGGTAAATCCTGCCGCGAACCCACCACTCGCCTGCCCCGGTGAATCGGGACTAGACTCGCGCCCCATGAGCGTGGCGCTTCGACCCCTGCGGCAGGACGACAGCGCGCAGGTCCGCGCCTGGCGCAACGCCCCGCACGTGGCGGCCCATATGTACACCGACCATGACGTCGGCGAGGCCGAACACGCGGCCTGGCTGACGACAGCCCTGCGGGCCGACGACCGACGCTACTGGATCATCCTGCAGGACGAGCGGCCGGTGGGCCTGGCCAACCTGGTGCGGATCGACCGGGTCAACCGCCGCTGCGACTGGGCCTACTATCTCGGCGAGACCGACACGCGCGGACAGGGCGTCGGCGCCTGCGTCGAATACCTGGTGGCCGACGAGGTGTTCGGGCCGATGCGGCTGAACAAACTGGCCTGCGAGGTGTTCGTCGCCAACGAGGCCGTGTGGCGGCTGCACGAGAGTTTCGGCTTCGTCCGCGAGGCGCACTATCGCGACCACATCTGGAAAGGCGCCCGCTTCCACGACGTCTACGGCCTGGCGCTGCTGGCCGTGGACTGGGCGGAGCGCCGGGCGGAGGTCGAGGCGCGCCTCGCCGCGCGCGGCCACGCGCCGGACACCCTGTCGATCCTGGCCGCCTGATGGCGCTGGCGATCCTTCAGGCGCGGATGTCATCCACCCGGCTGCCGGGCAAGGTGATGAAGGACCTTTCGGGCGGGCCGATGATCGGCCGCCAGATCGAGCGCGTGCGCCGCGCCCGGCGGCTGTCCGGGCTGGTGGTGGCCACCTCGACCGGCGCTGACGACGACGTCCTCGCGGAATGGTGCGCCGGCGCCGGGATCGGTGTGTTCCGAGGCGACCTCGACGACGTGCTGTCCCGGTACCTGGGTGCGCTTGAAACCAACGGCTGGCCCGAGCACTTCATCCGCCTGACCGCCGACTGCCCGCTCGCCGATCCCGAGCTGATCGACCGCGCCATCGACGAACATGTGGAGACCGGCGCCGACTACACCCATGTGCAGGGTCGCTGGACCTTTCCGAAGGGGCTCGACGTCGAGGTCTGCCGGACCGCCGTACTGCAGGCGGTGGGCCGGGAGGCGGCCGGCGCGGACCGCGAGCACGTGACCCGCTTCATCTACACCCACCCCGAACGGTTCAAGGTCCACGCCATCCACCGCGACCCGCCGCTGCGCTACCGCTGGACGGTCGACACGCCGGAGGACTTCGCCTTCGTGCGGGCGGTCTACGCCGACCTCTACCCGTCCAAACCCGCCTTCACCTCAGACGATATCCTCGCCTGGCAGGCGCGCCATCCCGATCGCGTGCTGGTCAACGCAGATCCCTGAGCCGGCTTCGCCCCCGGCCTCACCTCGGGGGTCTTGCATGACGCCGGTTTACAGGCTTGTTGCGGCTCACGCTCCGTTTTCGCCGCCTTCGCGGCCCAGCAGGGCGCCCGCGCAACGTCGAGCGGGTATCTGTTCCATCCGGTACGCAAAATTGCGCGGCCGTATTGGCGTTCGGAGCTATGGGACTAAATGTGGGCTGGGCAGCGATCGGCGCAGGGATTTGAAGGGGTGGGTATGCTGAAGGCGCGGTCCGGCTTCGCTTGCCTCGGCGTGCTTGCGCTGGCCCTCGCCGGGTGCGGGGAGAAGAAGGTGCCCGCGCCGCCGCCGCCGACCGTGGTCATCGCCCATCCGCTGCAGAAGATGATCCTCGACTGGGACGACTACGTCGGCCAGTTCATCGCCGTGGACTCGGTGGATGTGCGTCCGCGCGTGTCCGGCTATCTGACCACCGTCGCCTTCAAGGACGGCCAGACGGTCAAGAAGGGCCAGCTGCTGTTCATCATCGACCCCCGCCCCTACCAGGCGCTGGTCGACCAGTCGAAGGCCCAGGTGCAGCGCCAGGACGCGACCCTGGCCAACGCCGCCGCCCAGCGCAAGCGGTCTGAAACCCTCGTCGCCACGCATGCGGTCAGCCAGCAGGACTACGACACCCTGGTCGCCACCGAACGGCAGGCGGTCGCCGACCTCGCTTCCGCCAAGGCCACGCTGCAAACCAACCTGCTGAACCTCGAGTTCACCCATGTGATCGCGCCGCTGTCGGGCCGGATCTCCGACCGGCGCGTGGCGCCCGGCAACCTGGTCACCCAGGACCAGACCATCCTGACCAACATCGTCAACCTGGACCCGATCCGCTTCGCGTTCACCGGCGCGGAAAGCTCATATCTGAAGTATCAGCGCGAGAACCAGGCGGGCACGCGCACCTCCTCGCGCTTTGCGGCGAATCCGGTGGAGATCAAGCTGCAGGACGAGACCGCCTATCGCTGGCGCGGCCGCATGGAGTTCGTCGACAATTCGCTCGACACCAATTCGGGCACCATCCGCGGCCGGGCGCTGGTGGCCAATCCCGGCCTGTTCCTCACCCCCGGCATGTTCGGCCACATGCGCCTGTTGGGCTCGGGCCGCTATCCGGGCCTGCTGGTCCCCGACGAAGCGGTGCAGGCCGACCAGAGCCGGCAGATCGTCTATGTGATCGACGCCAACAACATCGCCCATCCCAGGCTGGTCACCGTCGGCCCGTTGATCCAGGGCCTGCGGGTCGTCCGCTCCGGCCTCGACGTCAACGACCAGGTGGTGATCGCCGGCGTGCAGCGCGCCCATGCCGGCAAGCCGGTCACGCCCAAGGCAGGGCAGATCCAGGTCAAGACCGACCAGCCGGCCGAGGGCGGCTATATCGACCCCGCCGGATCGTCGGCCTCGCTGGCCGACGTCCGGTAAGAAGCCAGCCCGGATGCGCCTGTCCCACTTCTTCATCGACCGTCCCGTGTTCGCGGGCGTGCTGGCGGTGCTGATCACCCT
>Ga0302314_10009553_pt1 | contig 17141 bp, 17 predicted proteins | sample III_Palsa_N2_3_FD_200533 | JGI IMG/M metagenome (GOLD analysis project Ga0302314, IMG submission 200533) | Peat permafrost microbial communities from Stordalen Mire near Abisko, Sweden - III_Palsa_N2_3 | ecosystem: Environmental > Terrestrial > Soil > Palsa > Peat permafrost | place: Sweden...
CGCGCGCGACTTCCCAACCGCGTTCGCCAAGGCCCAGGCCGCCGCCGGGTCCAAGCTCCCGGGCGGTGGAACGGTGTTCATCACCGTCGCGGACAACGACAAGCCGGCGGCGGTCGGGATCGCGATGACGCTGCACGACCTCGGCTTCGAGATCATCGCCACGCGGGGCACCGCGCAGGCGATCCGCAGGATGGGGATCCCGGTGGAGACGATCAACAAGATTGGGGAAGGCTCGCCGCACGTGGTCGACTGGATCGAGCGCGGCGGCGTCGACCTCGTGGTCAACACCCCGGTCGGGACCGGCGCGCGTGTCGACGGCTATGAGATCCGCGCGGCGGCGATCGCCCGCCGGATCCCGTGCATCACCACGATGGCCGGCGGGATGGCGGCGGCACGGGCGATCGGAGCGGCGCGCGGAGGCGAGCCGGAGGTGCTGTCACTGCAGGAGATCCACGCCCGCGCGAGCAAGATCCCATGAGCGGTGAGGCCCCCGCGCGCGTGCTCGCCCCTTTCGGCCGCCGCGCGGCGCGCGTGCTCGAGCGCCGGGTGTACGGCGCCTACGTGGTGCTCCGGTGCGCCGACCCCGACGGGCCACGCCCGCGGGCGGGTCAGTTCTACATGCTGGCCGCGAGCGCCTGGGGTGGGGGGGACGGCGAGCGCCCGTTTCTGCCGCGGGCGTTCAGCGTGCTGCGCTCGAGCACCGGGCACGAGCGCGAGTTCCTGATCGAGGACGTCGGGCCCGGCACCCATCGGCTGTGCGAGCTTTCACCCGGCGAGGACCTGCTGTTGGTAGGGCCGCTCGGGCTCGGGTTCACGACGCCCGCCGACGGCCGTCGCCCGCTGCTCGTGGGAGGCGGGGTGGGGATCGCCCCGCTCGCGATCTGGCAGGACGAGCTCGGGGGCGCGACCGCGCTGCTCGGCTTCCGCGACGCGCCCCGTGCCGAGGGCGCCCGGCTGCTCGCCGACGCGCAGGTGGCGACGGACGACGGTAGCGTCGGCCATCGCGGGCTGGTGACCGATCTGCTGCGCGAGCAGCTCGACCGTGACGATCACGCATCGGTCTACGCGTGCGGCCCGCCCGCGATGCTCGAATCGGTGCGCGCGCTGTGCCGGGAGCGCGAGACGCCGGCGCAGCTGGCGCTCGAATCAGGGATGGCGTGCGGATTCGGCGCGTGCTTCGGGTGCGTGGTTCCGACGCGGGAGGGCTACATCCGACTGTGTGTCGATGGACCGGTGGTCGAGGCCTCGCGACTGGACAGCGCCCTGGTCGCCGGAGCAGGGCATTGACCACCCGCGCCACGCCTCCGCACGTGCCGACCGAGCTGTGCGGGATCCGGCTCGCCCATCCGATCATCAACGCGTCCGGAACCTTTGATGCGATCGCGGCGCGACGGGTGTTCGGGGAGGCGTTGATCGAGCAGTTTCCGTTTGCCGCCTTCGTGTCCAAGACGGTGACCCTGACGCCGCGCGAGGGAAACCCGCCGCCGCGCCTGTGGGAGATCGCGGGCGGCCTGATCAACTCGATCGGCCTGCCGAACAAAGGTCTGAGGCGATATCTCGCCGAGGATCTCCCCGAACTGGCGTCGCTTCCGGTGCCGCTGATCGTCAACGTGATGGGGTTCACCGGCGAGGAGGTGGCCGAACTCGTGAGCGCGTTCTCAGAGCGGGAAGAGGTCGCCGCCCTCGAGCTGAACGTGTCTTGCCCGAACGTGGAGACGGGGCTCGTGATGGGCGCCGACCCGGGCGAGGTCACCGCGCTCCTGCGCCGCGTGCGGCCGCTGACCGAGAAGCCCCTGATCGTCAAGCTCACGCCCAACGCGACCGACGTCGTCGCCGTGGCCCGGGCGGCGCAGGACGCGGGCGCTGATGCCGTGTCGCTGATCAACACGATTCGGGGCATGGCGCTCGACCCGAAATCGGGCCGGCCGTGGCTCGGCGGGACCACCGGCGGCCTGTCCGGCCCGGCGGTGCGCGCCGTCGCTCTGGCCCAGGTATACGCGGTCGCCCACGGTGTCAACATCCCGATCGTCGCCATGGGTGGCGTCCAGCGCGGACGTGACGCGCTCGACCTGATTCTCGCGGGAGCGACGGTCGTCGCCGTCGGCACCGAGAGCTTCAGGGAACCGGCCGCGGGGGCACGGATCTCGAGGGAGCTAGCGACCCTCGCTGCAAAGAGCGGCCTTTCCCGGGCCGGAAGCTCGCTTAATTGCTAACAACATATAAAACACCCTGCAAAGCACCGGGATTACCGTAACCAGGCTCGATATGACTAGACCTCAAGCTGAGGTCTAGTCGACTTTGCGAGCTAACCCTTGAACGGCGAGCGCCAGGATGTAGACTCGCCGCCCATGCCGCCGGTCAGCGAATCGCCAATGAAGCACATCGCGGCGCCGGAACGGTCTCTGATCCAACGCATGGATGCGCTCCAGCGGGCGAACAACGTGCGCACGCGACGGGCGAAGCTCAAGCGCGATCTCAAGGCCGGGCGCCAGCCGATCCATGAGCTGCTGCTCGAGCCGCCCGAGTACCTCGAGACCGCCAAGGTCTTCGACCTCCTGCTCGCCGTGCCCAAGTACGGTCGGGTCAAGGTGAACAAGATACTGACGCAGTGCCGGATCTCGCCGAGCAAGACGATCGGTGGGCTCTCCCAGCGCCAGCGCGCCGAGCTTGTCGCGCTGATGCGGCGCTAGCAGCGCGCGGGTGAGCAGCGCCAAGGTCTTCGTGATCACCGGGCCCTCCGGCGTCGGCAAGGGCACGCTGATCAGAGGGCTGCTCGAACGCGTGCCAGAGCTCGAGCTGGCGGTGTCGGCGACCACCCGCGCGCCGCGCCCGGGGGAGCGGGACGGCGTCGAGTACCAGTTCCTGGCCGAGGGGGAGTTCGAGGACCGCGTCGCGACGGGGGGCTTCGTCGAGCACGCAACGTATTCCGGGAATCGGTACGGAACGCTGCGCTCCGAGCTCGAACGGCGGCTCAAGGCCGGAGTGCCGGTGGTGCTCGAGATCGAGGTCCAGGGCGCCCGGCAGGTGCGCGAGGCGCTGCCCGATGCGGTCGCCGTGTTCATCGCCCCCCCGTCGCGCGACGCGCTCCGGGCTCGGCTCGTGGGCCGCGGCACCGACGCCCCCGACCAGGTCGACGAGCGCCTGCGCACCGCCGACCGCGAGCTCGAGGCGCAGCCCGAGTTCGGCCATATGGTGGTCAACGACCGGCTCGAGGAGGCGACCGAGGAACTGGTCGCGATCGTGCGGGGGGCGCTAGGGAGTGAGCGGAGCTAGCGATATACGCCGGGTGCGTGCATTCCCTCGGTGCCGGGCAGCTTGGGCGCGCTTCGCTGGTTGATCAAGACATCCACGGTCCGTCCGTTCGGGGCCACGCCGACGTTGATGATGATGGCGCAGCCTCGGTCATAGCGCGCCTGGCGTCCGACGCCGTATTCCTCGCCGATGTCTTCCCGGTTGACGGCGAACAAAGCGGGGACGCCGTGCGCGGCAAGCGCCCGTCGCGCGTAAGCCTGAATCGAGGCGAGGGTGTAGCAGCGCCGCCCCGAGGCGACGAGGAGCCGGTAGCCGATCGTGCCCGCGACTGCCGACATCGATCGCGAGGGCCCGCGGTCGATCATCACGACGTCGTGTTGGCTGTCGAGCGAGCCCGACGGGTCCGAGACGGCCTTGCCCGACGGCGGGAACTGTCCGCACGGACCGCCCGAGAACGGGGCCTGGCCGGCCTGAATTTGCGCCCTCCAGCCCGTAAAGCCGAGGTGGGCAAGCACCGCATCCACTTGGCGGGCGAGAGCCGCAGGCGGGATGCAGCCGCGCGCTCGGTTCAGGCGATCGAGCGCGAGGATGAGCTCATGGACGTGCTCGTTCGCCGCCGCGTAACTGGCGGGGAGGACCGACATGCCGAGGCTTTGGCACTGGCCGGACCTGCCGCTCGCTTCGAACACGGTGACGCCGAAGCGGGCGCTGTCGCACGCCACCAGCTTGTCGGCCGGCCAGGGCATGACCGGGCTACAGGCTTGCTGCGGCGTGCGACCGTTGGCTTCGATGTCGTAGGTGTCGACCTTGGCGGTGGCGACGCTCGTTCCCGAGATGCACGAGATGTAGCGGGCCGCAAGCTTGGTCGAGCCTTGGAGCCCCTCGGCCAGGGCGACTCCGCCGAGGGCGAGGGCCGCCAGCGCCACGATCAGCCATCCTCGGCTTCGCGCGTGGCGCGGCCGGCGGAGTCGGCGCCGGGATGCCGGCGCGTGAACGATCGCTTCCTCGAGCGCGTCGCCGAGCTGATTGACGAACGGGATCTGGCTCATGGCTTCGCCTCCATCAGGTTGCTGAGGCGGGCAAGGCCTCGGTGCACTCGGGTCCGAGCCGCGGCTTCGCTGCAGCGCAGGGTTGCCGCGATCTCCGGATAGCCGAGCTCCGAGACCACCCGGAGCTCGACCGCGTCGCGCTCGCCGGCCGACATCTGCTCCATCGCCGCGGCCAGCGTCTGGCGATGCTCGTCGAGGTCGATCAGCGCCTCGATGCGCTCGAGCGACTCCTGGTCGAGCGCCGGGACCACGAGGCCGAGCTTGCGGATCGCGCGCTTCTCGACCTGCCGGCGGCGAAAGAAATGCGAGAGCTCCTTGGCCGCGATCCCGTACAGCCAGGCGCCGCCCGGACGGCCCACATCCCGGAACCGCCGTCGCCGCGCGAACGCGACCGCGAAGGTCTCGGCGAGCAGGTCGGCGGCCACCTCGGGGTCGAGGACCCGCCGGTAGAAGTACGCCAGCAGCTCGTCGGCCCAGCGGTCGTACAACTCGCGGAAGGCCTGCGGGTCCCGGCTCGAGGCTAGGATCAATTGTGTATCGGATCTCAAGCGGTGCTCCCGTCGCGGGATCGTCTCACCCCCTCTACGCCGCGGCGGGCGTCGGTTGTTACGTCGGCGACGAGCTTGCCGCGAGCGTCGTTGCTCGCGCGCCCGAGACCCCCGGCCGCTACCCTTGTCTGACCTCCAAATAAGAAGGGCGCTGAACCACTTGATCTCTCCCCGCATCGACAAGCTGATCGAGCACGCCGATTCCGACTATGCGAGCGTGATCATTGCCGCCAAGCGCGCGCGTCAGATCAACTCGTACTACCACAACCTCGGCGAAGGCACGTTCGACGAATTTCCGCCGCCGATGGTCGACACGCGCTCGAAGAACTACCTCACGATCGCCCTCGAGGAAGTCGCTCAGGGCAAGCTGAAGTACCACTACCGCTAGGCGGGGCGTCGCGTGACCCGGGTGCTCCTTGGAGTGAGCGGCGGGATCGCGGCCTACAAGGCGCTCGAGACCGCCCGCCTCGCGGTCCGGGCTGGGCACGCCGTGCGGGTGATCCAGACCGAGGCGAGCGTGCGCTTCGTCGGCCCGGCGTCATTTGAGGCGATCACCGGCGCGCCGGTGCTGCGCAGCGAGTTCGAGCCCGATCCCGCGCGCGGCGCCTACCCGGGCGAGCCCGTCCCCGACCGGGCGCCGATCAGCCATCTGGCGCTGGTCCAGCGGGCGGACGTGTACCTGATCGCGCCGGCGAGCGCTAACACCCTGGCCAAGCTCGCGCACGGCCATGCCGACAACCTGCTCACCACGGCGGCGCTGGCGGCGAACTGCCCGGTCGTGGTCGCGCCGGCGATGAACGGCCGCATGTACGAGCATCCGGCCACCCAGGCCAACCTCCGGCTGCTGGCCGATCGCGGCGTCACGGTGATCGAGCCTGGCGAGGGCGAGCTCGCCTCGCACGGCGAGCACGGAATCGGCCGGCTGGCCGAGCCGGCGGAGCTGCTCGCCGTGTGTGAGGCGCTGCTCGCCTACGGCTCCGGCCCGCGCCCCCTGTCCGGAGTCCGGATGCTCGTGACCGCGGGCGGGACCCGCGAGCCGATCGACAGCGTCCGCTACGTCGGCAACCGCTCGTCGGGGAGGATGGGCCTCGAGCTGGCGCGCGAAGCGGCCCGGCGCGGCGCCGAGGTGACCTTGATCGCAGCCAACGTGGCGCTGGCGCCGCCAGCCGGGGTCCGGGTCGTCGAGGTGGAGACCGCCGCCGAGCTCGGCGACGCCTGCCGGCGTGAGTTCCCCCGCTGCGACGTCCTGCTGATGGCCGCCGCGGTGGCCGACTTCCGCCCCGCGGCGCCCGTTCCCCACAAGCTCAAGAAGGAAGTCGGGCCGGTGCCGACGATCGACTTCGAGCCGACCGAGGACGTGCTGAGCGCGCTCACGGCGACGCGGCGCCACGACCAGGTCGTGGTCGGATTCGCCGCCGAGCATGGCACCGACGCGCTCGAGTACGCCCGCGACAAGCGCCGGCGCAAGGGTCTCGACGCGATCGTGGTAAACGACATCTCGCGCGCGGACATCGGTTTTGACGTGCCGGAGAATGAGGTTACGATCGTGTCCGCCACCGGCGAGCGGCTGGTGCCGCGTACGAGCAAGGCGGCGGTGGCGGCGGCGGTCCTGGACGAGGTGCAGCGGTTGGGCGCGGAGGGTGCGAATTCACGGGAGGGAGCGAATGGAACCGTTGGAGTTACCGCCGGTCGCGCCACAAGAGTGTGAGGCCGCGGCGGCCATCGTCCGCCGCATCGCACTCAACATCGAGCGCGCCGTCCACGTCCGCCCGGAGATCCTCGGTCATCTCCTGGTCGCTCTGGTGGCCCAGGGCCACGCGCTGATCGAGGACTACCCCGGCGTTGGTAAGACGGCGCTCGCCCGCTCGCTTGCGCGCTCGATCGATTGCCAGTTCGCGCGCATCCAGTGCACCTCTGACCTGCTGCCCGCCGACGTCGTCGGGGTCAACGTCTACAACCAGCGCGAGCAGCGTTTCGAGTTTCGTCCCGGCCCGGTGTTCGCGAATGTGGTGCTGGTGGACGAGATCAATCGCGCGTCGCCGAAGACCCAGTCGGGCCTGCTCGAGTGCATGCAGGAACGGCGCGTCACCGTCGACGTCCACACGCACGAGCTGGCGCGGCCGTTCCTCGTCCTGGCGACCCAGAATCCGATCGAGTACGAGGGCACCTACCCGCTCCCGGAGGCCCAGGTGGACCGGTTCATGGTGCGGGTGTCGCTTGGGTATCCGGACCCCGAGGCCGAGGTCGGGATGCTGGCCGACCACGAGGCCGGCGACCGGGTGCTGACCCTCGAGCCGGTCGTGACCGCGGCCGAGGTGCTCGCCGCGCAGGAGGCGAGCACGCGCGTGCGCGCGACCAAGCCCCTGCGCGACTACATCGTGCGGCTGCTGTGGCACACCCGCGAGGATCCACGCGTGGACCTCGGCGCGAGCCCGCGCGCGGGACTGATGCTCTTGCGAGCGGCAAAGGCTCGGGCGATGATGCGCGGCGCCGACCACGCCGTTCCCGACGACGTGCAGGCACTCGCCGCTCCGGTGCTCGCCCACCGCCTGGTGCTCGCGCCCGAGGCGGCCGGCGTGACCGCGGAGGACGTCATTGCCGATGCCGTCTCGGTGGTGGCGGCGCGGTAATGGCGCGCTTCGCGCGCGGGGAGTTCGGTCGCGGGCTCGGGCGTGCGTGCCGATTCTGGCGCCGAACGTGGCGCGCTTCGCGCGCGGGGAGTTCGGTCGCGGGCTCGGGCGTGCGTGCCGATTCTGGCGCCGAACGTCCCGGGTGGTGGCGCGCTTCGCGCTCCCGGGGGGCGTGGGATGAATAACCGATGAGGTTGAGCGGTTATTCATCACGCGCCGCGGATTCGGGGCGCCTGGCGGGGGAACGTCCGGGGCGAGGCGCGCGGTAATCGATGACCCGGGCTCGGAGCATCGTCGCGGCGGGGGTGGGGCTGACGGTGGTGGCCCGGCTGTTCGACACCGTGCCGCTGTATGTGCCCGGTATCGCCTTCCTGCTGATCGGCCTCCTCGCTCCCGTGTGGACCCGGCTCGCCGCGCGCGGCGCGAGCGTGCGACGCAGGTTGAACATCAGGCGGATCACGGAGGAGTTCGAGCTCCTAGTGCGGCCGGGACGCGTGCCGGCGTTCGCGGGCGCCGTGCTCGAACCACTGGTCGAGGAGCCGATCCTCCTTGGTCCGGGGCTGCGCCAGGGCACCCAGCGGGTGACGGCCAGCTTCGCGCGCCGTGGGGTGCGGCGGCTCGAGCCGCCGGCGCTGCTGATCCGCGATCCGTTCGACGTATACCGGCGGGTGTGTCCGGGGATGGGCCGGACCCAGGAGCTGCTGGTACTGCCGCGGACCGAGCCGATCCGTTTCCCGCCGGTGCGAGGAGGGGGGCCGAAGCTCCGCGGCGCGAGCTTCCATCTCGTGGCCAAGCGCGAGCTCGCGGCCCTCGCCGAGGTCGAGCTCGACGGGCTGCGTCCCTACAGGGAGGGCGCTTCGGCCTCGAGGATCCACTGGGCGGCGCTGGCGCGTGGCGCCGGACTACTCGAGCGGCGGCTCCGGGCCGAGAGCGACGCCCGTCCGCTGGTCGTGCTCGATGCGCGCGGGGCAGCCCAGCCCGAGGATCTCGATGCGGCCGTCCGCGCGGCCGCCTCGATCGCCCTCGATCTCTCTCAGCATGGAGGTTGCGCGCTGCTGCTGCCCGGTGAGCGCCGAGCCACGTCGCTGGACGGCGGTCTCAGCGCGTGGTCGGCGGCTCACGCCCGCCTCGCGGTGGTCGAGGGCGCACCGGGTACGCCACCGCCCTTCCTCTCCGGCGTCGGCGTGCGGCGAGGCCCGACCTTCTACGTCGCCGCGCGCCGGCTCCAGCGCCTGCCCGCGGCGGCCGACGGCGTAGCCCGGGCGGCACGCGTCCTCGTCGTGCCGGGCGGACTCCCGGGACGCGCGGCCAGCTTCGAGGTGGCGGGCTGCAGCGGCTATGAGATGACGGTGCGCCTGGGCTCACGTCCGCTGACGCGGAAAGTCGCGGCCGTATGAGCGCGGTATGAGCGCGGTATGAGCGCGGTCGCGGCACCCCACCGGACCCGCGCCGAGTCCCGGCGGAGCTTCGCGCGTGCGAAGCTCGACGCGCCGCTGGCGAGGCCGGGCGTCAGGGTGCTGACGTTCTCGGCGCTCGGGCTCTACGGCTCGCTGCGCTGGGCGACCCTGGTCGCTCCCGCGGCGACCGGACGGATGCTGATTTTGCTGGCGTTCGCGGCCACGGCCGGCGCAGTGCTCGGCAAGCGGGCTCAGCAGGGCGGCCGGGCTCGGATGCTCGCGGCGGCCGGCGTCCTCGTGCCCCTGGTGGCCGCGTTCCCGGTCTGCGGCGTGCCCCTGTCGCTCGTCTTCCACCTTCGCGTGCACGCGATCGCGGACGGGATCGGCCTCGGGCTGACCGCGCTGCCGCGGGTGGTGGTGCCGTACTCCGGCGTCAACGACTGGGCCCGAACGGTGATCCTCCTCGGCGGCGGCCTGCTGCTGCTCGACGCCGGGGTACTGCTCGCGTTCGTGCCGCAATCGCTCGGAGATGCGCGTCGGGCGGCCGCGTCCCTGCCGCTGATCGCCCTGGCCGTGGTGCCCTCGGCGCTCGAGGCCCCGCACGCGGCGTACCTGCAGGGACTGCTGCTGTTCATCCTCGTGGCCGCCTTCGTGTGGGGCGAGCGGCTCGGTCGCCGCGAGCTGCTCCCGGCGCTCGCGGTCACCGGGCTGGCAGGTGTGGCCGGCGTGATCGCCGCTCCCCAGCTCGACATCCACCATCCACTGCTCAACTACCAGTCGATCGCCAACTCGCTCAGCCCTTCGGGGGTCGAGACGTTCCAGTGGTATCAGAGCTACGGTCCGTACGACTGGCCGACCGACGGGCAGCAGGTCCTGAGCGTGAAAGCGGCCCACCAGGAGTTCTGGAAGACCGAGAACCTCGACGACTTCGACGGTCGCGGCTGGGTGGAGGCGCAGACCGCGAACGCCGTCGGCTCCGGCCCGCCCGCAACGCCGGGGCCGTCGCTCGCCGCCGCGGCCGCCTGGACCCAGACGCTGCGGGTGACGATCGGGACCATGTACACGAACGACATCGTCGCCAGCGGGACGGCGCAGGCACCGCAGGACGTCCCGGGGGGAGTGACCGCGGGCCCGAGCCAGGGGACCTGGGTTGCCAACCAGCAGCTCGGCCCCGGCGACGCGTACGTGGTCAAGGTCTACGCGCCGGATCCGAGCGCCGCCCAGCTCGAGGCCGCCGGGACGTCGTATCCCTCTTCGCTCGCCTATTACCGCGAGGTCTTCCTGCCGGTCTCGGGGGCGCACTCGGTGGCCGGAACCGTAGCCTTCCCGGCCTTCAGCTCGCTGGCCTCGGCGGGAAGCGGCAACGCCTACGTCGCCGCCACCGTGGGCCTGTCGCCATACGCGGCGGCGTACCGGCTCGCCGAGCGGCTGAAGACAGGCACGACGACGCCGTACGCGTTCGTCGCCCGCGTTGTGCAGTACCTCCAACACAATTACACCTACAACACCGACGCTCCCCCCGCCGGCGCCTATCCGATCGAGACGTTCCTGTTCAAGAAGAAGTACGGCTACTGCCAGCAGTTCGCGGGCGCGATGGCCCTCCTGCTGCGGATGGGGGGGATTCCGGCGCGCGTCGCGGTCGGCTTCACACCGGGAACCTACAGCTCATCGACCGGCCAGTTCGTGGTCCGCGACACCGACGCCCATTCCTGGGTAGAGGCCTGGTTCCCGGGCTACGGCTGGGTTTCGTTCAACCCGACGCCGTCGGCGCCGACGACGCTGCCGAAGGGGCTCGCCGGCGCATCCACGTTGCGGGGCTCCCGGGCGCTCGAGGGCAAGGAACACGCGGGCCAGACGGCAGCGGCGCCGGGCCGGCTCCACCACGGCGGCTCGTCGCTACCAATCGTTGTGCTCGTGGGGATCGTGCTGGTGATCGGGCTCGGCGGCGGCGCCGTCGCCTTGCGGCTGCGAACCGGGGGCAAGGAGCCTCCCTCGAGCGACGAGCTCCTCGCCGAGCTCGAGCGGGCCCTGCGACGCAGCAGCTTCGAGCTCACGCCGGCGACCACGCTGGCGGAGCTCGAGCGAAGATTCCGCCGCTCGCCCGGCGCCGCCGAGTACGTGCGGGCCGTCGGCCGGGCGCGGTATGCCGCCGTCGCCGATCCGCCGACGCCCGGGCAGCGGCGCGCGCTGCGGGGGCAGCTCGCCGAGGGGCGGGGGCGCCTCGGACGGCTACGGGCGATCTGGGCGCTGCCCCCGCGGCTATAGCGATTAAAATAAGCGGTGATGGACGATGTCTACGAACTGTTCCGCCGCGGCACCTCGCTACTGGAGCAGGGCCATCACCACCAGGCCACGGTGCCCCTCGCGCGCGCGCGCGACCTTGCCCCTGACAAGACGTCGATCCGTGAGGCGCTCGGGCGAGCGCTGTTCCACGCCCAGCGCTACGAGGAGGCCGCCGCCGAGTTCGCGGCCGTGATCGAGCGCGCGCCGGTCAACGACTTCGCCCTCTTCTGCCTCGGGCGGTCCTTGCAAAAGCTCGGCCGCCACGCCGAGGCGCGAAAGCCGCTCGCGCTGGCCGCCTGCCTGCAGCCCGACCGCCGCGACTACAGCCTCTACCGCGACCGGGCCCGCGCGGCGGCGGCCCGATCCTAGCTCCGTCTGATCTGGTGCATCCGCTGAAATGCGGTGCTACATTTGGCCAACAGCTTTCGCGCCGGAGATCAATCCGGCGGACGTACCGAAAGTGGGCGTTCGCCCGCTTTTTTTTATGACGGAGGTGAGGAAGTAAGTGAAGGCGATCCAGACCGAGATAGAGGCACGGCTCCAGCAGTCCGAGCCCGATGTCGAGGTGCTGCTCGCAGAGGTCGTCTCGGGCGCCACTCTGCGTCTGTTCATCGACCATCCCGAAGGCGTCACGCTCGCCGTATGCGAGCGCGTTTCGCTGTGTCTGAGCGACTATCGCGACCGTTACTCGCTCGAGGTCTCCTCGCCGGGGGAGGACCGTCCACTGACGCGGCCCGCTCACTTTCGGCAGTTTCTCGGTCGTCGTGCTCGGGTCCGTCTGCGCGATGACTCCGAGGGTCATCGCAGCGTGACCGGCGAGCTCGTCGGCGCGTCGGACCGGGATGTGGCGATCGCCGCCGAAGGGGGCGTCGTGACGGTGCCCTACGAGCACATCTATCGCTCCAACCTAATCCCGGGAGAGTAAGCCCATGTCCAAGGAGATCCTGGAAGCCGTACGTGGCCTTGCCGCCGAGAAGAACATCTCAAGTGAGAAGCTGATGGAGGCGCTCGAAGACGCCCTCCTGTCCGCTTATAAGAAGACTCCGGGCTCAGCGCCCTACGCGAAGGTCGAGATGGACCGCGATACGGGCGACTTCATCGTCTGGGAGCTGAAGATCCCGCCGGAGCTCGAGGAGCAGCTGCTGGTCGAGTCGGCGACCGATGGCGAGCCGACCGTCGATCCCGAGACGGGGGAGATGCGCGATCCTCCGGAGCCGGAGATCGACCTCGAGAAGCTCAAGGAGTACGAGGACCAGATCGAAACCGAGGACGTCACCCCGCACGACTTCGGCCGGATCGCGGCGCAGACCGCCAAGCAGGTGATCCTGCAGCGGATCCGCGAAGCCGAGCGCGACATGATGTTCGAGGAGTACCGCGATCGCGTCGGCGAGCTGATCACCGGCATCGTGCAGCAGTCCGATTCCCGCTACACGCTCGTGCAGCTTCGCGAGCGGGTGGAGGCATTGCTGCCGAAGTCCGAGCAGGTGGACGGCGAGCGCTACGACCACTCGCAGCGGATCAAGGCTGTGATCAAGGACGTCTCGGCCTCGACCAAGGGCCCGAGCATCATCGTCTCCCGTCGCGACCCGGAGCTGATCAAGTCCCTGTTCGAGCTCGAGGTGCCCGAGGTGGCCGACGGCCTGGTCGAGATCACCGGCGTCGCCAGGGAGCCCGGCTACCGCTCGAAGATCGCGGTCGTCTCGCACGTCGACGGCGTCGACCCGGTCGGGGCGTGCGTGGGGCCGCGTGGCTCGCGGGTGAGGATGGTTGTGTCCGAGCTTCGGGGCGAGAAGATCGACATCATCCCCTACAACGAGGAGCCCGCCCGGTTCGTCGCCAAGGCGCTATCGCCGGCCCGCGTACGCGAGGTGCTCGTGGATGACAAGGGCAAGCAGGCCACGGTGATCGTGCCCGACGACCAGTTGTCGCTGGCCATCGGCCGCGAGGGACAGAACGCACGGCTGGCCGCCCGACTGACCGGCTGGCGGATCGACATCCGCTCCGAGACCGAGTTCGCCGCCGAGGAGGCCGAGCACGGCTACGAGCACGAGGAGGCGCAGGGCCGCTGCGCCGCGATCCTCTCCAATGGCCGCCGTTGCCCCAACGCGGCCTTGCCGGCGTCACGCTACTGCGGGATCGATGCCCACCAGGCGCTCGCGGGCAAGGACACCGATCAGGTCGAGGGCACCGCGCCGCAGGCGGCGGATGGCGGCGCCGAGGCGACGATCGGCTCTGCGCCACCGCCGGGACCCGACGGCAGCGCTGGTTCCGAGCAAGCGGTTCCGGTCGCCGAAGCCGCGCCCAGCGAGGGCGTGTAGCCGGCTGACGGCCGCGCACAAGCGGCGTCTATGCCGCTGACATTTGGAGTTCTGCGGCCCGGAACTTCCGGCGTGCGGCTGACCCTCAGCCGACGGCCTAAACTGAGATTGGATATATGAGTAAGAAACGCGTTCACGAAATCGCCAAGGAACAGGGCATGTCGCCCAAGGTTGCCCTTGCCCGCATGCAGGCCGCCGGGATGAAGGTCGGCGCGGCGTCATCGAGCGTGGACGTGGATACCGCGTTGCGGGCGCTCAGCGGCCAGTCAATTACCGCCAACGGCGGCGGGCAGGCGGGCGACGGCGCCCCGTCCGCGCCGGCCGCGCAGGCCACCCGAGAGGGTGCCGAGCGGACCAGCGCCACTCCGGCCCCGGCCGCCCCAATCCGCCGCTCAACGCGGGGCGAGGGTGCCGCCGCACCGCGGGCCACTCGCCCGAACGTTCCCAGCGGCTCGGCCGCCGATGGCGGCTCGCGCGCGCGGGCCGACTCGGCCGCACCCCCGGGGGACGTCACGGGCACAGCGACCGCGGCGAACGTCGCCGGCACCGCGACCGCCGGCGAGGCCGCGAACCGGACCGCCGGCGAGGCCGCGAACCGGGCCACCGGCACCGGGGCAGAGGCCGGTACCAGGGGAGAGGCCGGCACCCGGGCCGAGGCCGATCAGGGATCGAAGCGTCCCACCCGCGACTCGCTGCAGGGCGAGCGGGCGCCGGGGGCCGCGGGCGGTCGCCGCCGCGTGGTAATCGACTCGCAGGCCTCGCGACGCGCCCCCGGCGGCGGCCCGGGCCAGCAGAGCCAGCCGCCACGGCGCCAGCGACGGGGCCGGCGCCGGCGCGGCGTCTACGACGACGAGGCGGAATCGCGTCCCTCGCAGAGCGCCCTGGTGGGCGAGCCCGACACGGTCCAAATCAACTCCGGCTCCACGGTCAAGGACGTCGCCGAGTATCTCGGCGTCCCCGTGCCCGAGGTGATGAAGAAGCTGATGGCGCTCGGAGAGATGAAGACGATCACCCACACGCTTTCCGACGACTCGATCGTGCTGCTGGCGACCGAGCTCGGCAAGGAGGTCGAGATCGTCCATACCAAGGATGAGGCGGTCGCCGAGCCGGTGTTCGAGGACGCCGACGACGATCTCGTCGAGCGGCCGCCGGTGGTCACGATCATGGGCCACGTCGATCACGGCAAGACCTCGCTGCTGGACGCGATCCGGGAGACCGAGGTCGCCAAGGGCGAGGCCGGCGGGATTACCCAGCACATCGGCGCCTACCAGGTGCACCACGACGACAAGGTCGTGACCTTCCTCGACACGCCCGGCCACGAGGCATTCACCGCCATGCGCGCCCGCGGCGCGAAGGTCACCGACATCGCAGTGATCGTGGTCGCGGCCGACGACGGGGTGAAGCCCCAGACCCAGGAGGCGGTCGACCACGCCAAAGAAGCCGCCGTGCCGATCCTCGTCGCCGTCAACAAGATCGACAAGGAGGGCGCGCAGCCCGACCGCGTCCGCACCGAGATGACCGCGCTCGGCCTGCAGCCCGTCGAGTGGGGCGGCGAGACCGAGTTCGTCGACGTATCGGCCAAGACCAGGGAGGGTCTCGACAACCTGCTCGGGACGATTCTCGTGATGGCCGAGTTCGAGGAGCTGCGCGCGAACTCGAACGTCGAGGCGTCAGGAACGGTGATCGAGTCGCGGCTGGACCCCGGCCGCGGGCCGGTGGTGACGATCCTGATCCAGCGCGGCACCCTGAACGTCTACGACGCGTTCGTCGCGGGCGCCGATTGGGGTCGCGTCCGGGCGATGCACGACTACCTCGGCAACCGCGTCGAGCACGCGACTCCGGGCGAGCCGGTCGAGGTGCTCGGCTTCAACGGCGTCCCCGAGGCCGGTGAGATCGTGCGCGTGGTCGACAACGAGCGGCGTGCGAGGTCGCTCGCCGGAGATCGGGCGACCCGCCTGAAGACCGAGGCGTTGGCGCGCCGCGCAGGCAAGAAAATCTCGCTCGAGGACATTTTCAAGCGTGGCCTGCAAGAGCTGAACCTGGTGATCAAGGCCGATGTAGCCGGATCGCTCGAGGCGATCGAGGATGAGATCGCCAAGCTCCCTCAAGACGAGGTTTCGGTCAACGTAATCCGCCGCGCTGTCGGTGCCGTGACCGAATCCGACGTGATGCTCGCGGCCGCTTCCGACGCCGTGATTCTCGCCTTCAACGTGCGGCCCGTCGGGGACGCGCGAGCGGTCGCCGATCGCGAGGGCGTCGAGATCCGTCACTACGCCGTGATCTACCGGGCGATCGACGAGCTGCGCTTCGCGATGCAGGGCATGCTCGAGCCCGAGCAGGTCGAGGATTCGGTCGGCTCCGCCGAGGTTCGCCAGACCTTCAAGGCGTCCCGCGTCGGCACGATCGCCGGCTCCCACGTGCTCGAGGGCAGGATCACCCGCGGCGCGAAGGTCCGCCTGGTGCGCGACGGCACCGTCGTCTACGACGGGGAGATCGCCAGCCTACGCCGCTTCAACGAGGATGTCCGCGAGGTCGCGGCCGGATTCGATTGCGGGATCGTGCTGCGGGACTTCGCCGACATCAAGGACGGTGACGTGCTCGAGGTCTACGCGACGCGTCAGGTGGAACGCGAGCTGGGTTAGTGCCGTGGCAGGGAGCGGCTTCGTGGCCGTGCTCGTGATCGAGTTGCACTTCCCCGAGGCCGGAAGCCTGAAGAGCAAGCGCAAGGACCTCTCCTCGGTCAAGGCACAGCTGAACACGCGCTTTGGCGTCGCCGTATCCGAGACCGATCACCACGACCTGTGGCAGCGGGCGACGCTTACCGCCGCGCTGACCAGCGGCTCGCTGTCCCAGCTCTCGGCGGCGGTCGACAACGTCGAGCGGTGGCTGCTGGCGCGCTGTCCGGACGGCGTTTCCGTCGAACGGATCGTGGCCTCGCTGGAGGATCTGCGCCAGTGAAGCGAGCCAGGGACTTGCTTGAACGAAATTGTTCCGTCAAGCATCGATCACGGCGGATAGGATGAGCAGCGCCCGGATGCGGCGCGTCGATGGGACCGTGCGGGCGGTCCTCAGCGAAGCGATCGCGACACAGATCAAGGATCCGCGCGTCGGGTTCGTAACCGTGACCGCCGTCAAGACCAGCCCCGATCTCCGCCAAGCGAGCGTGTACGTGAGCGTGCTCGGAGACTCGGCGGCGCGCGCCGCGAGCCTCGACGGCCTGCGCTCCGCCCAGGGTTTCCTCCAGCGCCACCTGGCCGCCGAGCTCACCCTCAAGCACACGCCGACGCTGACCTTCGCCTACGACGAGTCGATCGACCGGGGCATGCGCATCAATGAGCTTCTCGCCGAGGACGGCCCGGATGCCTGACAACGGCGGAGGACGGCGCTGATGCCGGAGAACGGCGACCGTTCGAGTCGCGACCAGGTGCTCGGCGAGATCCGCGCGTGTGACCGGTTCATCCTCGTCACCCACGAGAACCCCGATGGCGATGCCCTCGGCTCGCTGATCGCGATGCAGGAGATACTGGCCGCGCTGGGCAAGGATGCCGTGATGTTCATCGACGCGGCCGACTTCCCGCTCCCGCACGAGTATCGCTTCTTCCCGCTCCCGGGACTCGTGACGACCGTCCCCGAGGACGTCGGCGAGCGGACCAGCCTGTTCCTG
>Ga0302314_10009555_pt1 | contig 17139 bp, 12 predicted proteins | sample III_Palsa_N2_3_FD_200533 | JGI IMG/M metagenome (GOLD analysis project Ga0302314, IMG submission 200533) | Peat permafrost microbial communities from Stordalen Mire near Abisko, Sweden - III_Palsa_N2_3 | ecosystem: Environmental > Terrestrial > Soil > Palsa > Peat permafrost | place: Sweden...
CTTCGGAACGGCCGGAGCACCCACCCTCACCCGGCTCGCTCCCGCTCGCCACCCTCTCCCGCCAAGCGGGCGAGGGTTTTCTCGCTACCCCTCCCAGCTGAACAGCTCGACCGGCTCGTCGAAGCCTTTCAGGCTGTGCAGCCCGATCGAGACCGTCGAGGGATGGTCGAGATGTGCCGCGAAGCGGCCGGACATCAGGATCGGTTTGCCGGTCAGGCTGCACACCGTCTCGATCCGGCTGGTCAAATTGACGTCGATCCCGATCACGGTGAAGTCGAGACGCCTTCCCGAGCCGACATTGCCGTAGCCGACGATGCCGTGATGCAGCGCCATGCCGGCCTGCAGCTCGGCATCGGGCTCCTTGACCAGCGCCAGCCGGGCGAGGCCGGCCTGGGCGGCGCGCAAAGCGGCGGCGCAGGCCAGGTTCGGCCCGGCCTCGTGATGGAAGAAGGCGAGGATGCCGTCGCCCATGAATTTCAGCACCTCGCCGCCCTCGGCGTTGATGGCCGGCACGATCTGGTCGAAATAGACATTGAGCAGCTGGATGATGCGGGTATTGGCGACGCGGTTCGACAGCTGGGTGAAGCCGCGCAGGTCGCAGAACATCAAGGCCGCATCGACCAGTTGCATGTCGCCGCGGCGGATATGGCCGGCCAGGATGCGCTTGCCGGTGCCCGGGCCGATATAGGTCTCGAGCAGGGTCTCGCCGATCTGGCGCAGGGTCTTGAGTTCGAGCACGGTGCGCAACGGCTTCTGGATCCGGGCCAGCAGCATCATCTCGGCCTCGGTGAAGCCGCTCGGGCGCCGCGTGCCGAAGGAGGCGGCGCTGACCGTGCCATCGGCATTCTCCAGGGGTGCGAACACCATCTCGACCAACCCGTCGGCGGCGAAGCTCTGGTAGAAGCCAGATCCGGCATTCTCCGGCGCATCCAGGCGATCGCGCACCCAGCTGCGGTGCGTCATGACCTGGCGCAGCGGGCTGCCGAGGAAGACCGGGGCATGATGGTTATTATGGTCGAGCAGCACCTCGGTCGCCACAGCGCCCGGCGCCCAGCTGACGGTATGGGCCAGGATCTCCGGATGCAGCGTGCGCAGATGCAGGTTCAGGCGATCGACCAGGGCGCCGGCGTGGCGCAGCTTCTCGCCCAGCTGTTCGACCAGCACCAGGCTGGTGCCGTGCTGGCACTCGTCGCCGACCAGCCATTCGACGATGTCGAGGGCGGCGGCCTCGTCCGGCGCGGTCATGCTGCTGCCCCGTCGAGGATCGCCACGGCCCGGGTCCAGCCGGCCGAGGCGGCGCGGATCTTGACCGGGAAGCAGCAGATGGTGAAGCCTGCGGGCGGCAGGCTTTCGAGATTGTGCAGCTTTTCCAGATGGCAATAGCCGATCTCGGCGCCGGCCTTGTGGCCTTCCCAGATGATCGACGGGTCCCTGGTTTCGGCAAAGCGCCTGGCGGTATGGACAAAGGGCGCGTCCCAGCTCCAGCCGTCGATGCCGGTCAGCCGTACGCCGCGTTCGAGCAGGTAGAGCGTCGCCGCGCGGCCCATGCCGCAGCCGCTGGCGACGTAATCATCCTGGCCATAGCGGGTGCCGGCGCTGGTATTGACCACGACGATGTCGAGCGGCTGCAGCTGGTGCCCGATCCGCGCCAGCTCGGCCTCGACATCGGCAGCGGTCGCGACATAGCCGTCGGGGAAATGGCGGAAATCCAGCTTCACCCCGGGCTGGAAGCACCATTCCAGCGGCACCTCGTCGATGGTCCAGGCACGCTCGCCGCGATTCATGGTCGGGTGATAGTGATAGGGCGCGTCGAGATGCGTGCCGTTATGGGTCGAGAGCTGGACGCGCTCGACCGCCCAGCCCTTGCCCTCGGGCAGCTGATCCGTGGTCAGGCCGGGGAAGAAGGCGGCGATCTGGCCGGCGGTCTGGTCGTGATCGAAATAGGTGATGCTCGGCGCATTGCCGGGCGGGTCGGCCTTGACGCCGTTCTCCAGCGGCACACTCAGATCGATCAGACGGCGCGGCATGTTTGGGCTCCCCTCGCGTATCGTGCCAGAATAGAGCCAAACCGGGCCGGAATGGCGAGGGAGAAACGATGAATGCGCTGACGCGAAGCTATGTCCATGGCACCGGCGATGTCCCGCTGCTGGATTTGACGCTGGGTCAGCTGCTCGATCAGGCGGCGGCCCGTCATGGCGACCGCCCGGCGCTGGTCGTGCGCCATCAGGGCACGCGCTGGAATTACCGCGAGCTCAACGACGCGGCGGACCGGTTTGCCGCCGGGCTGCGGGCGCTCGGGCTCGAGCGTGGCGAGCGGATCGGCATCTGGTCGCCCAACAATACCGAATGGGTCGTGACGCAATTCGGCGCCGCCAAGGCCGGGCTGATCCTGGTCAATATCAACCCGGCCTATCGGCTGGCCGAACTGGAATACTGCCTGAACAAGGTCGGCTGCCGGGCGCTGATCCTGGCTGCTGCGTTCAAGAGCAGCGACTATCTGGGCATGGTGCAGGCATTGGCGCCGGAGCTGGGTGCGGCCGAGACGCTGGAGTCCGCGCGCCTGCCGCATTTGCGCCATGTCATCGTCATCGGCGGCGCTGCACCGCCCGGGATGCGGCGCTTCGAGGCGGTCATGGCGCTCGCGACGCCGGCGCTGCTCGCCGAGATCGCGGAGTTGGGGTCGCAGCTGCAATTCGACGATCCGGTCAATATCCAGTTCACCAGCGGCACCACCGGTGCGCCCAAGGGTGCTACGCTCTCGCACCACAACATCGTCAATAACGGCTTCTTCATCGGCGAGCGGATGCGCCTGACCTCGGCCGACCGGCTGTGCATTCCGGTGCCGCTCTATCATTGCTTCGGCATGGTGCTGGGCAATCTCGCCTGCGTCACCCATGGCGCCGCGATGATCTATCCGGGCGAGGCCTTCGAGCCGCTGGCCGTGCTGGAGACGGTCCAGGCCGAACGCTGCACCGGGTTGCATGGGGTGCCGACCATGTTCATCGCCGAGCTCGATCATCCGGATTTCCGCCGCTACGATCTGTCGAGCCTGCGCACCGGGATCATGGCCGGCAGCCCGTGCCCCATGGAAATCATGCTTCGTTGTGTAAACGAAATGAATCTGCGCGAGGTCACCATCGCCTATGGCATGACCGAGACCAGCCCGGTCAGCTTCCAATCTGCGACCGACACCCCGGCCGAATTGCGCGTCGCCACGGTCGGCACGATCATGCCCTATATCGAAGTCAAGATCGTGGATGGCGCCGGTGCCATCGTGCCGGTCGGTACCCAGGGCGAACTCCTGACCCGCGGCTATTCGGTGATGCTGGGCTATTGGGGCGATGCCGCGCGCACGGAAGAGGCGATCGACGCTGCCGGCTGGATGCACACCGGCGACCTTGCGACGCTCGACCCGGCGGGCTATTGCCGCATCACCGGCCGGATCAAGGACATGATCATCCGCGGCGGCGAGAACATCTATCCGCGCGAGATCGAGGAATTCCTCTATCGCCATCCGAAGATCCAGGATGTCCAAATCATCGGCGTGCCCGATCCGAAATATGGCGAGGAAGTCTGCGCCTGGGTGCGGCTGCGTCCGGGCGAGGCGATGGATGCGGACGCGCTGCGCCGCTTCTGCCAGGGCCAGATCGCCCATTACAAGATCCCGCGCCATATCCGCTTCGTCGATGAGTTCCCGATGACGATCACCGGCAAGATCCAGAAATTCGCCATGCGCGCAGTGATGCTGGCGGAGCTGAAGCGAGAGGACGGGTAGCGTCTCGTCGTAAGGCTGGAGCTTCGAGATTTCCTCCGACGCATCGCCGCTCGCGCCGTTTTCGCGCCACTGAGGCGTGTCCCGGGCATTCAATTCCCTCCGCCCGATCCTTTGGGTGCGGCCGATCGGCTTTCTTTGCCGCGGCGCAACAAAGTCACGGAACCGCCCAGCGCTTGAAGTGTCCTATGAGCACGGGGGATCAATGTTCAAATCCCGGCCGATCCTTCCTTCGCCCCTTTTCCGGCAGGTTGCAGATGAAGATTGCTCAGGTTTCCTCGCTCATGGAAGCGGTGCCGCCCAAGCTCTATGGCGGTACCGAACGAATTGTCGCGTATCTGACCGACGAGTTGGTCGAACTCGGCCACGACGTCACCCTGTTCGCCAGCGGCGACAGCCATACCAAGGCGAAGCTCGAGCCCGGCTGGCCGCATGCGCTGCGGCTCGACACGGAGATGCGGGATTATCTGGCGCCGCACGTCATCCTGCTTGAGACATTGGCGCGCAAGGCCCATGAGTTCGACGTCATCCATCTCCATATCGATTACCTGGGCTATCCGTTGCTCCGGCGCATCGGCGTGCCGTTCCTCACCACGCTGCATGGCCGTTTGGACATGCCGGAACTCCGCCGCATCTACGAAACCTTTGCCGACGTCCCGCTGGTGTCGATCTCGGACTCGCAGCGCGAACCGCTGCCCGACGCCAATTACATCGGGACCGTCTATCACGGCCTGCCGCACGATTTGCTGAAGGCGGGCGATGGCGCCGAAGGCTATCTGGCCTTCATCGGCCGGATCTCACCGGAAAAGGCGCCCGATGCCGCCATCCGGATTGCCGCCGCCGCCGGTATGAAGATCAAGATCGCAGCCAAGATCGACAAGGTCGACCGGGCCTATTTCGAGGAGCATATCGAGCCGTCGCTGGCGCTGCCGCATGTCGAGTTCATCGGCGAAATCAACGAAACTCAGAAGAGCGAGTTTCTGGGCAATGCCGCCGGGCTGCTGTTCCCGATCGCCTGGCGCGAGCCCTTCGGCCTGGCCATGATCGAGGCCATGGCCTGTGGCACGCCGGTGATCGCCATGCGCCGCGGCTCGGTCCCAGAGGTGATCGAGGATGGTGTCACCGGCTTCATCGTCGAAACCGAAGCCGAGGCGATCGCCGCCGTCCGCCGCTTGCCCAAGCTCGACCGCAAGCGGGTCCGCCAAACCTTCGAGACGCGGTTCACCGGGCGCCGAATGGCCGAGGATTACGTCGGCCTCTACCAGCGCCTGGTCGCGGCCCGTCAACCCATCCAGCTGAAACGGGCGTAAGGGCGAGCGAATGGGATGAGTATGGCAAACGCCGCACCCTCCAGCATCGAGGAGGTGAATTCACCCTATTACATTGCCGCGACCGCGGCCGTCGCGACCCAGCGCGCGCGCGTGCTGAAGCAGGGTGAAGCCTTTGCCGTACTCGATGATTTCGGCAATGCCCAGGCGACGGGGCCGGCGGCCCAGGGGCTGTTCTTCGAGGACACCCGCTACCTAGGCCAGCTGCTGCTGACCGTCGATGGCGTGCGGCCGCTGCTGCTGTCCTCGTTCGTCACCGAGGATAATGGCGCGCTGTCGGTCGACCTCACCAATCCCGACCTCGTCGATGAGGCCGGCATCACGATCGTGAAAGATACGATCCATATTCTCAGCACGAGTGTCATGGGCAATGACGCCCTGTTCCAGACGCTGGAACTGCGGAATTTCGGCCATCGCGAGGCGAGCTTCCGGCTGGAGGTCAATTTCGCCGCCGATTTCGTCGATATCTTCGAAGTGCGCGGCGCGCATCGGGCGCGGCGCGGCGATATGCTGGCCGATGAGCCGCAGGCGGATGGGGTGATCCTGTCCTATCGCGGACTCGACCGGACCATCCGCCGCACGCAGCTCTCCTTCGACCCGCCGCCCGAGATGGACACGCCGCGCCGGGCCGCGTGGCCCATCACCCTGAAGCCCTCGGAAACGTGGAGCGTCGAGATCGCCATCCGGTGCGGGCGCGACCGCCGGCCTGCCGCGGTGCAAAGCCTTGGCGACTGCATCGCCGCCGCGACACGGCGCCGGGAGCGCCGACGGGGCGATGTCGCCCAGATCTACACCAGCAACGAGAGTTTCAACGACTGGGCCAGCCGGTCGCGCGCCGATCTTGAAATGCTGGTGACCGAGACGCCGCACGGTCTCTACCCCTATGCCGGCATTCCCTGGTTTTCGACCGCGTTCGGGCGCGATGGCATCATCACCGCTTTGCAATGCCTGTGGCTCGACCCGGATCTGGCGGCCGGAACCCTGCGCTTCCTGGCCGCGAACCAGGCGACCGAGCACGATCCCAGGGCCGATGCCGAACCGGGCAAGATCCTGCACGAGACAAGGCGCGGCGAGATGGCGATCCTGGGCGAGGTGCCGTTCGGGTGCTATTATGGCGGGGTCGATTCAACGCCGCTCTTCGTCGTGCTGGCCGCCGCCTATTACCACCGCACCGGCGACCTCGCTTTGATCCGCGCCATCTGGCCGCAGATCGAGGCGGCGCTCGGCTGGATGGCGCAGCAGGGCGATCCGGAAAGCGGCGGTTTCCTCACCTATGACCGGAAGTCGCTGAACGGCCTGATCAATCAAGGCTGGAAAGACAGCAGCGATTCGATCTCCCATGCCGATGGCAGGCTGGCCGAGGCGCCGATCGCGCTGGCCGAGGTCCAGGCCTATGCCTATGCCGCCTATGGCGGGGCCGCCGAACTCGCGGCATTGCTGGGCGACACGGAGCGCAGCACCGCGCTGAGGCGGGCGGCCGAGCGCTTGCGCCAGAAATTCGAGCAGGATTTCTGGCTGGAAGATCTCGGCACCTATGCCTTGGCGCTCGACGGCTACCGGCAGCCCTGCCGCGTCGGGGCGTCGAATGCCGGTCACGTGCTGATGGGCGGGCTCGCCTCACCGGAGCGGGCCGCGCGCGTCGCCGAGCGGCTGACCGCGCGCCCCGCCTTTTCGCGCTGGGGCATCCGGACGCTGGAGGAAGGCGAGCAGCGCTATAATCCGGTGTCCTATCACAACGGCTCGATCTGGCCGCATGATAACGCGCTCATCGGCATGGGCTTTGCGCGCTACGGATTGCGCGAACCACTACTCAAGCTGCTGACCGCCCTGTTCGACGCCTCGCTGTTCCTGCCGGATCGGCGGCTGCCGGAGCTGTTCTGCGGCTTCGAGCGCCGACCCGGCTCGTCGCCGACCGGCTATCCGGTCGCCTGCATTCCACAGGCCTGGTCCTCGGCCGCGGTGTTCGGACTGCTCGGCGCCGTTCTCGGCATCTCCTTCGATCCGACGGCCAGGCAGATCCGGTTCACGCGACCGGTGCTGCCGAGCTGGATGGACCAATGCCGGATTTCCGGCCTGCGGCTCGGCGATGCCGAACTCGACCTCCAGCTGGTGCGTCATCAGCAGGACGTCGCCCTGCATGTCGTCCGCCGGACCGGCACTGTGGAGATCGCGATCGTCAATTGATCGCCGTTTCGGTCCGGCCGAAAGATTTCCACCGATTGAGTGAAAGCGAAGAAAGCATGTCTCTGCCCCGTTATGCCTCGCGCGGCCCCGGCAGATTTCTGCTGCATTATGTCGGTCGCCGGCTCGGCAGCCATATCGTCGTGCTGGTGGCCGTCTTCGCCGCGGTCGGTTGTGCCATCGGCGCCCAATATGGCGTGAAGAACCTGGTCGACGCGCTCGGCAATCCGAATGTCGGCGATTCCCAGCTCTGGGGCGCCGTCGGCATGCTGCTGGCCCTGGTGGCCGGCGACAATCTGCTGTGGCGGCTGGCCGGCTGGGTCGCGACCTACGCCTTCGTCGCGGTCGGCGGCGATCTGCGCCTCGATCTGTTCGACCATCTCTCCGGGCACGGCACCCGCTATTTCACCGACCAGTTCCCGGGCGCGCTCGCCGGCCGGATCTCGACGGCGGCCAATACCGCCTGGACCATCGAGAACTCGCTGACCTGGACGACGATCCCGCCCGGCACCGCCGTGCTCAGCAGTATAGCGCTTCTCGGCACCATCAACTGGCAGATCACGGCCGTGCTGTTCGGGATCGTGGCGCTGCTGGGGGCGATTATCGGCAAGCTGGCCGCGGGCGGTCACGATCTGCATGCGCGTTTCGCCGGAAGGGCCGCGGCGGTCAGCGGCGACATCACGGATGTGGTCAGCAATATGAGCCTGGTGCGGGCCTTTGGCGCCGCCAAGCGCGAGCAGGATCGCCTGTCCCAGAAGATCGAGGGGGAAATGTCGGCGCAGCGCGAGAGCCTGCGCTCGCTCGAAAGGCTGCGGCTGTTCCATGCTTTTTCCGTCTTCATCGTGACCGCGGGCGTGCTGGTCTGGGCGGTCGAGCTCTGGCGGCAGAAGCAGATCACGACCGGCGACGTCGTACTGACCACCACGCTCGGCTTCACCGTCCTGCACGCCTCGCGCGACCTGGCCATGGCGCTGGTCGAGCTGGTCCAGCATTTCGCCAAGCTGGGCGAGGCGGTCGAAGTTCTGGGCCTGCCGCATGAGATGCAGGATATGCCGGAGGCGAAGCCGCTCATCGATCTGGGCGCCGGCGTTACCTTCGAAAGCGTCTCGTTCAACTACCCGAGCGGCGCACCGGTGCTGCGCGATTTCAAGCTCAATGTCCCGGCCGGGCAGAAGTTGGGCTTGATCGGCCGGTCCGGCGCCGGGAAATCCACCATCCTGGCCCTGTTGCAGCGCCTCTACGACCCGGTCGTGGGCCGCGTTCTGATCGACGAGCAGGACATCACCCAGGTCACCCAGGAAAGCCTGCGCCAGGCGGTCGCCGTGGTGCAGCAGGATATCTCGCTGTTTCACCGCTCGGCGCTGGAAAACCTGCGCTACGGCAAGCCCGAGGCCAGCGACGAAGAGGTCTATCAGGCCGCTGAAGCGGCCTATTGCACCGAGTTCATCAAGCGCCTGCCGCAGGGCTTCGACACCATTGTCGGCGAGCGCGGCCTGAAACTGTCCGGCGGCCAGCGCCAGCGGCTGGCGATCGCGCGCGCCTTCCTGCGCGATGCACCGATTATCCTGCTGGACGAGGCGACCTCGGCGCTCGATACCGAATCCGAGCAGTCGATCCAGGAAGCGCTGATGCGCCTGGTCAAGAACCGCACGGTGATCGCCATCGCCCACCGGCTGTCGACGCTCAATTCCTTCGACCGGATCCTCGTGCTCGAGAGCGGCCGGATCATCGAGGATGGCGCGCCCAAGGATCTGCTGCGACGCGACGGCCCCTATAGCCGCATGTATGGGCGACAAATCTCGGGCAAGGAGAAACGGCAATGGCCGACCGCCGGCGACGACTGACCGCTCTGTTGCTCCTCGCATCCGGCCTGGCCTGGTTGCCACCGGCCGGCGCCGCCGATGACCCGCTGGCGCCCGTGCCGGAAGCAACGCCGGCGCCGACCGGGCCGCCACCGGACAAGCCGAAAGATGTGCCGCAGCCGCCGAAGAATTTGGAACCGCTGACCAAGGCGGACACCATCTCCGTATTAGGCAAGAAGGTCCGCGGCCCAGCCGGCGAGGATATGGGGCGGGTCGTCGACCTGCTGCTCGACCACGATGCGCAACTGCATGCCGTCGTCATCGATTTCGGCGGGTTTCTGGGCGTGGGCAGCCGCAAGATCGCGATCGACTGGCAACTCGTCCGCTTCGCACCGGAGGATCGAGATGCCCCGCTCGTACTCAGCCTGGGCAAGGCCGCGATCCAGGCAGCACCGGAATACAAGGATACGGCCCAGCCGCCGGTGATGGTCGGACCGCCGCCGGCCGATCCCGATGCCCCTCGATAACGAACAGGCCAGTGCCGCGACGACGAGCGACGCCGGCGGCAGCGCCCTCCATGCCGCGGCCGGTCATGGGCTCGACGGGCTCAACCTGTTTGTCGCGAATGTCCAGACCGGGTTCGGCGCCTTCATCGCCGTGTTCCTGACCAGTGAGGGCTGGACCCAGACGGCGATCGGCCTTGCGCTCAGCATCGGGACTATCACCGCCATGGCGAGCCAGGTGCCGGCCGGCGCCCTGGTCGATGTGGTGAAACGCAAGAGCGTGGTAGCGCTGTTCAGCGTCCTCGCCTTCGCCGGCAGTGCGCTGCTGTTTGCACTCTGGCCGACACCGCTCTCGGTCTACCTGGCGGAGATCCTGCACGGCTTCTCGAGCTGCACCCTCGGCCCGGCGGTTGCAGCACTCAGCCTGACCATCGCCGGATCCTCGTCGCTGGGCGTACGCCTCGGGCGCAATGCCCGCTTCGCCTCGATCGGCAATGGGCTCGGTGCGGCCCTGATGGGGGCCTGTGGCTATTATATGCCCGAACGCTTTGTGTTCTTCCTGACGGCCGCGTTGACCGCGCCGGCGCTCGGTTCCCTGCTGCCGCTCGCCCGGTTCGAAGCGGCCGGCGCCGGCCGTCAAAGGGCGCCGTCCCGGGCCGCCGAAAACGGCCAGCGCGTGACGATCCGACATCTGCTGTCCGATCGGCGATTGATGATCTTCGCGCTCTGTGCCGGGCTGTTTACGCTCGGCAACGCGGCCTTGCTGCCGCTGGTCAGCAGTGCCGTGACCAAGCGGGCGACCGATGAGGCGAATCTGCTGATCGCGGGCTGCATCATCCTGCCGCAGATCATGGTCGCTTTGATGTCACCGACGGTCGGTCGGATTGCCGACCGCCATGGCAGGCGCATCCTGGTGATTACGGCATTTGTCGCGCTGGGGCTGCGGGCATTGCTGTTCATGTGGATCACCCAGCCGGGCTGGGTCGTGGCGATTCAGGCGTTCGACGGTGTTGCGGCCGCCTGCTTTGGCGTCATGGTGCCGCTGGTGACCAGCGACATTGCCGGACGGTCGGGCCATTTCAATCTCTGCCTCGGCGTGGTCGGCTTTGCCATCGGCATCGGTGCCACGATCAGCACCAGCGTCGCCGGCTGGGCCGCCGATCATTTCGGCGACGCCGCCGCCTTTCTGACCTTGGCCCTGGTCGGCACCGCCGGCGCGGTCCTGGCCGGCATCCTGCTGCCCGAAACTCGCCCCGAGCTGCCGCCGCTGGACGGCGGCCCAGCTCGTTCAATCGCCAAGATCGATTGAACTGACTTATTTTATCTGTTGGATTTATGACTCCAGAGGGATGACCTTCAGAGCCGGCACTCTGGAGACTTGTCATGGCCCTCGAATTCATCGGGTCGCCGGCGGCGGCGCCGGTTGCCACTCTCCCTCGGGCACCTTTCGGCGATCGTCTGAGCCGGATCGCGGCCCCGCTTCCGGGCCTGGCGCTGACCGCCGGCATTGCCGGCGTGGCCTTTGCGCTCCGGCAATTGCCCGGGATCGGCATCCTCAGCCCGCTGATCCTGGCGATCCTGCTCGGCATGATTTTCCACAATCTCGTCGGCACGCCGCGGCGCGCCAAGGCCGGGGTCACCTTCAGCCTGCGCCGGATCCTGCGCTTCGCCATCATCCTGCTGGGATTGCAGCTGACCGTGACCCAGGTGATTTCGGTCGGCGGCGCCGGCATCGGCATCATCGTCGCGACCCTGGTCGCCACCTTCGGCTTCACGGTCTGGCTCGGTCGGCGCCTGGGCGTCGATGGCAAGCTGGCCCAGCTGATCGCGGCCGGCACCTCGATCTGCGGCGCTTCGGCGGTGATTGCGTCCAATACGGCGATCGAGGGCAGCGACGAGGACGTCGCCTATGCCGTCGCCTGCGTCACGATCTTCGGCTCGCTGTCGATGTTCCTCTATCCGCTGTTCCCGGCGCTGCTGCATCTCGATGCGCATCGCTACGGGCTCTGGGCCGGTGCCTCGATCCACGAGATCGCCCAGGTCGTGGCCGCCGCCTTCCAGAACGGCAAGGATTCCGGCGATTTCGGCACCATCGCCAAGCTGTCGCGGGTGACCTTGCTGGCCCCGATGGTGCTGGCGCTGGGCTGGTTCGCTTCCCGCAAGCGCGGGCAGACCCCGGTGGGTGCTGCGCGCAAGAGTGCCCCCATGCCCTATTTCGCGCTGGGCTTCATCGCCCTCATCCTGATCAACAGCCTCGACATCCTGCCGCCGGCGATCAGGACCGGCTCGGTGCCGGTGACGACCTTCCTGCTGTCGATTGCGCTGGCCGCAATGGGTCTGGAGACCGATATCCGCAAGCTCAAGGCCAAGGGGCTGCGCCCGCTGCTGCTCGGCGCCGGCGCCTGGCTGTTCATCAGCGGGCTCAGCCTCGGGCTGATCACCGTATTCGACTGACGGCCGGGGCGGCCGATGCGGCAGGAAATGCAAAAGGGCGCCAGAGGGCGCCCTTTTCGATGGTGGTAAATTACCAGACGCCGCTTCGGCCCGCAACCGGAGAGACGTCATTCCAGCCCGGCTTCTGCAGGTGTTTCCCACGCCGCAGCGCAGGCGCATCTCTGGCCCCGTAGCAATGGTCGTGGGGGCGGCGGATGCGGTACGGCGATCTGGTCAGGATGGCTCGGATCCTGGGCATGCTCGGTTCGGATCACGAGGGCGAGCGGGCCAGTGCCGCGCTCGCCGCGCATCGGCTGCTCAAGGCCTCTGGCGGCAGCTGGGCCGATTTGCTGATGCCCGGCCCGGGACCGGCCGGCCCCTATCCACGGCGCCGCTTCGTCGACATGCTGCATGATCTGCTGAGCGCCGCCGAATCCCGGATGCGCCAGCTGCGGCGCGAGAATGACGAGCTGCGCGCCGAGGTGAAGCGGCTGAAACTGTGGCTCGATGGCCGTCGACCTGCGACAAGCAATCAACGGGCGCAGGCATAGCATTCAAGAGGACGACGCCGATCCGGATGAACACGCTCTCACAGGGTCGAAGAAATCGTCCAATGGTGAAAATTCTCCGCCGCTTCCGCAGCTCCGGATTCGTTCTGGCGTTTGCGACAGCGATCCTGGCCCTGCCCGGTGTCGTCCGGGCCGGCCCACCCTTCGAGACGGATGATCCCGAACCGGTCGATGAGGGGCATTTCGAGGTGAACGTCGCCGCTCTGGGCATCACGGGCCGGGGTGCCACTGGTGCGATCCCCGGCATCGACGCCAATTATGGCCCGGCGCCGGATCTGCAGCTTCATCTCGGCGTCCAGGCGGCTTATGCCGAGGCGCCGCATGGTGGCTGGACGGCCGGCTATGGCGATACCGAGCTCGGCGTCAAATACCGCTTCGTCGAGCAGGACCCCAAGGGTTGGCGGCCCGATATCGCCTTCTATCCGAATATCGAGCTGCCGACCGGGGCTGCAAGCAAAGGGCTCGGGGCCGGGCATGTCCAGCTCCAGTTGCCGCTCTGGATCGAGGAGGATTGGGGCCCGTGGTCGAGCTATGGCGGCGGGGGATACTGGTACTCGCGCGGTGCGGGCGACCAGGATTTCTGGTTTGCCGGGTGGTTGCTCAGCCGCAAGGTGACCGACGAGCTCATGCTGGGCGGCGAGGTCTTCCGCCAGACCCCGACGGTGATCGGCGCCCGCGCCAATAACGGCTTCACGCTCGGTGGCAGCTATGACGTGACGGAGGGTGGCCGGATCCTGTTCTCCGGCGGGCGCGGTCCCCTGGAGAACAATAACGGGTTCGGATACGTGTATTACCTTGGCTATCAGTTCGAATTCTAGGTCCGTCGCGGGGCATTCCTCCCTGCGCGCCAAAGTGGTGCCACTGGCGCCGTGACTCGATCTTCGCGGGTTCGGGCCGGGCCGCCGCGACCATCGGGCGCAGGGGGTCAGAATTGTTATATTATAACATTGTCGAATTCATTCTCCGCTGCTAAGACCCTGGCCGCGATGGTGCCACGGAGGGGTTGATGCGGCGTTGGACGAATTTGGGTTCGGGGATGATGTCCGCGCTGGTCCTGGGGTGGCCGGCGGCCGCAATGGCGGTCGAAGCCCTGACGCCGACCGAGGAGATTTCGGTCACGGCACAGCGCCTGACCGAAGCGCGCAGCGGCATCCAGACTCAAGTCGGCGCCTCGACCTATACCGTCGATTCCGCGGCGATCGAGGCCATGCCGGGCGGCGACAGCAATGCGCTGAACCAGATCGTGCTGCAGGCGCCTGGTGTCGTGCAGGATTCCTTCGGCCAGCTGCATATCCGCGGCGAGCATAACGGGCTGCAATATCGCCTGAACGGCATCATCCTGCCCGAAGGCATCAGCGTCTTCGGCCAGACCCTGAATCCGCATTTGGCCGACCAGGTCGAGCTGATCACCGGGGCGCTGCCGGCGGAATACGGGCTGCGCACCGCCGGCATCATCGACATCACGACCAAGGCCGGCGGCTTCGACCAGGGTGGCGAGATCGGCCTCTATGGCGGCAGCCATGGGCTGATCCAGCCCAGTTTCGAATATGGCGGCTCGGCCGGCAGCATCAATTATTTCGTCTCGAGCAGCTACCAGCAGAGTGGGCTGGGCATCGAATCGCCCGATGGCCGCTCCGACCCGCTGCATGACCGGACAGAGCAGGGCGAGGCGTTCGGCTATTTTGAAGAGATCATCGATCCATCAAGCAAGATCTCCCTCATTCTCGGTGATTCGCGCGAGCAGTTCCAGATCCCGGATGTCGCCGGCAACACGCCGTCGCTCGGTCTCAATGTCAACGGCCAGACCAATTTCGCCAGCGCCGGCCTGAACGAAAACCAGCGCGAGATGACCGATTTCGGCGTGCTGAGCTATCTGCGCCACGAGCAGAGCCTGGATTTCCAGGTGTCGCTGTTCGGCCGCTATTCCAGTCTCTATTACACGCCCGATCCGCTCGGAGACCTGCTGTTCAACGGCATCGCCCAGACCGCCTATAAGCGCGACATCGCCACCGGGGTGCAGAGCGAGGGCGATTATCATCTGGGCGATGCGCATACTTTGCGCGCTGGCGTCATCGTCGAAAGCGATCGCGCCACCAGTGCCACACTCTCCGAGGTGCTGCCGCTCAATCCGGTGACCGGGCTGCAGAGTTCGGACCAGCCGGTCTCGATCGCCGATGACAGCGGCAAGACCGCCTGGACCTACAGCGTCTATCTGCAGGATGAGTGGAAGCTGGCGCCCGATCTGACCCTGAACTATGGCGGCCGCTTCGATGTCGTCGATGCCTATGATCACGAGAACCAGGCGAGCCCGCGCGCCAACCTGGTCTGGCTGCCGGTGCCGGGCATGACTGTCCACGCCGGCTATGCCCGCTATCTGACGCCGCCGCCCTTCGAGCTGGTCGGCGCCGAATCGGTGACGAAATTCCTCAACACCACCGGCGCCCCCGTGGTCTCGGCCGACACCACGCCGCGCTCGGAAAAGGCCAATTACTTCGATATCGGCGCCGAGCAGAAGCTCGAGGGCGGATTCAGCATCGGCCTCGACACCTTCTACAAAAGCTCGCGCAACCTGATCGATGAGGGCCAGTTCGGGGCGCCGATCATCGAGACGCCGTTCAACTATGCCAGCGGCAAGCAATATGGCGCGGAGCTGACCGGCTCCTACAGCCAAGGGCCGTTCTCGGCCTATGGCAATTTCGCCGCCCTGGTGGCCGAGGGCAAGGACATCACGTCGAGCGAGTTCAATTTCACGCCCGACGAGCTGGCCTATATTGCCCAGCATTACATCCATCTCGATCACGAGCAGACCTATTCGGCCTCGGCCGGTGCCGCTTATCAATGGGGCGATACCAAGTTCAGCAGCGATTTGATCTTCGGCAGCGGCTTGCGCTCGAGCCTGGGCTTGGTGCCGAACGGCACAGCGCTGCCCGACTACACCCAGGTCAATCTGGGCGTGGAGCAGAAATTCGCGCTGCCCTTCGCCGAGGGCTTCAAGGCCCGCTTCGACATCATCAACGTGTTCGACGAGAAATACGAAATCCGCGACGGCACCGGCGTCGGCGTCGGCGCCCCGCAATACGGGCCGCGGCGCGGCTTCTTCGTCGGGCTGTCGAAGTCGTTCTGAGCGGCGCTGCGGCAGTGGGGGATCAACCGGCCGCTTGACGGGAAGCCGGAACGGAACGAAGGTCGGGCATCCCTGGGCTCCGGCCCGGCATGATGAGCCGAAGGCGGCGGCACGATCCCCCAACCCTTGTCAGGCCAATCGCCGAGATGTCTCGCACTCTGCGAATTTTCGCGATCATTCTAATATTGATCGGGCTATCGCGCTATTTTCACAATATTCCCCACGTGTTCGACCTGCTTCTTGATGATGAAGCGGTGTACATGGGCATGGGGACAGATTTTACCCATAAGATACTCTGGCCGCCGGGTTTTAAAGGTTTGCTTTCGTCGTATGAGGACGGTGGGCTCTATTCGATGATTTATCGGGGGTTATCGCAAGTTCTCGGCGACCCGATCGATTTATACATTTATGGCGGCCTGATAATTGTCCTCTCGGCGGTATTGGCCGGGTTTCTCTGCGTATCGGTTCTGTCCGAGAGCCTGTTGTTCGGCATCGTCGTTGTTTGCCCGGTCGTCCTGTCGGGTGAGCTGACGACCTGGCCACGCGTGTCGTTTGCGGCGATCACCCTGCTGGCATTGGCCTTCGCCGCCATGACGCGCGTGACATCCTTCCGAACTAAAGTCTCAGTCCTGCTCTGCGCGGGCTATCTCCTCTGTTTCGTCCGACCGGAATTCGTCCTTACTTTCTATGTCCTGCTCGCCCTGCAATTGGGCAACCTCCTGGCACTGCCGCGCCGGCGCCGCCGGGGGGCGTCGGTCGATCGACGCGAATTGGTCTTCGCAGTCGCAGCCCTGGCCTTCATATCGACCCTGTCTTGCGCCTGGTCATTCCCGGTGCCCGCGGGCGGCGAGCGTGCCTTCGTCGCGTTCGGCCAGCACTTCGCACTGCGCTTCGTCGCGGCGCAGAAGCTCGCCCTGAATCCCTGGCTGGACTGGCGCTTGGTGATCGCCGGCCAGTTTCCCGGGGCGCATACGGTATTTCAGGCGGTCCTGACGCAGCCGGCGAAGGTGTTGTTGTTTTTCTCGACGAATGCGCTGGAGCTGGTCTCGTCGATCGGGCAGATCATCATCGCGACAATCCGGCAGAACATCGCGTTTTCGATCGTCTGGGCGCTCTGTGTCGTGCTCTGGATCGGCTCGGCCCTCGCGCCGGCGCGGCGCTTGGGCACGCTATCACCGGCCTCCGATCGGCCGGGATCGCCGGCTGTGGCCTGGCTTCATGTTGCCCTCATCGCCCTCTTCGGGCTCCCACCCCTGATCGCCACCGTCACCGTCTATCCGCGCCATCACTATATTCTGCTGCTGCTGTTTACCGCCTCGGCAGCGGTCGCAGCACTGCTCAGGACCGTCCGAAGCCCGCTGACGCCGGTGCTTGCGCTCGTGCTCGCCGGGGCTTTCGTGGTTTTAGTGCGACCATTGCCGGTCGTC
>Ga0302314_10009557_pt1 | contig 17137 bp, 15 predicted proteins | sample III_Palsa_N2_3_FD_200533 | JGI IMG/M metagenome (GOLD analysis project Ga0302314, IMG submission 200533) | Peat permafrost microbial communities from Stordalen Mire near Abisko, Sweden - III_Palsa_N2_3 | ecosystem: Environmental > Terrestrial > Soil > Palsa > Peat permafrost | place: Sweden...
GCCTGCGCCTGACCGCGGTCGACGGCGACGTCGAGGTCGGCCGCCTCGACGGCCCCGCCCAGATCACCACCAGCAGGGGCGCCATCCGGATCCGCGAGGCCGCACACGGCCGGGTCGAACTCCGCACACACATGGGCGACGTCACCGTCGGCGCCACCCCCGGCACCTCCGCCGCCCTGGACGCCCGCACCGGCCACGGCCGCGTCAGCAACACCCTCAAGAACAACGGCACCACCGAACTCCACATCCACGCCACCACCGGCCACGGCAACATCACCGCCCGCAGCCTCTGAAGGCAGCAGGACTCCGCCGCCGGGACCCGCCGCCCAGCGACCGCAGCGACCGAAGCCCGGCCTCAGAGCCAGCGCTTGGCAGCCTCGACGCTGTCGCCACCGCTGCTGTTGAATGCGATCGCCGCCTTTGGCGCATGTCGGCGGATCAGGTTCACGACGTGCTCGAAGAGCGGGAGAAGCGGCTCCGGCTTGCGTATCCCGCCCCCGATGACCACGACATCCCACTCACGTTCGGCCAGCGCCGCGACCATCGTGGACTCGGCCGATTCGTCCAGCGCGATCAGCGTCATGGCCGCATCGATGCCGTGCTCGCCGAAGCGGGCGAGTTCCCTGTCGAGGCCGGCGCGCAGGAGGTCACCGTCCATACCTGGCACTGCGTGCGGATCGATTCCGAGTATGAGAGCAGAGGTCATGCCCAGTGCAACGGTCCGCCCGACCGTGCCGGTTCCCTTTCTGCCACGGTCAGGCTGATATCAGCGCCGCTCCGTAGTGGACCTGTCCAGCGACCGTGTCCACTACGGAGCGCCCCGGCCGCGCGCGGACGTGCCGGGAAGCGGGACGTCAACGCGCCGAAGCGACTTCAGCTGACACACTGGCCCGATGACCGAACACCGCCCGCCCGGGCTACCCGTCTTCACATCGCCCGCCGCGCCCGAGGACATCGAACCGCCCGCCGCCCAGCGCCCCGTACCGATCGAGCAAGGAGCCCAGTTCCTGCCGCCGCCCAGCACGGAGACGGACCCGCCGCCGCAGCCCGGCCGCCGTTCGCCGACCGCCGGGAGCCCGGCCTTCTCCACCTCCGAGCAGCAACTCTGACCGCACCCGCTTGCCCGCGGTGACAGCGGGAAGAACCGGAGGTCGCAGGGGGTGACGGCCCCAGCCGTCGCCGTCCGCCTCCCCATGACAGGGCCGGCAGCCGGGCACATCACGCGTCCCGCCCCGCCCGACCTACCGCGCGACATTGCGCCGCCCCCTCCGTCACCGGGTGAAACATCGACGTGGCCCTCGTGACGTCCCGCGACTCCAGCGGGCTCATTCCAATGTCGGGCTACGCCTCGACTGCCCCACCGTGCTGAATCAGGCAGGCGCCACCGATGCCACGGCCGCGCAATTGCGTCCCACATGTCGCATCATTTTTCTCCTCGGTTTGGAAAGCCCACCACATCGCCCGTGCGGCGCGTGGATGACGATCAGCGGAACAGATCCGGAACGGCCGCTCACATTGCGGAAACAAAGGCACAAGAAGCACCTTGTACACGTCAAGTTGTAGCAGTATCAAGGGTGTTGACTAGCCAGCGTTCCGTGGGGCACTGCTCCGTGATGGTCGACTGCAAGGGTTGACGGAACACGTGTTCTCAACTCACCCTTGGGTCGCGCGCGTCGCAGTGGTCACCTGACGGCTGATACCTTGCGCTCGGCGACGTGGACAACCGCAGCGGCGCGGCCATGGCGACACCTGGCAACATTGCGTTACAACTTTGCGTTCCCACCCCAAAGGGGTGCAGGGCCACAAGTTCGATCACTCACTTCATATCCCGATGATGACACTGAGTCAGGAATCCCTGAAATGAAACGTGATGACGGAATATCCAGACGCTCCGCCCTGATCTCGGGGTCCACTGCGGTCGTTGCGGTCGCGATTCCCGTGGGCTTCTACTTCAAGCAACAGGCCGACAGCCTGTCCGACCAGACCTGGCACACCGGTTCGGAATGGGTGTACGGAATCGCATTCAGCCCGGACTCGCACAGCCTGTACTGCGGGACTCAGGAGAGCGTCCAGGTCTGGAATGTGGCGGCAGGGAGCAACATCGCCACAACCCCCACCTCCTCCCAGGTGAGCAGCATCGCGGTGAGCCCGGACGGCAAGCTGCTGGCGGTCGCCAAGGATGACCTGGAGATCTGGGACAGCGCGACCAGCAAGCCACTGAGGACACTGGCGGCCGGGGCCGGGGGCAACGTGCAGTCCGTTGCCATCGCCGCCGGGACCTCCCTGGTCGGGGCCGGCTGCCAGGACGCGACGGTCCGGGTGTGGTCCGTGGACGGAACGCAGGTGTCGCATGTCCTGCAGGGACACTCCGCCTCCGTGAACGGGGTGGCCTTCTCGGCCGACGGGACGCTGCTGGCCAGCGCCGGCGACGACGGCACGGTCAAGGTCTGGTCGACACCCACGGGCGAACTGCTGCGCACCCTCAGCGCGGGCGACAAGGTCGACTCGGTCGCCTTCGCGGCCCACGGCACGAGCCTGGCCTCGGGGGCCGTCAACGGCAACGGGACCGGTGTTGCCCGGGTCTGGAACGCCTCCACGGGAGCGGTCTCGGCAGGCCTCACCGGCCGTGGCAACGCTATGGGCGAGATCGCCCTCAGCCCCGACGGCAGGCTCCTCGCCAGCGGCGGAGACGGCAGCAAGGTGAGCATCTGGAACCTGTCACAGCGCAGCGTCACCCGCTCCGGTTCGACCGGGGCCAGCGTCAACGACATCGCCTTCAGCCCGGACGGGCGGGTGCTGGCCCTGGGTCTCGCCGACGGTTCGATCGGCATCTGCACGACCTTCTGACCCGCCACTGCGGAGTGCTTGCGGCCAGGGGCCAAAGATGGCCCTGCGAGCCGCCACGGCCCACGCCGCCATGGCGTCCGCCATCAGTACGATCCGTCGGCCGCCGGATCCCCACCGGGGGCGAATCGCCGGTCCCGGCGCATCGGACCGGCTGCCCACCGCGTTCCTTATGCTGGAGCCATGACCATTCAGCGGATGGACAACGTCGCCATTGTCGTCGACGACCTGGACGCGGCTGTCGCGTTCTTCACCGAGCTCGGCCTGGAGCTGGAAGGCAGGGGGCAGATCGAAGGCCTTTTTGCGGACCGTACCGTCGGGCTCGACGGTGTCCGGAGCGAGATCGCGATGATGCGGACCCCGGACGGCCACAGCAAACTGGAGCTGACCAAGTACCACTCCCCCGCGGCGTCCAAGGCCGAGCCGGAGAACCCGCCGCCCAACACACTGGGCCTGCACCGCGTGATGTTCGCCGTCGACGACATCGACGACACCATCGCCCGCCTGCGCACCCACGGCGCCGAACTCCTCGGCGAGGTCGCGCAGTACGAGAGCGTCTTCCGGCTCTGCTACCTCCGCGGCCCCGCGGGCATCATCGTCGCCCTGGCCGAGCAGATCGGCTGACGCGAGCCCGCCCCGCGGGGCGGCTCCCGGGCGGGGGCCTTCGGGTCCCCGCCCGGGACGTTCGCAGTCAGCTGGCGCCGGCCGCCGGCTCCAGCACGAAGACGGGGATCACCCGGTCCGTCTTCTTCTCGTACTCGGCGTAGTCCGGCCAGACCTCGACCGCGCGGGACCACCACAGCTCCCGCTCCGCGCCCTCGACCCTGCGCGCCGTCATGTCCCGGCGTACGGCGCCGTCCTGGAGCTCGACCTGCGGGTGCCCGACCAGGTTGTAATACCAGGTGGGATGCTTGGGCGCGCCACCCTGCGAGGCCACCACCGCGTACGTACCCTCGTGCTCCACCCGCATCAGCGGGGTCTTGCGGACCTTGCCGCTCTTGGCCCCGAGGCTGGTCAGGACGACAACGGGAACGCCCTGCAGAGTCGTTCCCTCGGTCCCCCCGGAACTCTCGTACAACGCGACCTGGTCGCTGACAAACTGATCCGGGCTCGGCTGGTACTCACCGCTGAGAGGCATGCTGTCCTCATCCCACTAGAGGAGGACTCAAGACGGCTGACCCGCTGTCAGCCGCCCCGGTCCCCCGATCCGACCTGTCACCCCCATGATCCACCACAAGACCGCCCCCGGGGCAAGCGGCGCCATCGCGGCATCCACCCGGCACAGGGGGGTGCCCGCGTCTGGCCCGGCTTCCGCAACGCGGTCGACGCCTTCCTGACCACACCGCACCCCGCTACCGGAGACCTCGCATGAAGACCTCTGCCAGCCTTGAACACGACTACCACTCCGCCGTCGAGCGCGAGGCCTCCGCACTGCCCGCCGACCGTCGCCAGGAACTCCTCGCCGACCTCGCCGAACACATCGAGGTGACGCGCGCCGAGCGCCCCGGCACCGCGATCGGCGAGATCCTGGCGGAACTGGGGGACCCCCGCGCGGCGGAAAACGGGGCCGCCGGGGCCCCGGCCCGGAGCAGGGCCGGTGCATCCGCCCGGCCCGGCCTCCTGTTCCGCATCACCGGCGCGATACTTCTCTGCACCTCGGTGCACTGGGCCGCCGTCCAGAAGACCACCGGCCTACTGCTTGCCGCCGTCCTGCCGATTGCTGTCACCGCCACCGCGAACCTGTCCGGCGACGGCCCGGCGGTCGGCACCCCGGCCCTCCTCGCCAACCTGGCGATGCTCGCCCTGATAGCCGCCACGGCGGCTTGGCTCTGGCGGGTCCGCCGCGCCTGAGACCGGCACCCGCGCGGTAGCGGCCGCAGGCACAGCCCCGCTGCCGGCCCCAGGACGCGCTGCTGCCTTTCCCGGCGCAGCTGCTTCCCGCCCCCGGACCATCGGTCCCCGATCGGATCCCGCGCCCCGTCCAGCCTGGAACCCGTGGTCGACGGTCATGCCGTTCCCATCGAACCCGGAATCGGTTTCCTCGGCAGGCGTCGAACCGTTCCCCCCCCCGGGGTTCGCGTTCAGGGCACGCTCCAGGGCCGCCCCGGCACGCTACGACACCCCTTCGTCCGCCGGTGACTTCACCTGCTGTGCGTCGTAGTGCCAGAACGGCCGTACGGACAGGGCTATGGCGATGACCAGAACCACGCAGAGCAGGGCGCTGCCCGACCAGGCGATGGTGAGCGTGGTGCCGGCTGCCATGGCTCCCGCGCGCAGGTCACCGAGCCGGGGACCGCCGGAGACGACGACGGTGAAGACGCCCTGCATGCGTCCTCGCATCTCGTCGGGCGCATAGGTCTGCAGCATCGTCTGCCGGTAGACGGCGCTGACCAGGTCGGCGGCCCCGGCCACGGCGAGCAGGAGGACGGCGAGCCACAGGGTCCGGGCCAGACCGGCCAGGGCGATGGCGGTTGCCCAGCCGACGACAGCGAAGGTGAGTGCCCTGCCCTGGCGCCGTACTCGTCCGATCCACCCACTGAACAGGCCGGCGAGGACAGAGCCGATGGCGACCGCGGAGTACAGCAGGCCGATGCCGCCATGGAAGCGCGCGGCGGCCGCTTCGGGGAAGAGAGCGTTGGGCATCGCCAGCACCATGGCCGCGATGTCCACCGCGAACGACATCAGCAGCACCGGGTTGCCGCTGATGAACCGCAGGCCTTCGAGTACCGCGAGCAGTCCCGACCGCGCCGCGGCACTTGTCGCCTCAATGGCGGGGAGCCGGAAGGTCGAGTACAGCGACATGGTGAAGAGCAGGGTGTCGGTGCCGTAGGCGTAGGCGAATCCGTGCGGGAACGCGACCAGGACCCCGGCCGCCAGCGGGCCCAGGACCTGGCCGATGTTGCCGACCGTGAAGCTGAGCGTGTTGGCCGCGGGGACCAGCTCGGGTGACACGATGCGCGGGATGATCGCACCGCGGCTGGAGGAGGATATGGCGAAACCGGCCCCCTGGACGGCGACCAGGACCAGGATCAGCGGCACCGATCCGATCCCCAGGAGGGTCTGCGCCAGCAGCGCGATGGTCACCACCCAGGTCACCAGCGACGCCCACAGGCACAGCAGACGGCGATCGACCGCGTCGGCGACGGCACCGCCGTACAGGCCGAAGACGACGATGGGCACGAACCCGGCGAGCCCGGCCAGGCCCACATAGAACGACGAGTGGGATATCGCGTAGATCTGGACGGGGATGGCGACCTCGGTCACCATCGTCCCGACCAGGGCTGCCCCTTGCCCGACCAGGACCCGGCGGTAGGCGGGTACGGCGAGGGGACGCGTGTCGACCGCGGCCCGGCGCAGGCGGTCCGCCATCGTCACGTTGGACTCTTTCGGCTGGCTGGTCGTCGTCACCGCGGCGTCCCGGACGTCGTCACCGGCTGGGCGGGGGGTGCCGGCCACGGGCGGTGGCAGGCTCGTCGTCGATCGACCCGGAAAGTGTGCGGTGTGCTCATCACGCCACCGTGTCACGAGCGCATGCTGTCGTACTTCCCATATTCTGCCTACTTGTGTCGCAGAACAGCCGTCGTCCGCCCGCGCCCAGCGCCACCCGTGACCATGCCGCCGGCGAGATCATCGGTCGCCACCGGCACGACTACCACCAGCTCCTCTACGTCAGCACCGGGATTCTCGCCGTGCAGACCGAGGCGGGGGCCTGGGTCGCCTCCGGCGACCGTGCCGTCTGGACCCCGGCCGACACCTGGCACGAGCACCGCGTCTACGGGCGCAGCTCGGTCCACACCGTCGGTTTTCCGGCGGACGAGGCTCCGCTGCCGATCGCCGCACCGACCGTCGTCGCCGTCGACGGCCTGCTCCGTGAACTTCTGATCGCCTGCACCGAACCAGGCCTGCCGACTCCGGAGTCGCAACGGCTGCGGGTGGTGCTCGGTGATCGCCTGCGGCGGGCGCACGTGCAGCCGCTGACGCTGCCCACGGCCCAGGACCCGCGCCTGGCCAATGCCTGCCGGCTCGTCCTCGGCGACCTGAGCCGCCCCCGGACCATGGCCTGGCTGGCGCGCAACGCGGGGGTGGGTGAGCGGACCCTCACCCGGTTGTTCCGCGCCGAGTTCGGTATGACCTACCCCCAGTGGCGAACCAACACCCGCGTCTTCCACGCCATGATCCAACTGGCTGAAGGCGCGACCGTCACAGCCACGGCACACCGCTGCGGCTGGGCCACCACCAGCGCCTTCATCGACACGTTCACCCGCACCATGGGCCAGACGCCCGGCGCCTACCGGGCCGCGTCGGACCGGACGACGGCACCGGCCCGACCCCCGGCCACGGGCCGGAAGGACCGGTGACAACCCGGTCGGGGCGTCAGTTCGCCCAGACGCGCTCGGCATAGCCGAGGAAGTTGCCGCCCATGATCTTGGCGATCCGTTCCTCACTGAAGCCGCGCTGTTCGAGCAGGCGGATCAGTCGGCGGAACTGGTCGACGCCGCGCAGGTCCAGCACGAACGGGAGGGTGTCGGCGCGTTCGCCCGCCGCACCGACGCCCGCCCGGGCGCGCTCGGCGACGTGGTCGGCGAGGTGGGCGCGGTAGGCGTCCAGGTCGTCGATCGCGGTCACGGTGCCGTCGGTGCCGATGCCGACGGCGTCCTCGCCGCAGACGTCGACGGCGTGGGCGATGTGCTCGACCACGTCGGCCGCGCGGGCGTGGCCGGACGGGGTGAGGAACGGCATGAAGTAGATGCCGACGAAGCCGCCGCGTTCGGCGACCAGGCGCAGTTCCTCGTCGGTCTTGTTGCGGGGCAGGTCGGCCAGGGCCCGGCAGCCGGTGTGGTTGATCGAGACCGGCAGCCGCGACAGCCGCGCCGCCTCCAGGCAGGTGCGCTCACCGCTGTGGGAGAGGTCGACCATGAGGCGGTGCTCGCCGAGGCGCTCGACGACCTGGTGGCCGAAACGGCTGAGGCCGCGGTTCCCGGGGGCCATCGAGCCGTCGCCGATACGGTTGGCCTGATTGTACGTCAGTTGTACGACGCGGACGCCGCGTTCGTCGAAGGTCCCGATCCGGTCCAGGTCGTCGCCGACGGCGACCGCGTTCTGGAAGCCGTAGATGACTCCGACCCGCTGCTGCGCGTGGGCGCGGTGGACGTCGGCGACACCGAGGACCTTGACCAGGTGGTCGGCGTTGGCGTCGATGATCGAGTCCCAGACGTCGAGCTCGCGCAGCGTGTGCTCGTAGGGCGGCAGGTCGCCGAGGGTGTAGCCGAGGGTGATGTTGACGGCGGTCAGCCCGGAGGCTTTGGCGTCGGCCAGGGCGCGGGCGTCGATGGAGAGTTCCGCGCTGGTCTGCTGCAACTGGCCGGCCGCCCCGGCGTCGGCGTTGGGGTTCTCCAGCGCGCCGAGCGCGTTGACGATCGGGAAGGCGGGTGTGCTCATCGTTCGGTCCGTCCGTTCCCGTCGGTCGCCGTGGTCGTCGCCGCTGTCGCGGTGGTGTCGGTGCGGTCGTGCCGACGGCCGCGCTTGACCACGCAGAGGATGCTGCGGAGCCGGGCGATGTCCTCGGTCGGATCCTCGGCCAGCACCACGAAGTTGGCCAGCTTCCCGGCTTCGAGCGTGCCCATGCGGTCCTGCACGCCGATGCTCCTGGCCCCGTCGGCGGTGGCGCAGCCGATGGCCTGTGCCGGGGTGAGTCCGCAGTCCACCAGGAACTGCAGCTCCTCGAAGAGCGGCGGCCAGGGTTGGCTCGGGTCCGGGTCGCAGTCGGTGCCCGCGCAGACCGTGACTCCCGCGCGCAGCGCCTGGCCGGTCAGTGCCCTGGAGAGGCTCTCGTTGGCCAGGGCCCGTGCGCGGGCGTCCGGCTCGTCCGTCTCGCGGGCCGCGCGGGCCCACAGGCTCCCGGTCGCGTCGAGGATCGTGCCGCGCCGGTGCATCTCGGCGAAGAGCGCCTCCAGCTGGGCGTCGTCGCCGGCCGCGAAGCGGGCGTGGTCGACCGGCGGCTTGTCCTGGTAGGTCGTCAACGGCCGGTCGGCCCCGGCGTGGACCAGCAGGTGCACGTGCGAGACCGAGTCGACCCCGGCCGCGACCACCTCGCCGGGTGTCGCCGGGAAGACCGCGCCGTGCGCCCAGACGCCGATGCCCTGGCGGTGGGCCTCGGCGGTGATCGCGGCCACCGTCTCCCCCGGGAGGTCGGCGTAGATCTTGATCGCGGTCGCGTAGGTCCCGCGGGCCATCGCCACTGCCAGCGGCAGGTCCGTGTCCGGGGTGACGGCCTGCATCCAGGGCACCTCGCCGGGTGTGGCGCCCTGGGAGACCTGCCAGGTCCGGGGGTCCGCGAAGAAGCTGGGGCCCGCCATCAGCGCGGCGTAGTGGATGTCGGGCGCGGCGATCTCGCCGACCAGCGCGGCCCGGGCCAGGTCAGCGACCTGGCGCAGGTCGTCGGCCATGTCCCGGGTCGCGGTGACCCCGCCGAGCAGGTCCCGCCGCAGCGTCGCTTCGGCGAGGGGCCGGTCGGGCGGTGTGGCGATGTGCTGGTGCGCGTCGATCAGGCCGGGGATGACGAAACGGCCCGCGAGATCGACGACCTCGGCGTCGGCGAGCAAAGTCGCGGGCACCTCGGCGTCCGGGGCGACCGATTGGATCGCGTCCCCGGCGACCACGATCGTCATGCCCGCGCGGGCGGGCGCTCCGGTGCCGTCCAGGACGGTCGCGCCCCGGTAGGCCACGAGCGCGTCCGCCACCGGCGGCGCGAAGGGAGTGGGGGCTCCGGGCACGGGGTCAGCCATGGACGTCCTTCCGGCTCGCACTGTTGCGACAGATGTAACATCTGGTTCAATGTCTGCAACACCATATCCCAGCTCTGCTCCGAGGAACACGTGCCCGCATCTGCGACGTCCGCCGTCGACAAAGCGCTGGACCTGATCGAGACGGTGGCCGGCTCCGACCGGCCGCTACGGCTGAGCGAGATCGCCGAACGCCTCGGGATGCACCGCGCCACCGCCTACCGGGTGCTGCTCGACCTGGTGCGGCGGGGCTGGATCCTGCGCCTGAACGAGCACTACCTCCCCGGTCCGGCGATCCTGCGGCTCTCGCGCAGCGCCGCCGCCAACTCCCTGGCCGGGGTGGCGCGTCCGGTGCTCGAAGGACTGGCCGCGGAGACCGACATGATGGTCAATCTGCAGGTCCTGGCGGCGGACCGGTCCCGGGTCATCGACGTGGTCCGGCCGGACCGGCTGGCGATGATCAGCGACCTGCGCGACGAGCTGCTGCCGGTGCACCGCTTCGCCGGCCCGCTGGCGCTGGTCGCCGCGCTCGGGCCCGAGGCCCGCGCCCCCTACCTGCTCCCCGCCGAGGCGGACGGGCATCCGCTGGACGGCGACGGCGGACTCCTGGCCGACCTGGACCGCGCCGAGCTCAGCGGCGTTGCCCTGCAGCGCGGACGCAACCAGCAGCTCATCGCCTCGATCAGCCGCGTGGTCACCGCGACGGACGGCGCGCCCGTCTGCGCGCTGACGGTGGTGGGGCCCGACGCCGAGTTCGACGGCGACCGGCTTCCAGGGCTGGAGCGGCGGCTGCAGGGGGCGGTCGAGCGGCTGCGGGCCGATCTCAGCGAGCTGACGGAGCGGCCTCCGCGCAGGACGGGGGACGTATGAGTGAGCAGGTACTGGTCCTGGACCGGGCGCAGACCGGGGCGGCGCTGGAGCCGGGCCGGGTGGGCGCCGCCGCCGCCCGGGCCCTGACGGCGATCGCCCGTGGGGAGGTGTCCAGCCCGCCCCGGATCGCCGCGCGCACCCCGAACGGCCTGCTCGGGGCGATGCCCGGCCATGTTCCCGGCCTCGGCCTGGCGGCCAAGCTGATCACGGTGTTCGCCGACCCGGACCGCCCGGGGCGCAGCACCCACCAGGGCGTGGTCGCGCTCTTCGACGAGGACGACGGCCGTCTGCTCGCCCTGATGGACGCCGAGCCGCTCACCGCCGTGCGTACCGCCGTGACCGCCACGCTCGCGCTGCGCGCCCTGGCCCGGCCCGGCTCGTCGCGCGTCGCCGTCATCGGGACCGGAACCCAGGCGGCCGCGCAGCTCGCCCAGCTCAACCGGATCGCACGGTTCGGGCAACTCGGCCGACCGGACCGGCCGGTGGAGGCCGGCGCCCCGGCCCATGGTCCGCTCGCCGTCGGCGTCGCCGGCCGGGATCCGGCCTCCGTGCGTCGGCTGGCCGACCGTTACGGCGTCACGCCGGCCGTCTCGATCGAGGCGGCGGTCCGCGCGGCGGACGTGGTGCTGTGCTGCACTGGCGCCCGGGAGCCGGTGGTCCGGCGCGAGTGGCTGTCGCCGGGGACGCACGTCAGCTCGGTCGGCGGCTCCGATGGTGCGGAACTGGACGCGCAGACGATCCGCGACGCGCTGCTCTTCGCCGAATGGCCCGGTGCCGTGACCGCACCGCCCCCGGCCGGGGCCCACGAACTGCAGGGCCTGCCCGCCGACGGCGTCACCCTCCTGGGCGCGGTGCTCGCCGGGGACAGTCCGGGACGCAGCGAGCCGGGACAGCTGACGGTCTTCAAGTCCACCGGCCACGCGGCCCTTGACGTCGCGGCCGCCTCGGTCGTCCACGCCGTCGCCCGCGAGCGCGGCCTGGGCACCACGCTCGACTGGAGTGGCGCAGAACCTCAGGAGCCTGGCGGCAGCCGGGCGGGGGCCCGCCCGGCGGGGCCGTATTCGCCCCGGTGACCCGGGCCGCCGGCACCCGGCGGCAGCGGCCGGTCCGCGCTACCTCACACCGGTCGGCCGGGCGCTGAGGATCCCCCACGGCGCCCGGCGGGCCGGTGCGACACCGCCAGGCGATGCCCGGCTCGGGGTGCAGGCGGTAGTTGCCGTTGTCGCGGCGCACCAGACCGGCGGTCGGCTGCGGGAAGTGGGTGCCGAGCAGCAGCGAGTCGGTGTCGGCCAGGGTGTCGAGGAGCTGGTGGCGGCTGCGTACGGCCTGCTCGGGGTCGATGTCGACGCAGCTGACCAGGTGGGGGTGGGACAGCTGCACGGGGTGGTGGATGCTGTCGCCGGTGATCAGTGCGGAGCGGTCGGCACCGCGCAGTTCGACGGCGATCTGGCCGGGGGTGTGGCCCGGGGCCGGGACGAGCCGGATGCCTGCTGCCACCTGGCGGCCGTTCCCGGGCACATCAGCGAGGTCGATCAGGCCGCTGTCGCGGACCGGGTGCACGGAGTCGGCGAACATCTGGAGCCGGTTGGCGTCCAGTTCGGTGGCCGCCCAGTAGTCCCACTCGGCGCGGCTGGTCAGATAGCGGGCGTTGGGGAAGGTGGGCACCCAGCTGTCGCCGTCCGGACGGGTGTTCCATCCGACGTGGTCGGTGTGCAGGTGGGTGATGATCACCAGGTCCACCGACTCGGGCGCGAATCCCGCGGCCGACAGGCGTGCCAGGTAGTCGGTGTTCAGGCTGTTCCAGGCGGGGTTGGCGCGCGTCTTGCCGTTTCCGATGCCGGTGTCCACGAGCACGCGCGGGCCGCCTGCCTCGACGGCGAAGGTGTGGCTGGCCAGGAACGGCACCTCGGCGTCGGCGAAGTCGGGCCGCAGCCACGGGGCCTGGCCGATGACGTCCTTGGTGACCCCGGGAAGCAGCCAGGGTCCGGTCTCCGGGGGCAGCGCGATCTCGTCGATACGGTGGATCACGAGGTCGCCGAGGTTCCACCCGAATTCTTTGCGTCTGGCAGTGCGGACCGCCGCCGCCCCGGCGGCCCGCCACCGCGCGCCCGGGTCCGGGGGCGTTACCGGGGTGCGTGCCAGGGGAAGAGGAGTTCGGCTGCGGCGCGGGCGTTGACCGGGGCGGAGCCGTAGCTGCGGATGGCGGGGCCCGGGGCCGCCAGGTCGGCGTCCAGGGGCAGGCCGAGAGCGACGGTGACGGCGTCGGGGCGGGCGGCGAGGAACCCGGCCAGCCAGACCTGCTGCCAGGGGGTGCGGTGCGCGTCGCGGACCGCGACCACGACCGGTCCGTCGGCCGCCTGCTCGCGCACGGCCTCGACGGTGGGACCGTCGGGACCGACCGGGACGCTGCGGCTGACGACCGCTTCGGGCAGGTGCGCGGCCAGGCTCCACGAGGCGGCGGCCGCGACGCTGTGGTGACCGGATCCGAGATCGATGACAGTGGCCGGAGCGGTGAGCCCGACCTGCCCGGATGCGCGGACCGCGCGGCGGGCGGCTTCCAGGCCCACCGACCGGTCGTGACCCCCGGCGGGCTCGGCGGCGGGGGCGGGCAGGGCCAGTGCCGCGACCCGGGCGGCGGCCTGCTCGACCCGGGCCAGGTCGAGTTCCCCGGCCCGGATCGCCCGGACCACCGCGGTCCGCACGATCGCGCAGTCCTCCTCGCCGTTGCCCGGCGGGACGAGCAGCAGATCGGACCCGGCGGCCAGGGCCCGGACCGCGAGGGCCCCGGTCTCCTCGGCGGGGCGTCCGGCCTCCATGGCCAGGACGGTGTTCAGCAGCACGCCCTCGAAGCCGAGTTCGCCGCGCAGCAGGTCGTGCAGCAGTACCCGGCTGAGCGTGGCGGGCCGGTCGGGGTCCAGCTCCGGGAACAGGACGTGCGCGGTCATCAGGCAGCGCACCCCGGCCGTCACGGCGGCGGCGAACGGGGCCAGCTCGCGGCGCTCAAAGGTGTCTTGGTCGCAGCGGACCACCGGCAGGCCGAGGTGGGAGTCGACGGACGTAGCGCCGTGGCCGGGGTAGTGCTTGGCCGCCGAGGCCACTCCGGCCGCCTGGAGAGCGGTGATGAAGGCCGCGCCGTGACGGCTCACCAGCTCGGGTTCCCGGCCGAAGGCGCGGACCCCGATCACCGGGTTGGCGTCCTCGCTGTTGACGTCCAGCGAGGGCGCGAGAGCGAGATTGGCCCCGGCGGCCAGCAGGTCGAGGGCGATGGAGGTGGCCACCCGGGCGGTGAGGGCCAGGTCGTCGGCCGTCCCCAGGGCCAGGCCACCCGGGTAGGAGCTGCCGGAGGCGTGCTCCAGGACGGTGACGTCACCCCCCTCCTCGTCCAGGGCGATCAGCATGTCCGGGTAGGCGGCGCGCAGGGCCCGCGCGGTCACCGCGACCCCCTCTGCTGCTTCGCCCTCACCCTGGGTACCGGGGATCAGCACCACACCCGCCAGCCCCGCCTCCAGTAGCTTGGGGACCCATTGCTGCGTCTCGGCGCATGGGACGACGGGGAGCAGGCAGGCGTTCACCAGCCGGTCCAGATCGGTCACGACGATGTTCTCCGTTCGGGGCTGCGGGGCAACGGGCAGGGTGTGCGAGCGGTCGGGTTCAGCGCCGGCCGGGCAGCGGGAACAGTTGCTCGATGATCCGGGCGACGCCGTCGTCGTCGTTGGAGGCGATGACCTGGTCGACCATGCCGAGGACGCTGGGGTGGGCGTTGGCGACGGCATAGGAGGCCCCGGCCCACTCCAGCATGGGGAGGTCGTTGGGCATGTCGCCGAAGGCCGCCACCTCGGCGGCCTTGATGTGCAGGGTGTCCACCAGCCGGCTGAGGGCGTGGGCCTTGCTGACGTCGGAGGCGACGGCCTCCACCAGTCGCAGTCCGTTGGAGTGGTAGACGGTGACCAGACCGCCGATCGCCGGAGCGGCGAGGGCCAGCAACTCGTCGGCGCTGAGCACCGGGTGACGTCCGATCAGCTTCGGGGCCGGACGGCTCCACAGCTTGTCCTCGCCGGGGCGCTCCACGGTGACGCCGGTGTCCCAGTCGCCCGCCTCGTAGAGTTCGTCACCGACGATCTCGTTGGCGTGCTCGACGGCGAGGCCGATCCCGGGGACGGCGACGCGCAGGCGGCGGGCGGTCTCGGCCAGGGTCACCGTGTCGATGGCGTATTCGGCCACCACCTCGCGTGAGCGCATGTCGTAGCTGAAGGCGCCGTTGGAGCAGATGGCGGTGCCGTGCGGCCCGAATGCCTCGGCGATCGGTCCCATCAGCCGCGGCGGCCGACCGGTGACCAGGACGAAGTGCGCCCCGGCCTGTTCGATCCGGGCGAAGGCCGCGGCGGTGCGGGCGGAGATGCTGCCGTCACTGCGGACGACGGTGCCGTCGAGGTCCGTGGCGACCAGGCGGGGCGGGGTGCTCATCTGCGGTGGTGTCCTTTGGGTGCGGTGTCGGTCGGACGGACGGTGGCGGTGGGGGGCGGTCAGCGGGCGGCTGTGTGCCGCGGGCGGTCGAGGTCCACCGGGTCGGGGTGGACCCCCCAGCGCGGGGCGAGCCGGTTGGCGTACAGCGACAGCGCGGCACCGATGGCCATATGCATGTCGAGGTAGCGGTAGCTGCCGAGGCGGCCGCCGAAGTACACGTCCCGCTCACGCTCGGCGAGGGCGCGGTAGCGCAGCAGCCGGGCCCGGTCGGCGACGGTGGCGACCGGGTAGTACGGCTCGTCCTCGCGGCCGGCGAAGCGGGAGAACTCGCGGACGACGACGGTGCGGTCGGTGGGATAGTCCCGCTCCGGGTGCAGGTGCCGGTATTCGTGGACCCGGGTCCAGGGCACCGACTCGTCGGCGTAGTTGAGCACCGCGGTGCCCTGGAAGTCACCCACGTCCAGCAGCTCGGTGCTGAAGTCCAGTGTGCGCCAGCCGAGTTCGCCCTCGCGGTAGTCGAAGTAGCGGTCTATGGGGCCGCTGTAGACGACCGGGGTGCCGGGCGGGATGCGGTCGCGGACCGTGGCGTAGTCGGTGTCCAGGCGCACGTCGATCCGGGGGTGCTCGGCCATCCGGGTCACCCACGCGGTGTAGCCGTCGCGGGGCAGTCCCTGGTGCGGGTCGTCGAAGTAGCCGCCGTCGAAGGTGTAGCGCACCGGCAGCCGGGTGATCACGTCGGCGGGGAGCTCCAGTGGGTCGGTCTGCCACTGTTTGCGGGTGTATCCACGCACGAACGCCTCGTACAGCGGGCGGCCGATCAGCGAGATGGCCCGGTGCTCCAGGTTGTCGGCGGAGTGCTGCTGGAACTCGGCGGCCTGCTTCGCGATCAGTGTCCTGGCCTGCTGCGGACTGAGCTGCCGCTCGAAGAAGCCGGACATGGTGGCGAGGTTGATGGGCATCGGATAGACCTGCCCGCGGTACACCGTCCATACCTGGTGGCGGTAGTCGGTGAACTCGGTGAAGCGGCGGGCGTAGCTCCACACCCGGGGGTTGGCAGTGTGGAACAGGTGGGATCCGTAGCGGTGGACCTCGATGCCGGTGTGCGGCTCGGTCTGCGAGTAGGCGTTTCCGCCGATGTGGTCGCGCCGCTCCAGCACCACCACCCGGCGTCCGAGCTCCTCGGCCACTCGTTCGGCGACGGTGAGCCCGAAGAAGCCCGCGCCGACGACGACCAGGTCGGTTCCCGCGAAAGACGTACCGGTCATCTCAGCGGTCTCCCTCGGGGGATTCCGGGGATTCCGGGGATTCCGGGGGCAGCCCGAACAGCCGGGTCCAGTTCCGCCGGCTGCCCAGGGCCGCTGCGGCGGCCCGGTAGCGGCCGCGCACGGCCGGGCCCTCCCGCAGCAGGCGCCAGAGCACGGTGGCGGCGGCCCTGGTCAGCCGGGCCTGGACCACCGGGTCGTAGCGGCGCAGCCGGAAGCCCTCCTGCGAGGCGTCGGTGACCAGCGCGGTGCCCAGTGGAGCGACGTGCCACCAGTGGGCTTCGGCGTGCCGGAGGGCCGGGTACACCCGGCCGCCGCCCGGCCCCTGTGCCCCGTTCCGCGGCAGGCCGGTGACCTTCCGCAGCCGGGCCGCCCGGCCGCCGGGCGGCGACACGGCGCCCAGCAGCGGGGTGAACAGGCCCCGGAGCAGCGCGAGGTCGCGCAGCCCGGGGCGGTCCACCCCGCCGCCCCGCCCGGGCTCCGGGTCGGCGATGACGATCGCGTTGGACGGCAGCCCGGGCACGTCGGCGGCCCGGTGGCGGCGGGTCTCGGGGTAGCCGGCGCGCATCCGGCGCAGCCGGTCGAGGGTCTCGGTGCCGCCGTCGGCCAGCGTGTCGGGGCCGGCCAGGAAGTCCTCCACCGCGCTGATGACGGTGGCGGCGGCGCCGTACTGCATGCTCATCAGGTACGGGACCAGTTCCGCCACCAGGGTCCGCAGCAGCAGGGGCAGCGGGAAGCGGCCGTGCAGGGCGGAGATGATGGTGTAGTTGCGGACGATGAAGTAGCGGTTGACCTCGTCGTGGTCCTTCCAGGCGAAGTCCGTGTGCCACAGTCCGGCGCCGGGCAGGGTGAGCGTGGGGAAGCCGTGGGCGCGGGCCCGGTAGGAGTACTCGGCGTCGTCGCCCTGGAAGAACA
>Ga0302314_10009558_pt1 | contig 17137 bp, 12 predicted proteins | sample III_Palsa_N2_3_FD_200533 | JGI IMG/M metagenome (GOLD analysis project Ga0302314, IMG submission 200533) | Peat permafrost microbial communities from Stordalen Mire near Abisko, Sweden - III_Palsa_N2_3 | ecosystem: Environmental > Terrestrial > Soil > Palsa > Peat permafrost | place: Sweden...
GATCCTCCCCACCCGGCTTGTCGTACGCGAGTCCAGTGAGCCACCGCTGGCCTGAACCCGCACCGGCACCGGCACCGGAACCGGAAAGGGGACGAGTGACGCCGCCCGGTGGCCGGAGAGGGCTCGGTTGTCAGCGGTACTGCAGGACTTCGGCGGTGGGATTCGCCAGTCCAGGAGGTCGCTAGCCAGGTCGTCCCGGGGTCCAACCAGGCATGTAACGGAGCCAGCAGCTACAGGTCTAGACCAATCCGGGTCGCCGCGCAATGGGGCCGGTGCGTGCTGGAGCGGTAAGTACACCTGGCGCTCGGGCCGTCTCGTTCAGCGGTAGCTAGGCTCGTGACTATGCCAACACTCCCCCTGTCACCCGATGAGCTGCTGACCACTACCCGGACCGTGCGCAAGAGGCTCGATCTCACCCGGCCGGTGCCGCTGGATCTCGTCCGCGAGTGCCTCGAGGTGGCGCTGCAGGCGCCGAGCGGCTCGAACCAGCAGGGCTGGCAGTGGGTGGTGATCGTCGACGAGGCGCAGCGCCGGGCCGTCGGCGACATCTACCGCGACGTCACCCTCGGCTACCTGGAATCGGCCGTCTCGGCCCGCTCGCGGTACGCGGACGATCCGGAGCGGTCCGCGATCCAGCAGCGCATCGGCACGAGCTCCGAGTGGCTGGCCCACCACATGGCCGACGTGCCGGTGCTCGTTCTCGCGTGCATCGCGACCGGGCCGTTCGGCGACGGCAGCCAGGCCGGACTGTGGGGCTCACTGCTGCCCGCGGCGTGGAGCTACGCACTGGCCGCGCGTGCCCGCGGACTGGGCACCGCCTGGACGACGTTGCACCTGCAGCGGGAGGCCGAGGTGGCCGAAATCCTCGGCATCCCGGACGGTTACCGGCAGGGCGTGCTGATGCCCACGGCGTATTACACCGGGGAGACGTTCAAGCCGGCCCCGCGCGATCCTCTCGACACGGTGCTGCACATTGACCGTTGGTAAGTCGGGTCAACGAGCTGAGCTCCGTCCGGCAGGTGCTTTGCGCTCACCCACCGCCCGGCCAACCTCACCCCCTTCCCGATCGCCGGGCAACGCGGTAGACGTTGACCTAGGGACCTGACCACCGGCGAAGGGCACTGGCATGAGCAGCCTGACCGAACAGCAAGTGCGTGACCAGTTGCTAGGCGCCTGGCAGTTGTTGTCGATTGTCGCGATCGCTCCGGACGGGACGACCACGAATACGCTCGGCGACAATCCGGTCGGCCAGATCTCTTATACGCCAGGCGGGCAGATGTCCGCGGTGCTGCAGCGCACCGATCGGCCGGTGCAGCCCGGTTCCACAGCCCGGGAAGCGACCGGCGCCGAGGCCGTGGCGGGTTGGCGCTCGTTCATCGCTTACTTCGGTTCGTACTCGATCGATCTGGAAGCCGGTGCGGTCGTGCACCATGTCCAGGGGGCGTACCTGCCGAGCATGCTCGGCACCGACCAGGTGCGGTACTTCACCTTTGAGGACGACCTGCTGATGCTGCAGCCACCAGCGACCGCGGCCGGCAGCGCCAAGATCACCTGGCGGAAGATCGGATGAATCAGCGGGCGGGCCGCGCGGCCGCGCGGCACACAATCTCAACCAACGTGCCCGGTCAGTACACCTCGGAAAATTCCGGCGTAACACCTGGCTTTAACGCCGGTTTTCGACACGCCGAACTCGGCGGCCATCCCGGTGAGCGTGGGCCGGCCGGTGTCGCGGGGCCAGCCATGGCTGGTTCCGGGGATGCTCTCGTGCCGCGACCGAGTCGCTGTCGCTGAAGACCCGCGCTTGCGGAAGCCGAGGATGGGCTGGCCACCGCGCCGCCGGGTGCAAAGGCACCAGCGGCTACGAGTTCGGCCGTCTCTGTCGCACTAGCGCCCGGCGCAAAGGGCCGCCTGGTTGCCCGCCCTGAAGTCGTCGGGGTGCTCAGTGAGGTGCGCGGCAGCGCCGAAGCCGACGCCCTGCGGCCCGCCGGTCAGCGGTGTCCGCGCGATTCTCGTGGTGGGCACTTCCGGGCCGACAACCTCGAAGCCGGATATGGCTAGGTCCACCGCCCCGCGCCGCGCAGTAACACGCCGAAGCGCACCGAAGCCGGTCCCCGAAGTCGGGACGCCGCAGGACTAACCGGAGCGATGTGATGAACGTCTGCCACGTACCCGGGGTAAACGCGAGTGTCCCGCTGTCACGGTCCTTGGTGTCACGCACCAGGAGTGCGTTCGCAGTGCTGGCCACCTCGACGCAGTCGGCGCCGCCGTTGCCTGAATAAGTGGACTTGCGCCACGTGGGCTCTATGGTTTCCACAGCTCGTCAGCCAATCTGAGCATCAGGTCACGGGACTGCGCTCGTGACAATGCGTCGCCGCGCACGCGGTCAAAGGCTATAGCGGCCTGTCGCACTAGTGATCTCTTTTCGCTGGTCTGCCCCTCGACGGCGTCCATGTAGAGCACGTCCGGTGTCCCGTCGCCGCTGGCAATGCTCATCCCGCCAGCCAGTCCGGCGTTGGCCCCGTTTCCGATCGGGACCACCTGAACCGAAACGTACGGGCGTCTCGCCAGGTCGGCTGCCCGGGCCAACTGGTCACGCATGACCTGAGGCGAGCCGATCACCCGGTGCATGACAACCTCATCCAGCACCGCGACCACGTGTGGAGGATCCGGGCGCTCAAGGATGCCCTGCCGTTCCAGGCGGGCATTCACCAGGGCGTCTATCGCCTCATCAGAGGTATCTGACTGCGCGGCCAGGAACAACGCGCGGGCATACTCGGCGGTCTGCAACAGCCCAGGGATGATAACTGGCTGCCAGATCCGCAGGGTAAGCGCCTCACGCTCAGCTTCCAGGTAATCCTCGAACCACGTCGGTACCGGGCCGCCGCCTGACCGTGCCAGCTCAGCCAGTTCCGCGAACAGCTCCGCGTCCAAGGAGCATGCCTCTACCCACGCTGCGAGAACCGCATCAGTCGGGGGACGGTCGCCCGTTTCCGCTTTTACGACCACCGTACGGTCGAAGCCCAGCCTGGCTGCCAGCGCGTCCTGGCTGGTGAAGCCAGCAGCGATACGGCCGCGCCGCAGCCGCTTGCCGAGGAGGGCCTTCGGGTCGGTTCGGGGGTCACGTGCCGCCACTGTGACAACCTTCCCACTGCTGTGTGACGGATGGTGGCACAACGCCACGCCACTAGCGTACGGCGCTCCGCGGTCTGCACGCTTGACCTACGCATCCCGCTGGCGACTGCACGTCACCCGCTGGCGGCAGGATGCCCAAACCGCGACCGAGCCAGGAACGGACAATGCCGACAGACAGCAAGGGCAGGCAAGGAGCAGAGCGCAGGCAGCAGGCAGCCGCCCTCCAGACGCGCGTTGACTACGAGGCCGCGCACCCGGAGGTAGAGATCACTACACCCCTCACGTCACGCTCGGGACTGTGGGAGCTGTCCACCGAGGGCAGCATCACCACCTTCAGCGGAGTCTGGGCCATGCTCGACTTCCTCGCCGCGCAGTCCGGCGCAGCAGATGACGACTGACAAGATCAGCCGCCTGTTCCTCAGCGCCGACGGCCATCTCAAGCCGGCCGCCATGTCCTACTCCGAGCTGGTGGCCGAACTCCAGGCCGCGACCGGCGAACGATGGCGGCAACTCGCCGGCGAGGCGCTAGGCCGCGAGCGGCGGGCGTCCTATCCCCGGTTCCCCGACTGGACAGGACTGCGCGGCGCTCCGCCCGCTAACATCCGACCGCCGAGCAAGCACGGCCAGAAAATCGGGACAAAACGGACATAAAATCACCCGAAGCCGGTAAGCTCCAGGTCAGAATCGGTGCGCCGCCAGGGACTCGAACCCCGAACCCGCGGATTAAGAGTCCGCTGCTCTGCCAATTGAGCTAGCGGCGCGCTAGCAACGTCCAGATGTTAGCAAGGATCGGCCGCCGCTGCGAATCGGACGCGGCAGCAAAGCGGCTGCCGGCCGGGCCGCCCACCGCGGTGCCACCCTCACGAGGCAGCTGGAAGCGGGGTCACCGGACACGGCGGAATGCGGAGGCAGCGGGCCAGGCCTGGCCGCCTGGCCCGCTGACCGCCCCGGTCAGCCGTTCAGCTGGTTGGCGCTGGCGTAGATCGACTTGTACTCGAGGTAGGGGTTGATCGCCTCGGGGCCAAGTTCGCGGCCGATGCCGCTGTCCTTCATGCCGCCGAACGGTGCGCCCAGGTCAAGGTTGTAGTAGTTGATGCCGATGGTGCCGGTACGGACCTGGCGCGCCACGTTCAGGCCGCGCTGCTCGTCGGTGGTCCAGACCGACCCGCCGAGGCCGTAGTTGCTGTCGTTGGCGATGCGGACGGCGTCCTCGTCGTCGTCGAACGGGATGACCGCCATGACCGGGCCGAAGACCTCTTCCCGGGCCAGCTGGTCGCTGTTGTCCACGTCGGCGAACACGGTGGGCTCGACGAACCAGCCGCGGTCCTGGTCCTTCGGCCGCCCGCCGCCGCTGACCAGGCGCGCGTTGCTGTGCTTGGCGATGTCGATGTAACCGAGCACTCGCTGCAGGTGCTTCTCGCTGGCCATCGGGCCCATCGTGACCGAGGGATCCAGCGGGTTGCCGATGGTCTGCTCGTTGGTCCAGCCGGCCAGCGCCTCCACCACTTCGTCGTACCGCGAGCGCGGGGCCAGGATGCGCGACTGGGTGGTGCAGGTCTGCGAGTTGTTCATGAAGGACGCCATCCCGATGCCGCCAAGGAAGGTGTCGATGTCGCCGTCGTCCAGGAAGATCGCGGCGGACTTGCCGCCGAGCTCCAGCGTCATCCGGCGGATCAGCCGGCCGCACTCCGCGCCGATGATCCGTCCGGTTGCCGTCGACCCGGTGAACGCGATCTTGTCGACGTCCGGGTGGGAGACGAGCGCGGCACCCGCGCCCCGGTCGGCCAGCACGATGTTCAGCACACCCGGGGGCAGCCCGGCCTCCTGGGCGGCGTCACCCATCACGTAGGAGTCCAGGGCGGTCTCCGGTGAGGGCTTGAGCACGACCGTGCAGCCGGCCGCCAGGGCAGGCGCGATCTTCATCATCGCGAGGACCTGCGGGTAGTTCCACGGGGCGATCGCCCCGACGACGCCGACCGGCTCGCGCCGGACAATCGTGGAGCCCGAGGCGCTGGGCCGGACTTCCTCGAGGTCCATCGTCTTGACGAGCTCGGCGTACATCTGCAGCAGGCCGGCCGGGGCGGCGCCGTTGAACGCCGACGACAGCCCGATCGGCATGCCGTTCTCCTGGCTGACGAGCTTGCTGGTGCCCTCGGCCCGCGCGGCCAGCGCGGCGGCGAACTTGTGCAGGTAGGCCGCCCGCTCGGCGGCGGTCGTCCGGCCCCAGGGACCGTGATCGAGTGCCCGCCGGGCGGCCTTGACCGCCCGGTCGATGTCGGCGTCGGTGCCGAGCGACGCGGTACCGAGGGCCTCCCCGGTGGCGGCCTCGAGCGCCTGATGGGTCTCGGAGCCGAGCGGGTCGACCCACTCGCCGTCGATGAAGAACCGGGTGCGGTCGAGGTCGAGGTGTTGGTCAGCGGTCACGGTCATTGTGGCGCTCCTCCAGAAGAGACAGTTGTCCCTATGGTGGTCCGGCCGGGCCGGGGCCGGTGTTCAAACTCTGGACAGCTGACGGATGCCCTAGCCGCACACTCGGTCGTTCAGGGCCGAGTAAGTTGACATTCTGGACGGTCTGCCGCTGGTCACCAGGTGGTAATCCGCAGCTGGCGGATCCGGGCGTAGAGCGTGGTGCGCGAGAGGCCGAGCTCGCGGGCCGCCCGCACCTTGTTGCCGCCGGCGTTGCGCAGCGCGATCACGATCACGTCGCGCTCGGCCCGGTCCAGGGCCGCCATCGGCGGAGCCGGGCTGGTGCAGCGGTACTGCTGCGGCAGGTCCGACAGCGTGATGCCGCCGCAGGTCCGGCGGGCGGCGGCATGCACGATGACCGCCTTGAGTTCGCGCAGATTCCCCGGCCACTCATGCGCGGTCAGCGCCTGGATGGCACCGGGGGTCAGGTGGACCGACTCGCTCGCGGCCGCCGCTTGCAGCATGGAACCGGCGAGCTCAGGGATTTCGGCTCGCCGGGCCGACAGCGACATCAGCTCCTCGCGGGTGCTGGCGGTCCCGGCCAGGGCGGCGGCGCGTCCGGTCAGCCCGCTGACCGGGCCGGAGACGAATATCAGCTGCGGCCGCCGGCGTGCGTCGGCGTACTGGGTCACCAGGTCGAGCAGCTTGTCGGAGAGCAATTCGATGCCGTCGATGCAGACTGATCCCTCGGTCCGGCGCATCGCTGATTCGAAGTCCTGCGCCCAGGCGGCCTCGCCGTCGAGCAGGGCAGCGGCCGGCCGGAGGAACTTCACCGGCAAGACGGCCAGCTCACGGGCCCGGGTAGTGCGGCCGGTGCCCGGAGGTCCGCACACCAGGGTGGGCGGCGCGGCGCGGGTCGACCGCACCACGGGGACGGTCGCCGGAGTCAGGTGCAGGCCAGAGGAGCAGGGTTCGACCTGCAGCAGCGCCCCGCGCCGGGCGCCGGTGACGCGGGTGACGATGACCGTGACGGTCCGGCCCGACTCCAGGGACAGTTTCAGTGCGCACTCGCCGGCGTGCGGCGGCTCCTCGGCCAGCACCCGCAGCAGGGCCACATCGGACGGGCTGAGCAGGTCCGAAGCGGCCTGATTAGACATCACGATGTCCTCGCCGATGGCGAGGACCGCGCGCTTGCGATGACCCGAGGCCTGCTGGAAGGCCGTCAGCAGGCTCTTCTCCGAGCTCCGGCTGCCGCCGAGCAGCCGTTGCTCGATGTCATGCACCGCCCGGGCGACAAGGGCCGGCAGCAGCGGACTGGCCGACTCGGCGAGGGCGGTTACGTCGAGGACGCCTTCGATCCGGCGGGTCAGCGGGTGCCGGATCGGATGTCCGTAGCAGCTGAACCGGCGCAGCGTCTCGACGAAGTGCTCGTCGCCGTTGATGGTGACCGCGAGATGCGTCTCGAAGGCCGTGCCCAGCGCGTTGGTCCCGATGGTCTCTTCGAGCACGCAGGCACCCTCACGGATGTTCAGCGCGTCGAAGTTGGCCGCGGTCCGGGGGGCATCAAACCAGCGCCGCACGACGCGGCACTCGCGGTCGCCCAGGAGGGTGGAGTAGCCGGTGCCGGCCAGGCCGGCCTCGAGCTCGTCAAGCACGGGCCCGGCTCCGACCAGCAGAGAGCTGTTCGGGTCGATGTCGCCGGGCACGAGCCGGCCGAAGTCGCCCGCCTGGTCCACTCCGGCGAGGCTGGCCCGGCGCCACGACTGGGCGATCTCCGGGCGCGCGGCCGGGACGCCGTGCACAGTCCTGCTGGCTGGACTCATGTGATTCCCCCCTCGGCTTCCTCGCCGAACGTTCCACACCTATCCCTGGCTCTGATCTACCCGCTGAGCGGGTAGATGTCCAGTTGTTGAACACCCGGGGCGGGCGCTGGCTGCCACTGTGAACTCGTCGTGATCACCGAGGAGGCCCTATGAAGACTCAAGCCGCCGTCGTCTACGAGCCGGGCAAGCGCATCGAGATCGAAGAACTCGACCTCGACAAGCCGCGGGACGGAGAGGTGCTGATCCGCTATACGCACGCCGGGTTGTGCCATTCCGATGTGCATGTCGCCCACGGCGACCTCGAGGCCAGGATGCCGATGGTCCTCGGCCATGAAGGAGCCGGCATCATCGAGGAAGTAGGCCCCGGCGTGACCAGGGTCAAGCCCGGTGACCACGTCGTCTGCTCATTTATCCCCAATTGCGGGATATGCCGTTACTGCGCGAGCGGCCAGCAGTCGATCTGCGACTGGGGGGCGACCATCCTCGAGGGCTACCTGCCGGGCGAGCGGTTCCCGCTCACCGGCCCGCGCGGCCAGTACGGCGCCATGTGCATGCTCGGCACCTTCAGCCAGTACGGCGTGATCCACCAGAACTCCGCGGTGAAGGTCGACGACGACCTGCCGCTGGAGAAAGCCGTCCTGGTGGGCTGCGGCGTCCCCACCGGATGGGGCGCCGCGGTCAACACCGCGAAGGTCCAGGTCGGCCAGACCGTCCTGGTGATCGGTGTCGGCGGCATCGGAATCAACGCCGTGCAGGGCGCGCGGCTGGCCGGAGCTAAGAACATCATCGCGATCGACCCGCTGGAGAACAAGCGGGAAAAGGCGATGGAGCTCGGCGCCACGCACAGCTTCGCCAGCACCGACGAGGCGATGGCGACGGTGACCGACCTGACGCGCGGCCAGATGGCCGACGCCGCGATCCTGACGCCGGGGCTGATGACGTCGGAAATCGTGGCCGGCGGGTTCAACGCGGTCGGCAAGGGCGGCATCGTCGTGCTCACCGGCCTGAACAAGCTGATGGAGCAGAACATCGAGCTTCCCGGCACGATCCTCACGCTGTTCCGCAAGACCGTCAAGGGCAGCCTGTTCGGTGACTGCAACCCGACCACGGACATCCCGAAGATCCTCGGCCTCTACCAGAGCGGCGACATCAAGCTGGACGAGATCATCACCCGGACGTACACCCTCGAGCAGGTCCAAGAGGGGTACGACGACTTGCTTGAAGGCAAGAACGTGCGTGGCGTAGTTGTCCATGCGCACTAAGCACCGCCGTGGTGAATAACTCCGGACCGGCCTCGGGGGCGTCGCAGACTCACCTCCGCGACGCCCGCGAGGTTGTCGGACGCGGCGCCGAGGCCGAGGTGCTCGAGGCAGCCCTGATCAGCGGTGCCCACGTGCTGCTCGAGGGTCCGCCGGGCACCGGCAAGTCCACGCTGCTGCGCAGCGTCGCGGGCGGGCGGGAGATCCCGTTCGTCATGGTCGAGGGAACCGCCGAGCTGACGCCGGCCCGGCTGATCGGCCACTTCGACCCGGCGCTGGTGCTGAGCAAGGGCTACGTGCCGGACATCTTCGAGGATGGGCCGCTGCTTGACGCGATGCGCACTGGCGGCCTGCTCTACGTCGAGGAACTGAACCGGATTCCCGAGGAAACGATCAACGTCCTGCTGACGGCGATGTCCGAGCTGGAGATCACCGTGCCCCGGCTGGGCCGGGTGGCCGCCCAGCCGGGCTTCCGGCTGGTCGCGGCGATGAATCCGTTCGATGCGGTCGGGACCGCCCGGGTCTCGGCCGCCTTGTACGACCGCACCTGCCGGATCTCGATGGACTACCAGCCAGCCGAGGCCGAGCAGCAGATCGTCAGCCTCCAGGTGCGTGTCGACCCGGACTGGCGCGCCAAGGTCGTCGCGCTGGTCCGCAGCACCCGGGAGCATCCCGATATCCGGTTCGGCTCATCCGTCCGCGGTGCGATCGACATCTGCCGCCTGGCGGTCGAGCTGGCCCGGATGCGCCGGACCCGGACCGACGACTGGCAGGTGGGGCTGGCCGCGGCCAAGGCGTCCCTGTCCGGCCGGATCCGGCTGCACGACGCCTGCACCCGGACTCCCGAGCAGGTCGTCACTGACCTCTACGTCGGTGTGTTCGGCGAGGACCCCGCGGCTGATGACCGCACGGACCCGGACGGGAAGGCGGTGCCGGGGGAACGCTGAGCCCGCCGCCCGCGGCGGGCACACCCTCTGGTCAGCAGAAACCCGAATCTCGGCAGCGGAAGTCGGCGCCGCGCACCACCGGGCGGTCGGAGCTGGCGCGGCACCCGAAATTCACCGGGCTGTCTCCGCAAGTCGGTGAACTCGACCTCGACGCGCTCGAGGATGCGCTCAACGAGGACCCCGACGACACCCTCACGCTGCTGGTCCAGATGTCGCACGCCACCGACGAGCGCTTGCGGGCCGCCGTCCGACGCCTCGCGCCGCGACTCATCCTCGACCAGACCAGACGTGGCCTGCCGAGCACGCGCGGGGTCGCGCGGCTGCGCCCGGTGCCCGCCCGCCGGGGCGGCGATCTCGACCTTGACCGCTCGATGGACGCGATCGTGAGCGCCCGCGCCGAGGCTCGCCAGCCCTCGCTTGATGACATGACCGCGACCGGCTGGGCCCGCCCCGGGCTCGCGCTCTGCCTGGTCCTCGACCACTCGGGCTCGATGAACGGCGCCCGGCTGACGACGGCGGCGGTGACCGGTGCCGCGTGCCTGACCCTGGCTCCGCAGGAGTACGCCGTGCTGGCGTTCGCCGCGCAGACCCGGGCGCTGAAGCCGCTGGCCGACTCCGCCGCCCCGGCCAGCACCGTCGAGGCGATACTGGCGCTGCGCGGACACGGGACCACTGGTCTGGCCGGGGCGTTGCGCGCGGCGCGGGAGCAGCTGGCCGGCGCCCGGGCCAGGCGGCGGGTGGTGCTGCTGCTGTCGGACTGCCGGGTCACCGACGAGCAGGATCCGGTCCCGGCGGCGCGGGCCGTCGAGGAACTCATCATCCTGGCTCCGGCCGACGACGACGACGCGGCCCGGGAACTGGCGCGCGCGAGCGGCGGCCGGATTGCCTCGATCAGCTCGGTCCTTGACGTGCCGGCCGCCCTCAACCGGATGCTGGCCGACCCGGGCTGACCAGTCGGGCCGGCCGAGGCCGAGCGCAGCGCACGGCAGTGCCCCGACGGGGGCGGACAGTCAATTGTCCCATTTTGCGGGTTTGCGCGGTGAACATCCGTTACGCTGCAGCTTCATCGGCGGACGGCTGCGGACGAGCCTGTTCCCGCCTCTATGCGGCTGATGTTCGGAGGGGGACTATGGCCACGTTTACTCCCGACATGCAACCAGTGGAGGAGTCGAGAGACAAAGGTCTCAAGACCGGCGCCCTTGGTCTGGTGTCAAGCATTGTCATCGGGGTCGCGTCAGTAGCGCCCGCCTACAGCCTGGCCGCAACGCTGTTCTTCGTGGTGGCTGCCGTCGGGCTCAAGTCTCCGCTCATCGCCGTGCTGGCGTTTGTGCCGATGCTGCTGTGCTCGATCGGCTTCAGCGAGCTGAACAAGGCCGACCCCGACTGCGGGACCACGTTCATCTGGGGCACCCGGGCGTTCGGGCCAGCGGCCGGCTGGGCGGGCGGCTGGGCCACCGTGGCGGCCGACATCCTGGTCATGGCCAGCCTGGCCCAGGTCGCCGGGCAGTACGGATTTTTCCTGTTCCAGGGACCGAACAGCTCGATCGGGGCCAACGCCTCCAGCGGCTGGGTGCTGCTGGTGGGCGTGTTGTGGATCAGTGCGATGACCTACATCTGCTACCGCGGCATCGAGGTCTCGGCCCGGTTCCAGCGGGTGCTGCTGTCCATCGAAGTCATCATGCTGATGGTGCTGTCGGTGACCGCACTGGTCAAGGTCTACGTCAGCAACCCGCCGGGGGCGGTGCACCCGAGCTTCAGCTGGCTGTCACCGGCCCACCTGCCGCTGTCCGCGTTCGTGTCCGGGATCATCTTGATGCTGTTCATCTACTGGGGCTGGGACACCGCCCTGTCGGTGAACGAGGAGACGGCGGACAAGTCCAGGACGCCAGGCCGGGCCGGGATCATCTCGACGATCCTGCTGCTGGTCACCTATGGGATCGTCATCGTCGCCGTGCAGTCGTTCGCCGGGGTCGGCGCCACCGGGGTCGGGCTGACGAACCCGGCCCACCAGTTCGACGTGCTGTCGGTGACCGGGAGCGCGATCTTCGGATCCTCCGGGGTCGGGGCGGTCTTCTCCCGGCTGCTGATCCTGATGGTGCTCAGTTCGGCGGCCGCGTCCACCCAGACGACGATCCTGCCGGCCGCCCGCACCGCGCTCTCCATGGCGGCCTACCGGGCGCTGCCGCAGCAGTTCGCCAAGATCAATCCCCGGTACCAGACCCCCACGGTGTCGACGATCGTGGTGGGGGTCATCGCGGTCGCGCTGTACATCCCGCTGAACTTCATCTCCGGCGGCAACCCGATCGCTGACGCGGTGACCGCGATCGGGTTGTACATCGCCTTCTACTACGGCCTGGCCGCCTTTTCCTGTGTCTGGTACTACCGGTCCACGCTGATGAACAGCGCCCGCGACCTGTGGATGCGCGGGATCCTGCCGCTCGCCGGCGGCCTGATCATGTACGCGGCGGGGCTGTACAGCCTGCAAAGCGACTGGGTGGCGTCCAACAGCTACACCAGCTGGACCGTGCCTGGCCTGCAGTGGCAGATCGGCGGGATCTTCATCATCGCCGCGCTGGCCGCGCTTGCGGGAGTGATCAGCTTCATCTTTATGCGCGTCACCGCCCCCGCCTTCTTCCGTCGGCAGACCCTGTCCAGGGAGACAGCGGTGCGAATTCCTGAAATGGAACTGTGAGCCGGGCGGGCGGAGGTGAAGCCGGATGACCAGCGCAACGCAGCTTAAGGACCCGGCAGGTGCGGTGCCCGGCGGCCCGTCCTGGCCGGTCCGCTCGGGAGCGGTCCCGCTGGTGGCCGACGCGTACACCGACCGGCTGGAAACGGCTCCCGACCTGACGGCCGTGCTGCGGCCCGGAGCCGCGGTCGCACTGGTTCCGGACCGGGCGGCGGGCCCCGGACCGGCGGCCGACGAACCGGCCCGGGACTGGCTCAGATCCTCGGGCAAGACCCAGCTCGCGGCCGCCTTTGCCGAGTCGCTGTGGCAATCGCGCCAGCTGGACCTGCTGGTCTGGATCCCGGCCAGCAGCCGGGCGGCGGTGCTGTCCGGCTACGCCGCGGCAATGGCTGCCGCGACCGGACGGGAACAGGCGAGCAGCTGCGAGTCAGTCGCCGCTCAGTTTCTCGGCTGGCTGGGCGACACCAGCCGTTCCTGGCTGGTCGTCCTTGATGACCTGGCCGATCCGGCCGACCTGGACGGCCTGTGGCCGACCGGCCCGGCCGGCCGGGTCCTGGTGACCTGTGTCGATCCCGCGGTCGTCCCCCGGGGCATGCAGGTGCTGCCGATGGGGTCGTTCAACTCACGTGAGGCCCTCAGCTACCTGACCGAGCGGTTGTCGGCCAACCGGGGCCAGCGACTCGGCGCGATTGACCTCGTCAATGCCATGGGCTATGAGCCGGCCGCGCTGACTCAGGCCAGCGCGGTGATCGCCAGCTCCACGATGTCGTGCCACAACTACCGTGACTATTTCGTCAGCTGGCGCGAGCAGCTGACCGATCCGTCCGGCGTACTGCCGCTGGCCAGCGCGGTCACCTGGCCGCTCTCGTTCGAGCGGGCCACCCAGCTTGCGCCGGGCCGGTCGGTCCAGTCGCTGCTGGCCCTGGCCGCGCTGCTCGACGGGCACGGCATTCCGGCAACCGTGCTGACCACCCCGGCGGCAGCCGGCTACCTGGCGAGTGGCGGCGAAGCCCCGGCCGGCGGCGAGCCCGCCCGCTCAGCGCTGGCCGCGCTGGAACGCGTCGGCCTGCTGACGGTGGAACCCACGACAGCTCCGCCGACGATCCGGATCAGCCCGGTGCTGCAAGCGGCGCTGCGAGCCGCGATGCCGGAAGGCATGCTGGACCAGGCGGCCCGGGTGGCCGCGGACGCGCTGCTCCAGGCCTGGCCGGCTGCGGAGCTGCCCGGCTGGCCCGCCACTGGTCTGCGGTCCTGCACGGCCGCCCTGCGGCAGGTCACCGGGAACCGGCTGTGGGCCGGCGGTTGCCATGCGCTGCTGCTGCGGGCCGGGGACAGCCTGGATCACGCCCGGCTGACTGGTCCGGCGGTGGACCACTGGCGCGACGTGGTCACGACCAGCGACCAGTTGCTCGGCGCCGGGCACCCGCAAACGATACAGGCGGGGCGGCGGCTGGCCGAGGCCTGCCTGGCGGCGGATCGCCCGGACGAGGCCGTCACTTGGTTTCAGCGGCTGCTCGACACCCAGGCGGTGAAGCTCGGGCCAGATCACCAGGATCTGATCGGAACGCGGCTCCAGCTGGGCCACGCGCTGGTGGCGGCCCGCCAGTTCGACGGCGGGATCGCTGTCCTCGAGCGGGTGCTCGCCGAATCTGAGCGGGTCCGCGGTCCCGAGCACGCCGACACGCTTGGTGCGCGGGACGAGCTCGCGGCCGGCTACCTGGCGGCCGGCCGGCCCGCCGACGCGGTGACCGCGTACCGGCGCACGCTCGCCGAGCGGGAACACGCGCAAGGATCCCGCGACCCGCAGACGATGACCACCCGTCGCGGCCTGGCCGATGCCTACCTGGCCAACGGCCAGCCAAAGGAGGCGGTCTCGGCGTACAAACGGGTGGTCGCTGACCGGGAGCGGGCCCTCGGGCTCGATCACCTGGACACCATCAGGGCCCAGTACAGCCTGGGCGCCGTCTATCTGCGGACCGGCAAGACGGTGGCGGCCGAGCGGCTCTACGAACAAGCCCGGGCCGGCTTTGAACGGGTGCTCGGTCCCCGTCACCCGGATACGCTGCGCAGCCGGGCGGAGCTGGCCCTGGTGTACCGCCAGCTGGGCCGGTACGGCGACGCCCGCGCGCTGCTGCGTGACACCGTCGACCGCCTGCAGCGCATCCTGCCTGGCAACGACCCGCTGATCACCGAGCTGCGTGAGGTACTGGCCGATATCGGCAACGAGTGAGGACTTCAGACGCCTTCGCGCTGGGCGATGACGGCGGCCTCGGTGCGGTTGGTGACGGCCAGCTTGGCGAGGATGTTGGAGACGTGCACACTGGCGGTCTTTGGCGAGATGGAAAGCTCGGCGCCAATCTTGCGGTTTGACATTCCCCGGGCGAGCAGCCGGAGCACCTCGCGCTCACGGTCGGTGAGGGCGGCCGTCCGGTAGCCGCGGTCTGCGGCGCCCGCGGAGGTGCCGATGGCGGGTCCGGTGGCGAGGTGACCGCGCAGGGCGAGCGCCTCAAGCGCCGCCGACAGCGGCGCCGCCCCCAGCCGGGCGGCCGTGGCGGCCGCTGCGCGCCACACCACCGCTGCCTCCGCGGGGCGGCCGACGTCGACAAGCGCCTCGGCCAGCCGCCACTGGCCGCGGGCGGTCTCGTAGACGTACTGCGGCCCGAACGCGGCGAGCACCGCCTGCCACGCCTCGGGCGTGTTGTCGCCGGCGGCCCGGAGGTATTCGGCCTCGGCCCGGGCCAGCCAGCCGCGGCCTTCCGAGCCGAGCACGGCCTTGGGCCGGGCCGGGTAGCGGGCACCCAGCCGGGCGATATCACGCAGTTTCCCGGCCAGCTCCAGCTCGGCCGCCGCGGCGTCGAGGTCCCCGGTCAGCCGCGCGGCGACGGCGCGGTCGGCGCGCGCCGCCAGGGCGGCGGCGGCCGGACGGAGCACCGCGGGACTGTACGCGGGCAGCGCGTCGGCCCGGATTGCCGCCTCAGCGTGCGCCAGCGCCTGGTCCGTGTCGCCGCGCCAGAGCGCCTGCTCGGCGAGCAGCCCCCGGGCGATGTAGGTGACGAAGTTGTCGCGGAAGAAGGGTTCCAGCCAGGTTCGGCGCTCCTCGGCGGCCGGGTTGCCTCCGGCTACGTCGACGAACAGTGCCATCGCGGACAGGACCGCCTCGGGCAGGCTGGTGACCCGGACCGGGAAGCCGTCGGCCAGCCGTTGCGCTTCGTCCCACTCACCACTCAGGAAGCGGGCCTGGTAATGCAGGTGCCGCAGGTCCAGGCCGTACGGCGCGAGGCCCAGTCCCTCGTCGTCCGCCCGGCGCACGCCCAGCTCCGCGATCCGCGCGGCCTCGGCGAGCTCGCCCCGGATTTGCTGTTCCAGGGCGAGGAAGTAGGTAGCCCGCAGCTCCACCTGGAGCATCTGGGTGGGGCCGGCCTGCTCGAAGGCGGCAGTGAACATCCGCCTGGCCTCGTCCGGTTCCCCCTCGCGGCTGCTCAGCTGGCCCAGTGTGACCAGTGCGTCGGCCGCCACCCAGGGTGCGTCTCGCTCTCCCGCGGCGCGGGCGCGCTGCGCCCACTCCCGGGCCGACGCGTTGTCCCCGGTGATCATGAAGGCCATCGCGTAGGTGCTCATCGCGCGGGCCAGGTACCGGGTCGGCGGCTCGGACGGGAGCTGCCCGACGGTGTCGGCCGCCACCAGCAGGGCTTCTGCGGGCGCTTCGCTGTCCTCGAGCGTCAGCAGGAAGTACGCCAGCCGTTCGCCGACCCGGCTGCGCAGTTCCGGATCGGCGTCACCGGCCGTGCCGTCCGCGGCCGGCTCGGCCAGCCGCTCACGGATCCGCCGCAGCATGTGCCCCGCGCGGGGCACGTCACCGGCCGCGAACGCGGCCGTCGCCGACTTGAGGCCAAGTTCGCCCCGGCTCATCCCCGCCAGCGGTGCCGCCTCGTCTACCCGGTCCCACAGGGCCAGCGCCTGGTCGTAGTGCTGGTGTGCCTCCGCTGGGGCGCCGAGCCGGTGTGCCTCCTCGCCGGCCCGGATCGACGCGGTGAACGCCCCCGGCACGTCGTGGCTGGCCAGGCTGTGGTGCGCGAGTTCGGCCGCCCCTCCGGGCACGCCGGAAAGCAGTACCGAGAGCTGCCCGTGCAGCCGGGTCCGCTCCCCCGGCAGCAGGTCGTTGTAGACCGCCTCGCGCAGCAGCGCGTGCCGGAACGTGTAGCCGTCGGCGCCGTCGCGGACCAGCAGATGGTTCGCGACCGCCTCCCGCACCGCCTCGTCGTAGGCGGCATCCGGCAGGCCGGAAGCGGCGCGGATGAGATGGTCGCCGGCTCGCCGTCCGGCCACGGCCGCGGCCCGCAGCACCTGCTGGGCGGCGTCCGATACCCGCTCGACCCGGGACATCAGCAGGGCCGCGATCCCGGCGGGAAGCCCGGATTCGCCAGCGGCGCCGCCGTTGGCGTCCGACAGCGCGGCGAGAAGTTCCTCGGCGTAATAGGCGTTGCCTTCGGCGCTGGCCACGATGCGGTTGATGGTGGCGGCGGACAGTTGCCGCTGGGCGCCGGAGATGGAAAACAGCAGCTCGGCCAGCGCGGCCGGGGTCAGCGGGCCCAGGTCAAGCGGCAGCACCGAGGGCAGCCTGAGCAGGTCAGCGATCACCGGCCGGAGCGGGTGGCGGCGGTACAGGTCGTCGGTTCGGTAAGTGCCGATGATCGCGACCCGCTCACGGTGCAGCATGCGCAGCAGGAAGGTGAGCAGGTCACGGGTGGACGCGTCGGCCCAGTGCAGGTCCTCAAGGACGAGCAAAACCGGGGCCCGGGCCGACAGCTCAGCCAGCAAGCCGAGGACGGCGCCGAACATCTGCTGGCGGGTCAGCCCGGCCAGGTCGCCCTCAGGGTTGCG
>Ga0302314_10009561_pt1 | contig 17129 bp, 14 predicted proteins | sample III_Palsa_N2_3_FD_200533 | JGI IMG/M metagenome (GOLD analysis project Ga0302314, IMG submission 200533) | Peat permafrost microbial communities from Stordalen Mire near Abisko, Sweden - III_Palsa_N2_3 | ecosystem: Environmental > Terrestrial > Soil > Palsa > Peat permafrost | place: Sweden...
TCGGCCCAGGACGTCGTCGAGTTCAGCGTCTACCTGCCGCTGCGCAACACGGACAAGCTCGAGGCGCTGCTCGCGCAGCAGCACGACGAGACCTCGCCGCAATACCAGCAGTGGCTGCAGCCGGCCGACTTCCTGGCCCGGTTCGGGCCGCGTCCCGCCGACATCGCGACGGTCCGAAACGCGCTCGTCGCGCGCGGGCTGACGATCGTGTCGACCAATGCGCACGGCGTGCGTGTGAGCGGCACCGCGGCGGCGGTCTCGCAGGCGTTCAGCGCGCCGCTGCAGAAGGTGACTACCCACTCGCACACGCGCTTCCAGGCACGCCAAGGGCTGCAGATCCCGGGCGAACTGGCGGCCCTCGCCCCACGCGTGATCGGTCTCGGCGCACTGCCGGAACACCAGACGCACTCGAAGATCGTGAGCCAGGTCAGCGGCACCGACAACCGCATCAGCACCGTCGGGCCGTACTGGTTCGACGACCTGAAGCAGGCCTACGACTACCCGGCCTACAGCTCGAGCACCGACGGCAGCAGCGTCAGCGTCGCGGTGCTGATGACCGATCTGCTGTTCGACGGCGACGTGGCTGCGGCATTCAATCACGAGAACTTCACCACGATCACCCACAAGCAGCCGCCCAGCGTGACGACAGTCACCGTGGACGGCGGCGGCGTGCAAAACGGCGACGGTTCGTTCGAGGCAAGCCTCGACGTCCAGCAGGTGCTGGGCGGCGCCCCAGGCACGGACGTCACGCTCGTCAGCATCCCCGACCTGTCCGACCAGAGCATCATCGATGGCTACACCTACATCGTGGATGGCAACAAGCACGACATCGTCAACTCGTCGTTCGGCGGCTGCGAACTGGAATACACGGCGGCCTACAACGGGGGGACCGACTACACGTACATCCTGCAGACCTACCACGAGGTATTCCAGCAGGGCAATGCGCAAGGCATCACGTTCGTCGCCAGTTCGGGCGACCAGGGCGGCCTCCTGTGCCCGAGCACGGACTACGGCACCGGCCCCAGCCCGGTCTTCGTCCCCGGGGTCAGCTCGCCCGCAGACGATCCGAACGTCACGGCCGTCGGCGGCGGCAACCTGATCACCACGAGTTCGGCCACATCGCTCGTTTCCAGCTATGTCCGCGAGAGCGCGTTCGCCGACCCCGACGTGCCCTACGACATCTACGGCCTGGGCACCAACGTCTCGGGCGGCTACTGGGGTGCCGGCGGCGGCGTGAGTTCCGTGTTCAAGAAGCCCGCGTACCAGTTTCTCGCCAACACCGGGTCGAATCGCTGGCGCACGCTGCCGGACGTCGGCATGCAGGTTGGCGGCTGCCCACTAGACCTCGCGGCGAGTTGTGGCGCCGATGACAGCGCCGCCATCGTCGCCTTCGGCGTCGGCGTCGGCGGTGGCTACTACGGCGTCATCGGCACCTCGGTGTCGTCGCCGGAGTTCGTCGGAGCGCTGGCGCTGTTCGAGCAGCAACTGGGCAAGAAGAACCATCGTCTCGGCAATGCCAACGTCTATCTGTATGCAGCAGGCGCATTGCAGGCGCTCGCCGGTGGCCCGCGGGCTCCTGCGGCACTGCAGTTCTACCACCGCGGCATCCCCGGCTTCGACGGCCTGTACACCGGTGGGACGCCGAGCGCGAACTACGACTACATCTACGGCAACGGCAGCCCCGACGTGCGCAAGCTGTTCGGCATGACGCGCTACCAGGCCGCCGGCGTGCCGCAGACCCCGAGCAATCCGTAAGTCACCGGCAACTGCGAAAAAAAAGGGCGTTCACCGCGAGGCGAACGCCCTTTCTGCATCGCAGGCACCAGCTATCGGCCGATGGCGTCCACCAGCGCCATCGTCGCCGCCGCCTGGTTCATCGTGTAGAAGTGCAGCGACGGCGCGCCGCCGGCGATCAACCGGTCGCACAGCGCCGCGATCACGTCCAGGCCGAAGGCCTTGATCGACGCACTGTCGTCGCCGAACGACTGCAGGCGCAGCCGCATCCAGCGCGGAATCTCGCAGCCCGAGTTGTCGGCGAAGCGCATCAGCCCGCTCGAATTCGTGATCGGCATGATGCCCGGCACGATGGGCACCGCGATGCCCAGCGCGCGCACCTCGTCGACGAAGCGGAAGTACGCGTCGGCGTTGAAGAACATCTGCGTGATGGCGGAGTTGGCACCGGCGGCCACCTTGGAGGCGAACGCCTTCAGGTCGGCCTCGGGCGAGCGCGCCTGCGGATGCGTCTCGGGATAGGCGGCCACTTCGATGTGGAAGTGATCGTCGGAGTGCTTGCGGATCTGCTCGATCAGTTCGGTGGCGTAGCGGAACTCGCCGAAGCTGCCGGAGCCGCTGGGCAGGTCGCCGCGCAGGGCGACGAGGCGCTTCACGCCGGACGCCTTGAAGCCATCGAGCGTCTCGACGACGCTCGCGCGCGTCGCGCCGATGCACGTGAAGTGCGGCACGCCCATGCAGCCTTCGTCGCGGATCGCCTGCACCACCTGCAGCGTGCCGGCCTGCGTCGAGCCGCCCGCACCGTAGGTGACCGAGCAGAACTCGGGCTTCAACGCGTACAGCGCGGCGCGCGCCGCCGCCAGCTTGGTCGTGCCTTCGGGCGTCTTCGGAGGGAAGAACTCGAGGCTGACGGGGATCTGGATCATCGTGAATCTTTCTTCAAGCGCGAAGCGAATTGACGGCACGCTCATGGCTCAGCCGGCCGCAGGCCCACCCGAGGGAGGGAAGCGACCGGCTTTGCCGGCGCCGAACCGGCCGGCCCCTCGGGGGCGCGACCAGCGGGAGCGTGGGGCTCAATACCTGTAAGAGTCGGGCTTGTACGGGCCGGACTGCGAGACGCCGATGTAGGCGGCTTGCTCGTCCGTCAACGTCGTCAGCTTCGCGTTCAGCTTGGACAGCTGCAAGCGCGCCACCTTCTCGTCGAGGTGCTTGGGCAGCACGTAGACCTTGCCGGTCTCGTAGGCGTCCGGGCGCGTGAACAGCTCGACCTGGGCGATCGTCTGGTTGGCGAACGACGACGACATCACGTAGCTCGGGTGGCCCGTGCCGCAGCCCAGGTTCACCAGCCGGCCCTTGGCCAGCATGATGATGCGCTTGCCGTTCGGGAAGATCACGTGGTCGACCTGCGGCTTGATCTCTTCCCACTTGCAGTGCTCGAGCGACGCGATGTCGATCTCGTTGTCGAAGTGGCCGATGTTGCAGACGATGGTCTGCTCCTTCATCGCCGCCATGTGCTCGTACGTGATGACGTTCTTGTTGCCGGTGCAGGTGACGAAGATGTCGCCATGCGCCGCGGCGTCGTCCATCGTCACGACGCGGTAGCCTTCCATCGCGGCCTGCAGCGCGTTGATCGGGTCGATCTCGGTCACCCAGACCTGCGCCGACAGCGCGCGCAGCGCCTGCGCCGAGCCCTTGCCCACGTCGCCGTAGCCGGCCACGACGGCCACCTTGCCGGCCACCATCACGTCGGTGGCGCGCTTGATGCCGTCGACGAGCGACTCGCGGCAACCGTACAGGTTGTCGAACTTGCTCTTGGTGACGGAGTCGTTGACGTTGATCGCGCGGAACAGCAGCGTGCCCTTGGCCGACATCTCGTTGAGGCGGTGCACGCCGGTGGTCGTCTCTTCGGTCACGCCGACGATCTGCGCGCTCTTGCGCGTGTACCAGGTGGCGTCGACGGCCAGCTTGGCCTTGATCGCGGCGTACAGCTCGCGCTCTTCCTCGCTGGTCGGGTTGGCCAGCACGGACAGGTCCTTCTCGGCGCGCTGGCCCAGGTGCATCAGCAGCGTGGCGTCGCCGCCGTCGTCCAGGATCATGTTCGGGCCTTCGCCTTCTTCGCCCTTGGCGCCGAATTCGAAGATGCGGTGGGTGTAGTCCCAGTAGTCCTTCAGCGACTCGCCCTTGTAGGCGAACACGGGCGTGCCTTCGACCACCAGCGCGGCGGCCGCGTGATCCTGCGTCGAGTAGATGTTGCACGAAGCCCAGCGCACTTCGGCGCCGAGCGCCTGCAGCGTCTCCACCAGCACGGCGGTCTGGATGGTCATGTGCAGGCTGCCGGTGACGCGGGCGCCCTTGAGCGCGTTGCCGTATTCGGTGCGCATCGCCATCAGCGCGGGCATCTCGCTCTCGGCGATCAGGATTTCCTTGCGGCCCCAGGCGGCCAGGCTCAGGTCGGCGACGGCGTACGCGTCGGTCGGAAGGGGGGTCAGTGCTGCGTTCATTCGGGGTTCTCCGTTGAAGACCCGCTGCGCGCCGCATGCGAACGACCGGACGGAGGGCGACACCTGTGCACCCTCACCCGGGCCCTCGCGTGCTGCGAAGCGGGTGAGCGCGGTTGCCATGATGGGGTTCCGAGCCTGGGGTCTCGCAGCCGTGAACAACGGCCGGGCCTCGCAACGCTCCTCGGAATCAGTCCCGATTATATCGGCCGGCGCGCGCCGGGCTCAAGCCCATCAGGCCTGGGGCAGTTCCGCCGGCGTCTGCCGCAGGGCGCCGACCATGGGCGGCAAGCGCGACACCTGGTTGACGATGTCGACGATGCCGGCACACCCGGTCTTGGCTTTCAGGCGCTTGACGTGGCTGCGCACCGTCTCGTCGCCGATCTCGAGCTTCGCTGCGATCTCCTTGACGCGCAGGCCTTCGCACAGGCCGGCCAGCACCTGCTGCTCACGGCGCGACAGGCCCAGCTCGCGGGCATAGGCGTCCACCGACAGCGTCTCGGCGATGCGGCTGCGCGGCAGCGCGATCAGCACCGCGTGGCCGCTGTGGTTGGCCGACAACGCGGCCGGCAGCGGCACGATGGACAGGTCGCAGGATTTGCCTTCCGACAACGCGTTGGCCGGGGCGAACGCCAGCATGCGGCGCTTGCCGCCGTCGCGCGCGCCTGCCAGCGCGTCGTCGAGCGCACGCTGGTCGATGGCCGAACGCCCGCTCAGCCGGCGCCCGATGAGTTGCAGGGACTTGGCCCCGGCCAGTTCGACGCGTGCCGCGTGATTGGCATGCACGACATGGCCGTCGGCCGCCATCAGCACCAGGCCGTAGTCGACTTCGTCGAGCACGCTGGCAAGCAACTTGGCGAGGCCGGCGCCCGGGCCGTTGCGACGTTCCGGACCGCGATAGGCGAGTTCCGCCTCGAGCTCGTCGAGTTCGATGCGCGCCGACGCGAGCGCCGTGGGTGGAGCCATCGACGTCAACGGCGCGACTTCGTCAGTGATCACTACGGACAGCCGCGCGTTGTCCAGGACTCCGTTGCGCTTCGCCGACCGCGTCAGTTCGGTACCTTCCATGCATCCCTCGCACAAGATTCTTGACTGTACAGGCCTGCTTCCCACGCCGCCGCGACGACCGTCGCGGCTCGACAAGGGCCGGCCAATGCATTTAACGTGGTTTTTGTTACCGGCGCGTAACTCGACAGCTTTCAACCGCCCGACGCGCCAACTTCTGCACTACTTTCGTGGCCGTTTGAGCCTGAATGCAGCACTCTTGTCGAGTTGGAGGAACTCGGCCATGAGGCCCAGTTCCGAATCGATGGCGCGCGAAAACGACGCATCGCGCGCCAGCGCCTTGTCGGCGAATCCGATGTGTACTTCGAGCCTCGCCTTGTCGACCAGCGCGGCGTTGCCCCAGCCCACCGCACGGTCGCCGTAGAGCAGCGGCAAGGCGTAGTGCCCCATCGTGCGCCTGGCCGCGGGCGTGTAGGCCTCGAACTTGTAGGCCCAGCCCCACAGCAGCTCGAAGCGTCGTCGATCCCAGGCGATCGGATCGAACGGCGCCAGCAGGCGCGCGCGGTCCGGGTCGACGCGCCATCGGCCCGACGCCGGATCCTCCCCGGGCGTCCACAGCCACGTGACGCCGTCCAGCCTGGCCTGCGGCAGCGTCGCGCGCAGCTCGGCCAGCAGCGTGCGCGTCTCGCCCTTGAGATGCGGGGCGCCGTACTGCAGCAATTGCGCCAGGTAGCCCAGCGACGCCGACGGCAGCGGCGCGTACTTGTCGACGATGCGCATCAGCAGCGCGCGGGCACGTTCGTGGCGCGCGGCCGGATCGTCGTCCGCCGGCGCGTGGGCGATCGCCTCGTAGACCCGCGTGCCGGTATCGCGCCGCACCACCCGCAGCAGGCCGCGATAGTGCATGCCGTCCAGCAATGCGGTGCTCGCGTTGAGCGTGTTGGTGGCGCCCCAGCTCTGCACCCGGCCATGGTCGAACACCTCCTGCACGTCGCGCGGATGCGTGGCCCCGCGAGCCCGCACGAAGGCCAGCACCTCGGCGGCGCGACGCTCGGTGGCCGGGTCCCACACGCGCCTGGCGGTGCGCGGGTGCAGCAGCGGCAGCAGGCTGCGCGGCACGAAGCCGTAATTGACGAGGCAATCCTCCTCCACGTCCAGCCGCGGATAGCGGCGCTCGAGGTCGCCCGCCAGGTAGCCCTTCACCCGGTGGCGCAGCGTCAGATCCTGCGCGCGCGCCGGCGCCCGGATCGGATCGGCCTGCACGAAGCCCAGGCGCTCGATCGCCTTCTGCAGCGTGGTGGGCGCAAACAGCGTGCGGGCGACGGCGTAGCGGCGCAGGGTGTCCAGCGTGATCGGTTTGGGGCGGGTCATTGGTACGGTCGGGTTGAAGCGCATTCTGCCGTCAGCCGGTACCGGGCCCAAGCCCACTGGCGGCGCGGCCCGGCCGATACAATCGGCCGCCATGCCAACGCCCGACGCCTCCGTGCGGATTCCCCCCTCCCGCGACCCGTCGGCCCCGCGCACCTCCACCATGCCGTTCACCTGGTGGCCGCTGCTGGCCGGCGCTTGCCTGATCGCCGCCGGCCTCGTCGTCTGGCACGACCCCGCACTCAACGAAGCCGGCTTCCACGTCGTCAACGACCTCGGCCCCGCCGCGCCCGCGCTGTGGTCGGCGTTGAGCGTGGCCGGCCTGGCGCTGTCGGCCTGGATCTATCTCGCGGCCTTCGCCCAGGCGCGCCCCGAACGCGTCGCGCGGCTGCTGTGGATCTGCGTGGTCGGTGGCATCATCATCAACCAGGTCAAGCACCGCCTGCCCTCGCCGCGCCCGTTGCTGGCCCTCGGGCCCGAGCACGTCCACGTGATCGGCGAAGGGCTGCGCATCGGCTCGATGCCGTCGGGCCACAGCGCGATGGCGTTCGCCGTGCTGACGCTGATGCTGGCCGAACGCCGCGAGCACCCGGCCGCGGACGGCCGACGCTTCGCCTCGGTGGCCGCCGTCGCCGGCTGGGCCCTGCTGGCCTGTGGCATCGCGGTTTCGCGCCTGGCCGTCAGCGCCCACTGGCCGGGCGATGCGCTGTTCGGCTCCGGCCTCGGGCTGCTGTTCGCCGGGCTCGCGCCGCACGCCTGGCCGGTTGGCGCGATGACGCGCGGCATCACCAGTCGCACCGGCCAGCGCCTGGTCGCACTCGGGCTGCTGGTCTCCGCGTTGTGCATCGCGGCGACGCCGGCCGTGTTCGCCGCCGCTGGACTCAGCGGTTCGCGCGTGGAGAAGACACTGTCCACCGGCTATCCGCTCGCCGAGCCGCTGCAGTGGCTGCTGGCCGTGCTGGCGCTCGCGGGCGCATGGCGCTGGTGGCGCGCCGCATCGGCGCCGCGCGCCGAAACCTGAATGGCGACGACCCGCACGCGTTGGATCGCCGCCGCGAGCATCGCCGCCGGCGTCGCGCTGCTGGCCGTGCTGGTCGCGTTCACGCCGTGGAAGCTGCTGGCCGAACGCGTCGCCACGGTGCCGTGGACGGGCTGGGTGGGCGCGACGCTGGGCATGAGCGCCACCTACGCGCTGCGCGCCGGGCGTCTGCGCGCCGAATGGCTGTGGAAGCTGCGCACGCTGAACCTCGGCTATCGCGAGTGCCTGCAGATCACGCTGCTGCACAACGCGGCCATCAACCTGTTGCCGATGCGCTCGGGCGAAGCCAGCTACTCGTTCCTGCTGCACAAGCGCTGGGGCGTGGGGCTGGGCGACGCCACCGCCAGCCTGTTGTGGCTGCGCCTGCAGGACATGATGGTGCTGGGCGTGCTGGGCATCGCGATCCTGGTGCCCGCGCCGCTGCCCTGGCGCATCGGCTTCGCCGTGGCCGCGATCGCGGCCGCGGCCACGCTGCTGCCGGCGCTGGTGCGCCGCATCCACGTGCACGCACGCTGGTCGCGAGCGCGCGTCCACGCGGACGCGTCTGCCCGCCGCTCGCGCAAGGCCTGGCACCTGGTGGCCAAGGTGGCCGGCGCGTTCCGCGCCGCACGCGGCGGTGCGGCCGCGTGGGGCTACGCGATCGCCAACTGGGTGCTGAAGCTGGGCATCGTGGGCGTGCTGCTGGCCTCGCTGGCCAACCTGCCGCTGGGCGCCGGATTCTGCGGCGCGCTGGGCGGCGAACTGGCTGGCGTGATCCCGCTGCAGGCACCCGCGGGCGTGGGCACCTACGAGGCCGGTGTCGCGCTGGGCACGCGCGCGCACCGGCCAGACAGCGTGTCTTCAGCCGCTCCGGCAGACTCCGCGCAGGCCATCTCCGCAAACACCGACAATCACCGATTGATCTTCGGCGCGGCGCTGGCCGTCCACGCCCTGATGCTGGTGGTGGCCCTGGTCACCGCCCTCGCCTTTTCCCTGATCGTGCGCCCGGTGCGGGTGCCAGAAAGCAAGACATGACCGCAAGTTCCACCGGAGAGCACTACCTGCCCTCGGCGTCGCTTCCGGCCGCCGACGTCGGCGGTGCTCATTCCGACAACGCGAGCGGCGCGTTCGGTGCGCGCGGCGCGCTGGACATCGACGGCGTGCCGTTCCATCGCCTGTCGGTCGTCGTGCCGATGTACAACGAGATCGAGAACGTGGCGCCGCTGATCGACGAGGTCGACGCGGCGCTCGCCGACTACCCGTTCCCGTGGGAACTGCTGGTCGTCGACGACGGCAGCCGCGACGGCACCGGCCAGGCGCTGGAACAGCACGGCGCCACCGTGGGAGCGCACATCCGCGTGATCCGCCTGTGGCGCAACTTCCGCCAGACGGCAGCCATGCAGGCCGGCATCGACGCGGCCCGCGGCGATGTCATCGTGACGATGGACGGCGACCTGCAGAACGACCCGCGCGACATCCCCAAGCTGGTGGCCCGCCTGCTGCAGGGCGACCTGGACCTGGTCGCCGGCTGGCGCAAGGATCGCCAGGACGGCTTCTGGCTGCGCAAGTTGCCGTCGCGCATCGCCAACCACCTGATCCGCAAGTCCACGGGCCTGCAGTTCAACGACCTCGGCTGCAGCCTGAAGGCCTTCCGCGGCTCGGTGCTGCGCGAGGTGCGGCTGTACGGCGAGATGCACCGTTTCATCCCGGCCTGGCTGGCCACGGTCACGTCGCCGCAGCGCATGGACGAAGTGCCGGTGCACCACCGCGCCCGGATGGCGGGCACGTCCAAGTACGGCTTGTCGCGCACCTTCCGCGTGATCACCGACCTGCTGTCGATGCACTTCTTCCTGAACTACGGCACGCGGCCCGGGCACTTCTTCGGTGGAATCGGCCTGTTCACCGGCAGCCTCGGCGGCGTCATCCTGGCCTGGATGGCCGTGCTGAAGTTCGTCCTGGGCCAGACTATCGGCGGCCGGCCGCTGCTGACCCTCGGTTTCTTCCTGGTCATCGCCGGATTGCAACTATTGCTCACCGGCGTGCTCGCCGAGTTGCTCATCCGCATCTACTATGACGGTCGCCACGCCCAGCCCTACCATCACGGACAAGGCGCCGCCCCGTCCGACGATGCGGCCTGGCATTCCTTGCGCTGACCCCGTGTTTCCCTGAAGTCGCGAAGCCTCACTACTCTCACCGAAACCGTCGATGTCGGCCCTGCCCCCGCCTCCGCCCTCGTCCCCGCCATCCGCTCCGGTGCCCGCACCGGCGCCGACGCCCCCGGCACCGCCTCGCGCGCCGGCCGAGCCGCCGGCGTTGATGCCTTATGACGACCTGTTCGGAGCGCAAGAGCGCGCGCCGGAGCCGCCGCCGTCGCTGACCTTCAACGTGGCCGCCGCGCCGCCACCGCCCCCGCCGAAGCGCCCGGGCGCGCCGGCCAAGCCGCTCGAAGTCGATGTACCGGGCATCGTCGTCAGCGACGATCGCCCCGGATACCTGCCCAGGCGCCCGGCCGACGAGCCGCCCGACAAGCTGCTGGCCTCGCCGGTCACGGCCGCTCCGCCGCCGCCCGCGTTCATCCCGCCGCCGCCGCCGCCGTCGCCCAAGTCCATTTCCGAGCTGTTCGAGCAGGTGGGCAAGGCGCCGCGCACCGAAGAGGACGACCGCCCGCCGGCGGAGCCGCAGATGTGGACGGCCACGGCCGCCCAGTCCGGCAAGGCCGCGCCGCCACCCAAGGCGCCGCCGGCGCCGCGCCCGGTCGCGCCTGCGCCGCAGTTGCCGTTGCAGCCGCAAGCGCCGGCGCCCACGCCGAATTTCCGCAAGATCGCCCCGGCCCCGGTGCGCACGCCGCCGCCCTCGGCGGCCGATCACCAGGCCTCGCGCCCGATCCCGCTGACGCCGCTGAGCGCCGACGACGAAGACGACTACGCCCGTGCGTTCGCCTCGGACGACGACGACGACACGCAGATGATGCCGGGCGGCCCGAACTACTCGAATTCCGCCTCGCCCGAGGCCGACACGGTGATCGCCGTGGCCGCGCCGATGCGACGTGCGTACGGCTCGCAGCCGTCGTTGCGCCTGCTGGGCCTGCTGATGACGGTGCTGCTGGCGCTGTGGATCGCGCGCCTGGGCGCCGTGCCGCTGGTGGACGTGGACGAGGGCGCGTTCGCCGAGGCCACGCGCGAACTCATGGTGGGCCATGACTGGGGCAGCACCACGCTCAACGGCGTCGATCGCTTCGACAAGCCCATCCTGATCTACTGGTTCCAGGCGATCAGCCTGAAGACGTTCGGGCTCAACGAGTTCGCCGTGCGCCTGCCGTCGGCGCTGTGCGCGTTCCTGTGGTGCCTGGCGCTGGGCCACTTCGCGTGGCGGCGTTTCGGGCCCGCGGTGGCGATCGCCGCCGCCGGCATCCTCGCCACCAGCCTCGGGCCGATGCTCATCGGCCGCGCCGCCACGGCCGACGCGCTGCTGAACCTGCTGCTGACGCTGTCCACGCTGGATCTGTGGCGCCATCTCGAGAACGGGCGCGACTGGCCGCGGCGACGCGCGTTCGCGTGGATCGGCCTCGGGCTGCTCGCCAAGGGCCCGGTGGCGCTGCTGATTCCCGCCGCCGCCGCCGGCCTGTGGCTGCTGACCGGCCGCGACCGCTCGCGCCTGCAGCGCCTGGTGAGCGACTCCAAGGCCTGGGCGCTGATGGTGGGCATCGCCGCGCCCTGGTACATCTATGCGGTCTGGCGCCACGGCATGGCGTTCGTCGACGGCTTCCTGCTGCACCACAACCTGGAGCGCTTCACCGGCTCGATGGAAGGCCACGCGGGCAGCCTGTTCTACTACCTCGAGGTGCTGCCGGTCGCGATGATGCCCTGGACGCCGCTGCTGGTGCCGATCGCCTGGCACCTGCGCGCGCGCTGGCGCGAGCCGCTCGGCCGCTTCCTGCTGCTGTGGCTGGGCTTCGTGCTCGTCTTCTTCTCGCTGTCGGGCACCAAGCTGCCGCACTACGTGCTGTACGGGTTCACGCCGCTGGTGCTGCTGGCCGCGCAGGAACTGATCCTCGTCAAGTTGCCGGTGCGCCTCGCCCTGTGCATCTCGATGCTGGCGGTGGTGGGCCTGGGCGCGGCGCTGCCGTGGATCGCGCACGCGATGGCACCCGGCACCCACGACGCGCTGTACCAGACGCTGCTGGCCACCGCCCCGGCCGCGCCCTGGGTATGGATGTGCGTGCCGATCGGGCTGCTCGTGTTCGCCCTGACGATCTGGGTGCCCAACGTGCGCAACTACCTCACCGAGGCCGACGGCGCGGTGTTCGGCGCGCTGCTGTGTGCCGGCTGGCTGGTGCTGGCGGTGCTGCCGTGGCTGGGCCAGACCGTGCAGGATCCGATCCGCACGCTGGCGCGCACGGTGCCCATCGCGCAGATGACCTTGCAGGATCGCCAGCGCGTCGTGCAATGGCGCCTGCACCAGCCCAGCGTCGCCTTCTACCTGGGACAGACGGCCGAGCGCGCCGATCCGGTCAATGGCGACTGGGCGCTGACGCGCGTGGACCGGCTGACGCCTGGCGAACTGGCCAAGCTCGAGGTGGTGCAGCAGGTGCGCGGCTTCGCGCTCGTGCGTCCGGCATCGGCCGCCTCCGAGCCGCTGTCGCGCATCGGCGCCGAACAGAACGCGGCCGAGGCGGCGAGCGAGGCCGCATCGGCCCAGGCCCTGGCCGTCGCCGCGGCACGCGCGGCCACGGCGGCCGCCGAAGCCGCGAGCGCGGCGGCCGCGATCGCCGCTGCCAAGCTGGCGCCGCCGGCGGTAGCACCGGCGCCCGCGCCGGCACCGGTCGCCCCGGCGCCTGCCGCGAAGCCCGTCCACAAGACCAAGCCGTGACCGCCACCCCGCCCACATCCACGCCCACCCGCGCGGCGCGGCGCGGCTGGCGCGCGCGCAACAAGGCCGGCTGGATCGGCCTGACGATCGCGTTGCTGCTGGCCTGGATCTTCACCGTCTGGCCCCAGCTCGACCTGTGGGCCAGCGGGCAGTTCCACAACGCCGCCGGCCGGTTCATCGGCGACGACTACGGCTTCGTCCGCTTCCTGTATCACGACATTCCGATCTCGGGCCGGGTCTACGCGCTGCTGGGACTGATCGTGATCGTGGTGTCGATCTGGCGGCCGCATCCGATCGGCGGCCGCTGGTCGCGCCGGCTCGCCGCGCTCGCGTGGGTGAGCCTGCTCGGCTCCGGCCTCCTGGTGAACGCCGGGCTGAAGGAGTACTGGGGCCGCGCGCGGCCGGTGCAGGTGAGCCAGTTCGGCGGCACGCAGCAGTTCTCGCCCGCGCTGATGCCGACCGACCAGTGCAAGCACAACTGCTCGTTCGTCAGCGGCCATGCCACGTCGGGCTACATCCTGATGGCCGTCGGCCTGATGGGCAGCGTCGCCACCCGCCGGCGCTGGCTGTGGATCGGCCTCGCCTGGGGCGCCGTGGTGAGCCTGGCGCGGATCGCGGAAGGCGGCCATTTCCTCAGCGACACCTTGTTCGCCGGCCTCGCCGTGTGGGGCAGCGGCTGGCTGATACGGGAAGCCTGGTTGAGACATGTCGCGCTGCGCTGGCGTCGACTCCGACGACGGCGCGAGGCGTTGTCTGCCCAATGAAGAACGGCGACCGCAGGGTCGCCGTTCTTCATTGGAGCGCGGGGCCGCTCAAGGCGTCCATTCGATCGCGATGCCCTTGAAGTCCACCGCATTGTTGGGCGTGCGGATCGACAGGTTGCTCAGGTGGCGGAACGCGAAGCCGGCGCGCCAGTGGCCGTCGGCGCTGCTGACGCCGACGCCGAAGTGATCGGAGAACTGGAAATTGCTGCCCTTCTGGCGGTCGCCGATGTTGGACTCGCTCAGGTAGGCCGGGCCGATGCCGAACTCGAGATCCAGCCGCGTGCTCGCGGCCACCGGGTAGCGCCAGTGCATCATCGGCACGAATGCGATGTCCCACGCGCTGTGCGAGTAGAGGCTGTCCGACTTGGCCTGCCAGGCGCTGGCCGAGACCAGCGGCGACATGTCCAGCGAGAAGCCGGCCACGCTGGTGAGCTTGCATTCGTGGCGCTCGGCGCCGATCGATTCGTACGACAGCTCGGAATCCTTGCCGGCGGCCACGCGGCCGCCCCAGGCGTCGTTGCCGCTCTCGCCGTGCGCCAGGCAGCCGAAGAACGGCGCGCCCTTGAGCGCGGCCACCGTCCACGTGGCGACGGTGCCGACGATGGCGGTGTTCTTCAGCGCGCTGCCGGCGCCGGTCTCGGCCTGGGCCGGGGCGGCGGCCGCGAGGGCCGCTGCCGCCAAAGCCAGTGAAAGGCCCGCGGCGAGTCGCGAGCGTCGGGGGGCGTGGGAGTTGAAGTGCATCCGCACACTGTAGCGTGCCGACGCGATATCCCTTCACGCGGACCGGCGGCCGCGTCGGTGGCACGCGACAGGCTGAAGAGATAATCGCCGACCAATGCCGGGCGCCTGCGGGCCCGGCCGCGCCACTTTCAAGTCTCTTCACAAGAAGGCGGGATGTTCCTCGTTCGCTGGATTTCGGGTTGGCCGCTGGGCCTGCTGCACGCCGTGGGCGGCGTGCTGGGCTGGCTCGTGTGGCTGTGCTCGCCCACCTATCGCCGCCGCCTGCGCGCCAACGCCGAGCTGGCCGGCGTGCCGGCGCGCGGGCGGCGACAGTCCATCGCCGAGACCGGCCGCATGGTGGCCGAGACGCCCTGGCTGTGGCTGCACGCCGACGACGACACGTTGGCGCGCAAGGTCACCTGGCGCAACCCGCAAGTGCTGGACGCCGCCATCGCAGCGCGCCGGCCGCTGGTGATCCTCACGCCGCACATGGGCAGCTTCGAGGTCGCGGCGCGTGCGTACACGCTGCGCCACGGCCACGTCCAGCCCCTCACCGTCCTCTACCGGCCCGCCCGCCAACGCGTGCTGCGAGAGTTCCAGGAACAGGCGCGCCAACGTCCGACGATGCCCACGGCGCCCGCCAACCTCGCCGGCGTGCGCCAGATGCTGCGGGCGCTGAAGCGCGGCGAATCCGTCGGCCTGCTGCCCGACCAGGTGCCACCGGAGGCCCAGGGCGTCTGGGCGCCCTTCTTCGGCAAGCCGGCCTACACGATGACGTTGGCGACCCGGTTGGCGCAACAGACCGGGGCCGACTGCGTGGTGCTGCGTTGCGAGCGGCTGCCACGCGGGGCCGGCTATGCGATCCATACGTCGCAACTGGTGCGCGCGCTGCCCGCAGGCACCGACGCCGCGGCCCTGGTCGAAGCCACCACCATCATCAACGAGACGATGGAACAGGTCATCCTCAGAGATCCCGGCCAATACCTGTGGGGGTACAACCGCTACAAGGCACCGCGTGCCGCCGAGACGACCGAACCCGGCGCCACCGCGCCCGCGCCACGCGCTGAAGGAAACGAATGAACGTCGTCGCACGTCTGGTGCTGGGCTCCCTGTGGCTGCTGAGCTGGCTGCCGCTGGCCGTGCAGGCTGCGATCGGCCGCGGCCTGGGACGCCTGCTGTGGGCGACGGCGCGATCGCGTCGACGCGTGGCGCTGCGCAACCTCGAGCTGACGATGCCCGAGAAAAGCCTCGCGGAGCGCGAAGGGATCGCCCAGGCGAACTTCCAGTGGATCGCGCGCAGCTTCCTCGAGCGCGGCCTGCTCTGGTACGCGTCGCGCGACCGCCTGAAGCGCCTGATCCACGTCGAGGGCGACGTCGGCTTCGCCGACCGCGACGGCGGCCCCGTGATGTGGCTGGTGCCGCACTTCGTGGCGCTGGACGTGGCCGGCGTGTCGACGCAGCTGTTCCAGAAGCGCATGGTCGGCTCCATCTACCAGAAGCAGAGCATTGCCGCCTTCGACCACGCCATCCGTGCCGGGCGGCTGCGCTTCGACCAGGGCAGCGTGTTCTCGCGCCACGAGAAGGCGCTGCCGCTGATTCGCGCGATCCGTCGCGGCTACGCGTTCTTCAACCTGCCCGACATGGACTTCGGCCCGCAGGAGGCCACGTTCGCACCGTTCTTCGGCGTGCCGGCGGCCACGCTGCTGGCGCCGTCGAAGATGGCGAAGGCGCTGGGCATGAAGGTGCAGCCCGTCGTGGCCGAGATGCTGCCCGGCGGCCAGGGCTACCGCGTGCGCTACCTGGATCCCTGGACGGACTTTCCGAGCGACGATCCGGTGGCCGATGCGGCCCGCATGAACGAGTGGATCGCGTCGGAAGTGCGCCGCAACCCGACGCAGTACTACTGGGTCCACAAACGGTTCAAGACAAGGCCGCCGGGCGAGCCCGGCCTCTACTGAGCAGTACCTTCAGATCTCGCCGCCTTCCACCTTCACGAACGGGCCGAAGCACTGGCGGCCGTCCTCCGCGGTGCAGACGATGAAGCGATCCTTCGCCGGGTTCATCATCACGTAGCGCGTGATGGTCTTGCCGGGCTTGGTGACCTGGCCCCAGCAATCCTTCCTGCCGTTGTCCTTGACCAGCGTGTCCACCCACTTGTAGTAGCCCTTGGCGCTCGGCTGGTCGGACAGCGTGAAGTTGGACACGGCCACCTCGTCGGCGCTGGTGATCAGCGAGTGGCCGCTGCGGTCGAAACGGTAGGTTTCGGCACAGCCGTCGTCGCGCCGCGTGAGGGACCAGGCCGCCAGCATCGGGTGGTCGGCGCGCAGGCCGGTGGGGGCGACCGGCGCCTGAGCATCGGCGGCGACCGACGACAGCGCCAGGGCGAGCAGCAGCAGCGATTTCATGCATCAACCTTGTCATTGGGCCCGGGACGGGTTCGAGTCGGACACTCGGGCGGAAACCTTGCGCATTGATTCTGCCTGACACCTCGCTCGCGCGCTCGCGCGGTCGCACACCCCGCGCATGTGGAAGAATCGTGCGCATCCATGTTCCTGCCTGCCGGCTCGCAGATTGCCGCGAACCGAACTCGACATTTGCGTGTCTCACCGGACACAGGAGCTCGTCATGACCCGCCACCCCATCCTCCACGCCGCCGCGCTCTGCGCTGCCGCCCTGCTCGCCAACGCGCCGCAAGCCGCCTGGCCGGCGGACGCCGCCGCCATCGGCAAGGCATCCACCTCGCCCGACCAGCCCAGGCCGCGCGTGGGCAGCTACAAGATCGTCTCGCGCGGCGCCAAGGTGATCCACGCCAGCTGCCTCGAAGGCGGCAACGTGGTGGTGCCCACCCGCGAGAAGGGCACGACCGCCCAGCGCGATCGCGACATCCACAACGCCTGCAAGACCGTCGACTACACGAAATGAAACGCCTCCTGCCGCTCGCCCTGCTCGCCTTCATGGCACCGCTGTTCGCCCAACCGGCGGCACCCGCCGCGTCGGCCGCCGAATGGGGATCGCCCGCCAGTGCGCCCGCGACGATCACGCTGCCCAGGCCGCCCAGCGCCTTCGCCACGGCGCGCGCGAACTCGCAGGCCACCGGCGACTACTTCCACGATTTCGGCGAGCTGATCGTGCGCGTGCGCAGCGTGAAGTGGATCG
>Ga0302314_10009564_pt1 | contig 17128 bp, 18 predicted proteins | sample III_Palsa_N2_3_FD_200533 | JGI IMG/M metagenome (GOLD analysis project Ga0302314, IMG submission 200533) | Peat permafrost microbial communities from Stordalen Mire near Abisko, Sweden - III_Palsa_N2_3 | ecosystem: Environmental > Terrestrial > Soil > Palsa > Peat permafrost | place: Sweden...
CCGCCCATCGTAATCTCCCTTGAAATGGCTTCTCTTTGAATGGCGCGGACGCTAGCCGCGGAGGCGCCGCACGGGCAAGCCATAATGAAAGCCGGCCCCGCGGTGGCGGAGGCCGGCTTTCTCAGTCTGGTCGGGGAGTGGGGTCAGGCTTGGGCGGCAACCGTAACGCCAGCCTCGGGCATGGCGCGCCGGCGGCGAATGCCGATCAGGCGCATCGTGCCGTACTGGACCAGGAACAGGCCGATCTTGCTCGACAGCGCGTAGGTCGACATGAAGCCGGTCCAGACCAGCAGGCTGTAGTGCGTCGCGACCCAGATGTTGACCACCGCCGAGAGGAACATCAGCCCGGCCCAGACGAAGCCGAAGATGTAGGCGATGTCCGGCACCACCTCGATGGCGACCGCCGGCAGATAGCGGTTCATCCAGCCCGGCTTCAGCATCACCACGCCGATGATCACGTAGATCACGCTGGCCTTGATGGTGATGAAGCGCGCGTCGTTGGTGAAGAGGGCCGCGGCGCCGCCGACGACGACCAGGAAGAGGCTCATCCACTGCATCGTCTGGATCGGCCGCTTGCGGGCGATCTCCCACAGGATCTGGCCAACCCCGAGCGCCACGCCGGCAGCGACGGAGATCGGGATGCTCTTCGTCACCGCGTAAAGGGCGAGGAAGAAGAAGGTTGAGGCCATGTCGAGGGCCAAAAACTTCGCGGACTGCAGCAGGCTTTTCATCGCAAACGCCCCTCCTTGTGGGCGAGACGAACCTAGGGCGACGAGCCCGTTTCCCCCTAGGCGACCGGCGAACCGCAGGCGGCGATTCACGAAAATCGGCCTGCCGTTCGCGCTTCGTCAGCGGCGTTCTTCTCTCGGCAAGCGGTTGCGCCTATATAGGGCGGGTCCGGACTTCGGTTCGAACTATGGAGATAAACGCGCACGTAATAAGCGGACTGGACCCGGGTGCGATTCCCGGCGGCTCCACCAACTTCCCATCCCTCGCGTTATCGGCGGGGTCTCATGGGGCCGATCAGCATCGACAGACGTCTAAAGGTGTTTGCTTTCTCTCGGCGTGGCTCACCGTTTCGGGCCATTTTCTAAATGCGAACGATAACTTCGCTCAAGAGTACGCCCTGGCCGCGTAAGCGGTCCGGTCATATTCGACCTAAAGCCCTAGTGTCTTAGCAGCGCTAGGCGGGGCTCGGGGAGCGCCTGGCAACAGAAGCTCCCCACCCACCTCCGATTTTGATGGCGCTCCCGTCTTTACGCGAAAGGTTTGGGAGCGCCTGGCAACAGAAGCTCCCCACCCATCCCCGATTTGGTGGCGCTGCCCGTCTTTGCTTGAGGATTTGGGGCGACCGGCGACAGAAGCCTCCCACCTTCCCGTCATGTCGTAAATTCACTGCCCTTGTGGCGCGCCCGATCTTGCTTCGGCGCGCTCGCGCGCTACCCTTGTCGTCATGGCCGACCCCCATGATAAGATCCCCTATGAAGCACTGCAGCAGGAGGCCCTGCGCGGGGTCGTCCGCGCGGCGCTGAAACACCTCGCGGCCATGAGTGTCCCGAGCGGCCACAATTTCATGATCGCCTTCAAGACCGCCGCGCCGGGCGTGACCCTGCCGAAGCCGCTGTTGGCGCAATATCCCGATGAGATGCGGATCCAGCTTGAGCACCAGTATTGGGATCTGGCGCCGGGTGAGACGTTCTTCTCGGTTACTTTGAGGTTCGGCGGCCAACCGATGACGCTCTCGATCCCCTATGCCGCGATAACCCATTTTTCGGACGAGAACGCCAGTTATCAGCTGCGCTTTACGCCCCTAAGGACCGGTCCCGTCGCGGTGCCCGCTCCTGTGCCGATTCCGGCGCCCGTCATCGCCGCGGCGACCGCGGCCGAGAGTGTCGAAAAGCCGACTTCGGATAAGCCCGGCGACGGGCCCAATATCGTTTCCCTCGATCATTTCAGAAAGAAATAGCCCGACGTGACCGACGTAGCCTCGGAGGAGCCCAAGGCCCTCACCGACGACGACATCCTACAGCGCTTCCTGCGCACCAAGAACCAGCCGACCGGTTCGCAGACTCTGGGCTTTCGCATGCTGAGCGTCAGCCAGGAGAAGATGCAGGTCGAAGTCGCGTTCGACGCCAAGGCCGAGTTGCTGGCCAACCCGATGAAGCAGGTCCAGGGCGGCTATCTCTGCGCGATGCTGGACGAGTGCATGTCGGTCGCCTGCATGGTCGCTTCCAAGATGACCGCCGTCGCCCCGACCGCCGAGATGAAGACCAGCTTTTTCCGGCCGGCGATGCCGGGTGAGTTGAAGGGGATCGGCCGTGTGGTCCGCTGGGGCCGCACCCTGGCCTTCACCGAAGGCGAGCTCTACGACGCCGAGGGCCGGCTGGTGGCCAAGGCCACCGGCACGGCGGTGCCGACGCCGTTCAAGACCTACAAGTAGCGCCGGCCATGCTTCGCTGGGGGGCGGCGCTCTTCTTCGCTATGATCGCTGCGCTGGCGGGACCGGTCGCCCAGGCGGCGACCAGCCCGTTCGCGGACTGGGCGGCAATCGTGGTCTCGGGCGACTTCCACGCCGCCCACACCAACAATCCGACCGAAACCTTCGACAACGCCCGCCGCGACATCTCCGCCGAACTGATCCGCAAGGGCTTCTCGGCGGCGAACCTGCGCGAATATTCCGTTCGACCGGAACTCTACCCGCAGCAAAAGCCGGGCAAGGCCGACCTTGAGCCGATCTATCAGGGTCTGCGCGACCTGACCCAGCAGGCGAAGAGCGGCTGCCTGATCTACTTCTCGTCGCACGGCGCGCCGCAGGGCGTGGTGCTGAACGGCCAGTTGCTGCCGCCGCAGCTGATGGACCGGATGATCAGCGAAACCTGCGGCAGGCGACCGACAGTGGTGATCATCTCTGCCTGTTTCTCCGGCGTGTTCGTACCGGCGTTGGCAGACAGCAACCGCCTGATCCTGACCGCCGCCCGACCCGACCGCTCGTCGTTCGGCTGCAGCGAAAGCGACAAATACCCCTACTTCGACGCCTGCATGCTGCAGGTGCTGCCCACCGTGCACGACTTCGTCGCCCTCGGCCCCGCTGTGCAGGCCTGCGTGGCCCAGCGCGAAACCGAGACCGGCATGCACCCGGCCTCGGAGCCGCAATTCTACGTCGGCGCCCAACTTCGCCCGATCCTGCCGCTGATGGCGTTCGAGCCGGGATAGCGCGCGCTGGTAAGCTTGCCGCAGCCGGGTTGCTGACGGGTTCCAAAGGATTCAACACTTGTCTGGCCGGAGTGACGGCTTGAAGCGAGCGGGCTAAACCGCGCCGGATATCCCCCGAGGAGACCGCATGTCCGCCACGCGCACCGAGACCGACAGCTTCGGACCGATCGAGGTCCCCGCCGACCGCTACTGGGCCGCTCAGACCCAGCGCAGCCTGCAGAACTTCAAGATCGGCTGGGAGAAGCAGCCGCTGCCGGTGGTGCGGGCGCTCGGCATCGTCAAGCGCGCCGCTGCCGAAGTGAACATGGCGCTGGGCAAGCTGGACCCGAAGATCGGCGACGCGATCGTCTCGGCCGCCCAGGAAGTGATCGACGGCAAGCTCGATGCCCACTTCCCGCTGGCGGTCTGGCAGACCGGCTCGGGCACCCAGTCGAACATGAACGCCAACGAGGTGATCTCGAACCGCGCGATCGAGATGCTGGGCGGGGTGATGGGGTCGAAATCGCCCGTGCACCCGAACGACCACGTGAACATGAGCCAGTCGTCCAACGACACCTACCCGACCGCGATGCACATCGCAGCCGCCGAAGAGGTGGTGAAGCGGTTGATTCCGGCGCTGAAGACGCTGCACGATGCGCTGGGCGCCAAGGCCAAGGCCTGGGCCCATATCATCAAGATCGGCCGCACCCACACCCAGGACGCGACGCCGCTGACGCTGGGCCAGGAATTCTCCGGCTATGTGCAGCAGGTGGCCAACGGCCTCGCCCGCGTGGAAATGAGCCTGCCGATGCTGATGCAGCTGGCGCAGGGCGGCACGGCCGTGGGCACCGGCCTCAATGCGCCGGTCGGTTTCGCCGAAAAGGTCGCCGCCAAGATCGCCGAGATCACCGGCCTTCCCTTCACCTCCGCGCCCAACAAGTTCGAGGCGCTGGCCGCCCACGATGCGATGGTGTTCACCCACGGCGCGCTGAACACGGTGGCCGCGAGCCTGTTCAAGATCGCCAACGACATCCGCTTCCTGGGCTCGGGCCCGCGCTCGGGCCTGGGCGAGCTGTCGTTGCCGGAGAACGAGCCGGGCTCGTCGATCATGCCCGGCAAGGTCAACCCGACCCAGTGCGAGGCGCTGACCATGGTCTGCACCCGCGTGTTCGGCAACGAATCCACCATGACCTTCGCTGGCGCGTCCGGCCATTTCGAGCTCAATGTCTACAATCCGGTGATGGCCTACACCCTGCTGCAATCGGTGCGCCTGCTGGCCGACGCCGCCGAGAGCTTTACCGAGCATTGCGTGGTCGGCATCGAGCCGCGCGAGGCCAACATCAAGGCCTCGCTCGACCGCTCGCTGATGCTGGTGACCGCGCTGGCGCCGAAGATCGGCTACGACGCCGCCGCCAAGATCGCCAAGACCGCACACAAGAACGGCACCACCCTGCGCGAGGAAGCGGTCGGGGGCGGCTACGTCACCGACGCCGAGTTCGACGCGGTGGTGCGGCCGGAGAACATGATCTCGCCAGGCTGAGGCCCGTCCCATGCGAACCTGCGATGTCGCCGTCATCGGCCTGGGGCTGATGGGGAGCGCGGCGCTCTATGCGTTAGCGCGGCGCGGGGTGGACGTAGTCGGCTTCGATCAGCTGCCGGTGGGCGCGGCGCGGGGCTCATCGCACGGCTCGTGCCGGGTCTATCGCCGTTTTAACTTCGAAAGCCCGGCCTACACCGCTCTTAGCGATCAGGCGTTCGCGGCCTGGCGCGCGCTCGAGGCCGACAGCGGATGCACGGTGTTGTTGCCGAGCCAGGTGCTGGAAGCCGGGCCAGCGGGCTGCGCGATGGTGCGCGAGTCGCGCGCCGCGGCGCTGGCCGCCGGCGTCGCCGTGGGCGGACCGCGCACCGGCGCCGCGGCCAACGCCGCCTTTCCCGCTTTTCGTCTGCCGGAAGACTGGGACGTGGTGGTGCAGGACAGCGGCGGCGTGCTGCTCGCTGAAGCTGCGATGCGCGCGTTTCGCGAAGGCGCAGGCGCCCGGATCGTCGCTGAAGCCGCGCAGCTACGGGCTACGGCGGACGGCATCCGGATCACCACGGCGACCGAAGACGTGCTGGCCGGACAGGCGATCGTCGCGGCCGGGCCGTGGATCGGTGACTTCTTGCCTGCCTTGACACCGCATCTGGCCGTCACCCGCCAGACGGTCGGCTGGTTCAAACCTGCGCGGCCGGAACACGTCGCCCTCGGCGAGTTCCCAGTGTTCCTGCTCGATGGGCCGCACGGCTTCATCTACGGCTTTCCCGACTTTGAGGGGCGCGGGGTCAAGGCGGCGCGGCACGATCACGGCCCCGCCGTCGGGCCCGACGACTGGAGTCCGCCGGCGACCGACGCCGAGCTTGCGCCGGTGAGCGAGACGCTGGCGGCGTTCATACCCGGCGCGGGGGGACCGATCGTCGAGCGGGACGTCTGCCTCTATACCAACACCCTGCCCGCCGACTTGCGGATCGACGGCGGCGAGGAATTCATCATCGACCGCCTGCCAGCGGACCCGCGGATCATTGTGGCATCGCCCTGCTCCGGTCACGGGGCCAAGTTCGCCAGCGCTATCGGGGAGATTCTGGCCTCGCTGGCGCTCGACCCGGCGTTCCGACCGGACCCCGCATTCCGGCTGGATCGGTTCTCCAGCTTCAGCGGTGAATAACGCTTTGGTTTCCGAAGTTTAACCGAGTTTCTGAACCTCTCCTAAACCGCGCCGGGTCCAATTGGGCGCACTCGCCGCCGGTCGCGAGGGCCGCAGCGAACCTATCATCAAGATGCCCGATCCCGCATCGTCCGTCGCCGCGCGTCACCAAGGCGACCAGCGCACGATCGACTTCGCCGTGGTGCTGCACGAGCGGTTCCTGCGCGGGGCGAACGGCGGACGGCGCGCGTTCCTGCGCTACCTCGATGCGCCAGGGATCGACTGCCGCCGCCGACTGCTCAACGACGCGGATCTGACCGGCGCCAACCTCGCCGGCTCGAGCTTCGCCGGCACCCACTTCGAGCGCGCCGCCCTGTACTGTGTGAACCTGGAGGGCTGCGATCTGCGCGCGACCAACCTGCGCCGCACCGACCTGCGCGGGGCCAGGCTTGCCGGCGCGGTGCTGAGCGGTGCGGTGATGGACGAGGCGGACATGCGCGCCGCTTACATCGCCTACCCAGCCGCCGACGACGATCTGCACGTGCTTCGCCACGGCGCCGACCCGGCCAAGAGCCTCGGTTCGGGCGGGTTCGGCGCCGACTTCACCAATTGCGCGATGCGGGGCGTGAGGCTCTGCGCCGCCAACCTGAAGGGCGCCAACTTCACCGGCGCCGTGCTGGAAGCGGCCGATTTCACCGGGGCCAAGCTGGTCGATGCGGTCTTCAAGGACACCGTGCTGGATGGCGTCGACATCGAACGGCTCAACCTTAGCCCGGAGCAGCTAAAGGGCTGCGTCTTTGGCCCCGATCCGGCCGTGGTCGCGCGCGCCGAAGCGATTCGCGAGCGCCTTCAATGGCTGGAGTCTTGGGTCGAGAGCGGCGGCAAACGCGGCGCGCCGGCCACGATCGACGGCGAGGACCTGCGGCCGCTGCACGGCGCCCTGCGCGACCGGACTCTGACGGCGCTATCGGCCCGCAAGGTCCGCGCGATCCACATGGACTTCTCCGGCAGCTCGCTGCAGGGCGCGGTATTCGACGGCGCCGATCTGCGCAGCGCGGTGTTCGACGGTTGCGACCTGCGCGGCGCCTCGTTCCAGGATGCGAAGCTGTCGCACGCGCGGTTTGTCGGGGCCGATCTCAAGCCGCTGACGCTGCCCGGCGGCCGTGCTCATCCCGCAAGGTTCGATGGCGCATCGACGGACCGCACGGATTTCTCGAAGACGATCCTGGAGTAGGCCTTTTCCATCAGGCCCTCCACACCTGTCGAGCGGGCCGGTCCTGGCGACTGGGCGCCCGTCATGCGAAAATGGCTGAAGTTGAGATCAGGAGGCCGCGTGATGTTCATCGCCATGAACCGGTTCAGCGTCATACCGGGCGAAGAGAAGGCGTTCGAGGCGGTTTGGCTGGGACGCGACAGCCATCTCGCCGGCGTGCCCGGGTTCGTGACGTTCCATTTGTTGCGTGGACCGACGGCCGAAGACCACACGCTCTATGCCTCGCACACCGTCTGGCGCTCCCACGCCGACTTCGAGGCGTGGACGCGGTCGGATGCGTTCCGCGCCGCGCACAAGGGCGCCGGCGGGAACAAGCCGCTCTATCTCGGCCACCCGAAGTTCGAGGGGTTCGAGGTGATCCAGGAAGTTCTGCCGGCGTGAACTCGGAGACCGGCCCGACGCGTTAGCCGGTCCGCGCGGCGGGTGGACACCGCGAAATCCGCAGCGACGTAACGGCCGCTACGCGACCGGCCGACCTCTCCCAAACGGGTTGGGAGAGGGATAATCGATGGCGCGCCCGACTTAATTCGCCGCCGCCAGCCTCGCGCCCACCGCCGCCAGCAGCATGTCGTGCGCGCGGTCGACGATCTCATCGATCGAGGGGGTCTTGGCGAACATCGCCTTGGCGCCGGCGAGAATCTCGTCCCGTGTCGGCATTTGTGGCAGGTGAACGCCGGCCAGCGCCTCGCTGGCGCGGTGCTGGGCCGCGGCAAGGCGCTCCTGCAGCGCGACCAGCTCGGGACCGTGCAGCGCCTCGGCAATGGCGCGGGCGATCGGCTCGGCGTTGAAGCGCGCGGCGAGCTGCTCGGCGGCGCGGTCGATCACGCGCGCCCCCAGGCGCTGCTCGCCGCGCAGCAGCGACTGCGGCGGGTACTTAAGGTCCCAGACCACCCCGATCGCCGCGAGACCGCGCAGGACGTAGAAGGTGGCGTCCACCTCCCACCAGCGAAAGCCTTGGCGCACGCTGCTCTGGCAGGCGTGGTGGTTGTTGTGCCAGCCCTCGCCCATGGTCATCAGCGCGAGAAACCAGTTGTTGCGGGAGTCGTCGCCGGTCACGAACCGCTTGCTGCCATGCACGTGGGCCAGGGAATTGATGCAGAAGGTGGAGTGGTAGACCAGCACAGTGCTCCACAGGAACCCGACCACCAGACCCTGCCAGCCGAGCAGCAGGAAGCACAGCAGCCCGGTGAGGAAGGCCGGCGCGAGCTCGAACTTGTCCAGCCAGACCAACTCCGGGAACCGCGCCAGATCGGCGACCCGCACCATGTCGGTCTTGGCGTGCCGGGCATCGAAGATCCAGCCGACGTGGGCGTAGAAGAAGCCCCGGCGGCGGGGCGAATGGGTGTCCTGGGCGGTGTCGGAATAGAGGTGGTGGCGGCGGTGCAGCGCGGCCCACCAGAGCACGCTGTTCTGGGCCGTGGTCTGGGCCAGGAACGCCAGAACGAACTGGAAGACGCGACTGGTGGAGAAGGCGCGGTGCGAGAAATAGCGGTGGTAGCCCGCGCCGATGGCGAAGATGCGCAGCCAGTAGAGCCCGACACAGAGGCCAAGCGCCGGCCCGCTCACCCCGGTCCAGAACGCCGCCAGACAGGACAGATGCACAAGCACGAACGGAATCGCGTGCGGATGGAGGATGTCTGAATGGGCGTCGTCGGCGCCGGCGGTGGACATGTGGGCGTGGTTTCCGAGGCGGTGTTTACGCGCGGCCAACACTGCGCCGCTGGACTATAAATAGATGACTGCGCTTGATGACGACAGCGCGACCAAGCGCCCTACACGATTAGATGATTTCCTGAAGATCAGGTTCGGCCCGGCTAAGCCCGCCGGCTCACCGCGAAATCGGCCAAGGCGTGCAGCGCCTCGCGCCACTCGTTCTGTGGGAAGAGGTTGAGGGCGTGCTTAGCGGTGTCCGCGTAGTCGCTGGCGAGATCGAGCGTGGCGTCCAGCGCGCCGGTGCCGATCACCAGTTCGCGGGCGCGGCGGAAGTCGGCCTCGGTCTGCTCTTTACGGCCGATCACGCGTTCCCAAAACTCGGCCTCCCGCGCGCCGGTGCGCGAAATGGCCAGGATCAGCGGCAGCGTCGCCTTGCCTTCGCGGAAGTCGTCACCGGCGTTCTTGCCGAGGACCTCGGCCGAGCCGCCATAGTCGAGCGCATCGTCGGCGAGCTGGAACGCGAGCCCTAGGCTCTGGCCGTAGCTCCGCAGCGCCGCCGAGCGCTGCGGATCGGCGCCGGCGGAGACCGCGCCCGCTTCGGCGGCGGCGGCGAACAGCTCGGCGGTCTTGGCGCCGATGATCTCCAGGTAGATCGCCTGCGAGAGTTTCAGGTCGTGGGCGCGGGTCAGTTGCAGCACCTCGCCCTCGGCGATCACGCGCGAGGCGCGGGCCAGGATCTCCAGCGCCTGCAGCGAGCCGGTCTCGACCATCAGCTCGAACGCGCGGGCGAACAGGAAATCGCCGACCAGAACGCTCGACGGCGCGCCCCAGATCAAGTGCGCGGCCACCTTGCCGCGCCGCAGCTGCGAAGAGTCGACCACGTCATCGTGGAGCAGGGTCGCGGTGTGGATGAACTCGACCGCGGCGGCCAGCTTCAGCGCTGCATCGCCCCGCCCGCCGGCCAGGCGCGCCGCGCCGACCGTAAGCAGCGGCCGTAACCGCTTGCCGCCAGCCGCGATCAGGTGCTCGGCCAGCAGCGGGATCACGCTGACCGGGCTTTGCATCCGCTCAAGGATCAGCGCATCGACACCGTCCATGTCCGACCGCGCGAGGCGGACGAGGCGGTCGACGGAGCCGACCGGCCGGACGATGGCCGCTTTGACTGCGTCCAAGACTTGCTCCTAGCAGGCGCCGCGACGATCGCCGTTGCGATGCGACAATGGGTGCGGGATAGGGGAGCGTCAAGGCGAGCACAAGGCTGCGAACTCGCGCGATGAACGAAACGGCGCCGGCTGTGACCGAAGACCGTGTGTTGGGCGGCCGGGTAAGCTTGCGCCAGCCGGCCAAGGGCTATCGCGCCGGCCTGGACGCCGCCCTGCTGGCCGCCGCCTGCGACGCCCGGCCGGGCGAGCGGGTCATCGAAGCTGGGTGCGGCGTGGGCGCGGTTGTGCTGGCGGCGGCGGTCCGGCGACCGGCCGTCAGCTTTGTCGGCATCGAGCGCGAGCCAGCGGCGCTTGAGCTCGCCCTCGCAAATATCGCGGCCAATGGCATGGGCGAGCGCATAGAAGCGATCGCCGGCGATGTCGGCGACCCACGCGGCGAGCGGGGCTTCGACGCCGGCCTCAGCAATCCGCCGTTCTTCGACGGGCGCGCGGCGATCCGCGGACCGCACCCTGCTAAGCACGCCGCCTTCATCGCCGAGGACGGCCTGGCCGCCTGGGCCGGCTATCTGCTCGCCGCCGTGCGCGACGGTGGCACGCTCACCCTGGTCCATCGCGCGGACCGTCTGGCCGATCTGCTGGCGCTGCTGTCGGCCAAGGCCGGCTCGTTCCAGATTCGGCCGGTTCATCCCCACGCCGACGAGCCGGCCGGCCGGGTGCTGGTGCGGGCGATCCGGGGTGGGCGGGCGCCGCTGCGGCTGTTGCCGGCGCTGGTGCTGCATGAGCGCGGCGGCGCCAAGCATACGCCCGAGGCCGAGATGATTCTGCGCGGCGAGGCTGACCTGCCATGGCTCTGACCCCGCACGTCGCCCTGCTGCGCGCCATCAACGTCGGCGGACGCGGGAAGGTCGCGATGGCCGACCTGCGCAAGATGCTGGCCGATCTCGGCTTCGAGGACCCCCGCTCGCTGCTGCAGAGCGGCAACCTAGTGTTCCGCAGCGAGGCGACCGGCGCGGCGCTGGAAACCCAGCTCAAGCACGAGACTCAGGCCCGGCTCGGGCTGGAGACCCATTTCCTGGTTCGCACCGCCGACGAATGGGCCGGGATCGTCGCAGCCAACCCGTTCGCCCAAGCCGCGAGAGACGATCCCGCCCATCTGATGGTGATGCCGCTCACCTCGGCGCCTGGCGCGATGGAACTTGAAGGGCTGCGCGCCTGGATTCCCGGCCGCGAGGCGATCGAGGCGGCCGGTCGCGAGCTTTACATCACCTATCCAGACGGCTCCGGCGAGTCCAAGCTGACCAACGCCGTGATCGAACGCCGGCTGGGCGTGCGCGGCACCGCGCGCAATTGGAACACGGTGAGCAAGATCGCGGCCCTGCTCGGTCCGGCCGCCAGCTAGGTCTCGTTTCGGGGCCGCACTCAAGGTATGGTGGCGTCCGGGCGTCACGAAGATAGGTTTCCAGGCATGCAATACGAGATTTCCGGCACGACGATGCAGACCGTGGGCATCGACCTTGCCCCCGGCGAGACCATCTACAGTCAGACCGCCACCATGGCCTGGATGACCGACGGCGTGCGGATGAACACCCACACCGGCGGCGGCCTGCTGGCCGGCCTGCAGCGCAGCCTGACCGGCGGCAGCTTCTTCATCACCGAGTTCAGCGCCGATCGCGGCGGCCACGTCGCGTTCGCGCCGCGCTTTCCCGGCACGATCCTGGCGCGGCAGCTCGCGCCGGGACAGTCGCTGATCTGCCGCAAGGAGACGTTCCTCTGCGCCGAACGGTCGGTCTCGATCGAGTTGGCCTGGCAGCAGCGCATCGGCGCCGGCTTCTTCGGCGGCGCGGGCTTCATCCTGCAGAAGGTGACGGGTCCGGGCGTGGTGTTCCTCGACCTCTCGGGCGAGGTCGTGACCAAACAACTGGGCGCGGGCGAGAAACTGCTGGTCCATGCCGGCCACGTCGGCGTGCACGAGCCGACCGTCGCCTTCGACATCCAGATGCTGCCGGGCTTCAGCAACATCATCTTCGGCGGCGAGGGGCTGTTCGTCGCCACCCTGACCGGGCCGGGCGAGGTGCACCTGCAGTCGATGCCGATCCTTAATCTGGCCGAGGAAATCGCGCGCTACCTGCCTGGAAACCACCAGAACAACAACGCGGCCAGCATCGGCGGCAGCGCTGCGGCCGCGGGCGTGGTCGGAGGCATCCTGGGCAGCATATTCAGCGGCAACAGCTGAAGCTGAGCGGCGCTCTGGCGAGCGTCTTGCCGCCCGCTTCGCGGCGCCGCAAGGTCGCGCGGGCTCTGAAGCGGCGAGCACGGGAAGGATCGGCGATGCCGCAGGCAGACCAGACCGCGACGCCGCAGGAGGTGCATCGCGCGCGCCGTAAGCGCCGCCCGCTGCGCCGCACCATGCCGCGGCCGACGCTGATCGTCCGCCCGACGACTGACGAACGGCAGATCCATGGGACCAACGCCAGCTATACCGAGGCGCTGAGCGTGCTGCGGCGCGCGCTCGAGGACAGCACGCTGATGGTGGCGCTGCGGCGGGTCTATACCTGGGGCCAGGCGCAGATGATGTCAGACCTAGAGGTCATCGAGCGGCTGGCGCGCGAAGTAGCCGGCGGCAAGATGATCATCGTCAGCCGCCCGCCGACCAACAAGCCAAGCAATGCGCGCTACGCCGCGGCGTACGATCCGGCGTACCGCAAATTGCTGGCAGGCCCGTTCGAGGGCTCGATCCCCCACATGTACCTCGACACCCGCGGCTACGTCACCGTCGGCATCGGCAAGATGCTGCCCACCCCATCGGCGGCGCAACTGATCCGGTTCGTGCGCCGCGGCACGCAGGATCTGGCCAATGTGGCCGAGATACAGGACGCGTTCCTGAAGGTGCGTGGTTCGATCGCCGGGCGGCCGGCCGCCAGCTACCGCAATCTGACCGATCTCGATCTCGCGCCCGGCGAAGCGGACCGGCTGTTGAACGCCGAGCTGGAGAAGGCCGAGGATGGTTGCCGGAAACTGTTCGGCGGCTGGGACAAGTTCCCCCTTCCCGCCCAGCTGGCGCTGCTCGACATGGTCTACAACATGGGCGAAGGCCGCGCATTGACCGCGGCGGACCGGCAGGCCGGGCGACGCGAGCACGGCCTCTACCAATTCCACAAGCTGCGGGAGTCGGTGGCCAAGGAGGACTGGGCCGCGGCGTCGCGCGAATGCCACCGCGTCGGCATCCAGAAATCGCGGGACACCTGGACCCGCGACAAGTTCCTCGAAGCCGCCCACCTCGCCCCGCCGCGGCCGGAGCCGCACCGGGCGCTGAACCTCTGACCATGCGCGCCGCCCTCGCCCTCGGGATCGCCGCCGGCCTGGCCCTCGCCGCCTGCGGCGCCTCGGCGGCGGTCTCGCTGGCGCCGGAGCTGGGCGTCAGCGCAACGGTCTCGCCGGCGCAGGCGCTGCGGACGCCCTGGGCCGCGCCGCTGAGCGTGCCGCTGCTGAGCGGCGGGACGCGGACCTTGCGCAGTTGCACCGACTTCTTCGGCGTCTCCAAACAGGTGTCCGACGCCATCGACGGCCGCGACGAGCAGGTGCTGCTGGGCCACGCCGTGCGCTGCGAGGCGCTGAAAGCGGCGGCTGGCGGGCGGCCAGCGGCCCGGTCGTTCGTAGCCGGATGGAAGCTCGGCGCCGCCGGCTGGCGCACCGCCCCGCCGGCGTTCGACTTCCAGTTCTCACCGGACGGCGAGGCTCAGGCTAAGCGGGTCACCGCCAAGGGCGGCTCGGCGGCGGACCTGGAGAAGGTCACAGTCACGCCGAAGGACGCGTTTCACTATCTGGTGCGCGGCGACGGCTGGACGGGAGACTTCACCATCCTGGTCCGCGGCCTCGACCTCACCGGAGACGGCGTCGAAGACCTGATCGTCTCGCGCAACGTCGCCGCGACCGAGGGCACGCTGCGGGCGATGACCTATTTCGTCGTCACCCGCACAACGCCGAACGGGCCGCTGAAGGTGGTGCGGAGCTTCCCCTAGTTCCGCGCCTGATCCACCAGTTTGTTCTTGGTGATCCAGGGCATCATCGCCCGCAGCCGAGCGCCGACTTCTTCGATCGGGTGTTCGGCGTCGCGGCGGCGGATGGCGTTGAACGCCGGCTTGCCGGCGGCGACCTCCAGCATCCAGTCGCGCACGAAACGGCCTTCCTGGATATCGGTCAGGATGCGCTTCATCTCGGCCTTGGTCTCGGCCGTGACGACGCGCGGGCCGGACACGTACTCGCCGAACTCGGCGGTGTTCGAGATCGAGTAGTTCATGTTGGCGATGCCGCCCTCATAGATCAGGTCGACGATCAGCTTCACCTCGTGCAGGCACTCGAAATAGGCCATCTCGGGCGCATAGCCGCCTTCGACCAGCGTCTCGAACCCGGCCCGGATCAGCTCCACCAGCCCGCCGCAGAGCACGGATTGCTCGCCGAACAGGTCGGTCTCGCATTCCTCGCGGAAGGTGGTCTCGATCACGCCGGAGCGGCCGCCGCCGATCGCCGAGGCGTAGGCGAGGCCGAGGTCGAGCGCATTGCCGGTGGCGTCCTGCGCCACCGCGATCAGACACGGCACGCCACCGCCCTTCTGGTACTCGCCGCGCACCGTGTGGCCGGGGCCTTTCGGGGCCACCATCAGCACGTCGATGGTCGGCTTCGGCTCGATCAGCTGGAAATGGATGTTGAGGCCGTGGGCGAACAGCAAGGCCGCGCCGTCGCGGATGTTGGGCGCGATGTCTTCCAGGTAGATCTGCCGCTGCAGCTCGTCGGGCGCAAGGATCATGATCGCATCGGCCCAGGCGGAGGCCTCGGCGACGGTCATCACCTTCAGCCCCTCGGCCTCGGCCTTCTTGGCGGTGGCGGAGCCGGCGCGCAGGGCGACGGCGACGTTGGTCACGCCGGAATCGCGCAGGTTCAGCGCGTGGGCGTGACCTTGCGAGCCATAGCCTACGACGGCGATCTTCTTGTCCAGAATGCGGGCAAGGTCAGCATCGCGATCGTAGTAGACGCGCATGGTTCTATCTCCAGTCAGGCGCTTTCGGAGACGGGCGTGCGCGCCGTCCCCGAGCAAGGGCCGCTATCGATAGGTTTTTGCCCCGCCCGTCAAGGCGAGAAGGCCGGGGACAAGCGCCCCGGCCCGCCCTTCGCACGAAGGCTGCCTGCTACCAGAACACGCCGTAGTCGACCGAGAGCACCTGGCCGCTCCAGGCGTCGACCAGCAGGGCGTCATTGCCCTCGCGCACCCATTCGCAGCCGATCGGCGGCGCCGGCAGGCCGAAACCGTTCCAGTCGAGGTAATACGCCTGGCCGAACCATCCGGCCGGCAGGAAGTCGCCGTAGACCCAGCTACGAGCGTACCAGCCGTATGGGCGATAGCTCCAATCGGCGTGGAAGCGACGCTGGGCGGTGAAGTGTGGCGGCGTCACGCCCGGATTGTACCAGGCCCTGCCGGAGTCACGCCCGCGCAGCGGATGATTGGCGCCAGGCACGCCGCCGCGACCGGGACCGTTGAACACGCCCGGATGCGCGCCGGCGCCGTAGACACCGGCATGGCCTTGCGGGCCGACCATGAAGCCGCTCGGCGGCACGTAGGGGTTCGGTCCGCGGACCCCGACCGTGGGGCCGTGGTAGTTGCCGTGCGCGCTTTGGCTGGCGTTGCCTTGCCCGCCGGCTGGCGGCGGACCGCCGATCGAGCGCCCGCTCTGAGGACCGGCGGGCGGTCCGGCTCGGGGGGCGGCGGGGGCGGGACCGCCGTGGTATTGACCGCCGGGCGCGCCGCCACGGCTGGCGTGATCGCCGCCGTCGGTCGCATTGCTGGGCTGGGCGCCCGCCCCGGCCGCGCTGGCTGCCAGGACCAGCGCCATGGCCGCCGTGGTCAGATATCTCATCGAAATTGCTCCATGTCGGCGCAATTAAGTCGCGCCGATCTCACCCGGGAAACTGCGCCAGACGCCATGAACCCGGCTTGAATGCGGGCGCGCAGTCCGGTTCAGCTTCCCGGCGACCTTAGCAGCCGTCGAGTTCCCCGCCATGGCCACCCAACCCGGCGACATCCTGACCTTCTGGCGCGACGCTGGGCCGAAACGCTGGTTCGACAAGAACGACGGCTTCGATGCGGCGATCCGGCTGAAGTTCGAGGCCACCCACCACGCCGCGGCCCGCGGCGAACACGACCGCTGGACCCTGAGCGCCGACGGCGCGCTGGCCCTGCTGCTCCTGCTCGACCAGTTCCCGCGCAACCTCTATCGCGGCTCGGCTCACAGCTACGCCACCGATCCGCTCGCCCGCAGCCTTGCCGCCGAGGCGCTGGCGCGCGGCCACGACCGGCGGTTCGACCCGGCGCTGCGTCCCTTCTTCTACCTGCCGTTCGAGCACTCGGAGGATTTGGCGGACCAGGACCGTTCGGTGGCGCTGTGCAAGGCGATGCGGGCGGAGACTGGTGAGGAAGGGTTCCTGAAGTGGGCGATCGGTCACCGAGACGTCATCGTCCGTTTCAGCCGCTTTCCCCATCGCAACCGCGCGCTGGGGCGGGTGACGACGGCGGAGGAACAGGCGTTCCTGGACGAGGGTGGCTTCGCGGGGTGACCAATGGCAGACTCCTGTGGAAGACCGCCATATTTAGCGAGCCGTTCATGCGATACCGCGATATGTTGTGGAAGAGATTTACCAACCTCTAGGTGGAGCGAGCCCGTGAACGCCCTGGCGCGCACGTTCGAAGGCAGCCAAGTCCCGCCCGAACATCCGGAGCGGCAGTACCTCGCCCTGCTCGACGAGATCATGACCAGCGGCGTCCAGCGCGGCGACCGCACGGGCACCGGCACGCTCGGCGTGTTCGGCCGGCAGATGCGGTTCGATCTCGCACAGGGCTTCCCGCTGCTGACCACCAAGCGGGTGCATTTCCGGTCGATCCTGGTCGAGCTGCTGTGGTTCCTGCGCGGCGAGACCAATGTGCGCTGGCTGCAGGAGCGCGGCGTCAGCATCTGGGACGAGTGGGCCGACGCCGAGGGCGAGTTGGGTCCGGTCTACGGCAAGCAGTGGCGCTCTTGGACCGCGCCCGACGGCCGGGTGATCGACCAGATCGCCGCGGTGCAGCGCTCGATCCGCGAGAATCCCAACAGCCGGCGCCACATCGTCAGCGCCTGGAACCC
>Ga0302314_10009566_pt1 | contig 17124 bp, 20 predicted proteins | sample III_Palsa_N2_3_FD_200533 | JGI IMG/M metagenome (GOLD analysis project Ga0302314, IMG submission 200533) | Peat permafrost microbial communities from Stordalen Mire near Abisko, Sweden - III_Palsa_N2_3 | ecosystem: Environmental > Terrestrial > Soil > Palsa > Peat permafrost | place: Sweden...
CTGACCGAGCCCGCCGATTAACACCGCATTGGCCTAAGAAGCAGTGAACGAAAGTCCACGGTGCGTTTGGTCTGACAGTGCCCTGACGCACTCTGCGACTGGTTCAACAAGCCGTGGCTAGACTTTGTCGGCCGTCCTATGTCGCAGGAACTCGGCAACGGTTGGGCCGAGAACGTGCACCCGGAAGATTTTGATCGGTGCGTCAACCTCTATCGAACGGCTTTCGACGCGCGTCGGCCATTCAGCATGACCTACCGGCTCAAGCGCCATGACGGCGCATATCGTGAGCTCTTGGATAATGGAGCCGCGTTCTACAGAAGCGGAGAATTCGCCGGCTACTTCGGGAGCTGCATCGACGTTACAGATCTCCACGCCTTGGAGTCCCAGCTGCGCCAAACACAGAAGATGGACGCGATCGGGCAGCTGACCGGGGGCGTGGCCCATGACTTCAACAACCTTCTCACCGTCATCTTGGGTTCGGTTGAGCTGCTGAAGCGACCAAACTTGCCGGAAGACCGGCGTAAAACCTACATCGACGCCATCGGCGACGCGGCGGACCGCGGCGCTAAGCTCACCGCCCAACTGCTCGCGTTCTCGCGGCCACAGTCGCTCAAGCGCGAGACCTTCGATATCGTCGAAAGCATCGACAAGGTCGCGATCATCGTGCGCTCGTTAACCGGGTCGCGTATCGAGCTGCGGGTTGAAAGCCCCGAGGGGCCGCTCCTCGTCGACACCGATCGGAGCCAGTTCGATACCGCCATCGTGAACATGGCGATTAATGCGCGCGACGCGATGAAGGGGGAAGGAAAGCTCGTCATCAGATCGGCAGCGGCGGACCTTTTGCCGACCCGTCGCGGTCACGAGGCGATCACCGGCGATTTCGTCGCCGTGACGATCGCCGACACCGGCCAAGGCATCACCGCCGACAATCTGAAACGCGTCTTTGAACCGTTCTTTACGACCAAGGCCGTCGGCCAGGGAACCGGCCTGGGCCTGTCGCAGGTGATCGGCTTCGCGAAGCAGTCCGGCGGCGACATCGTGGTGGAGAGTGAAATTGATTGTGGATCGAGCTTCACCCTCTATCTGCCGCGCACCCATGGCTCAGCCACGCCACCCATGGATGCGGATATAGCCTCTGAGGGGAGGTGCCGCGATGGCGAAGGCATCTGTGTTCTTGTGGTGGAAGACAACGCCAGCGTCGGCGACTTTGCTGTCGGCGCGCTGCGCGAGCTTGGCTATGACAGCGTCCTTGCGACCAACGGCGAGCAAGCCATGGCAGAGTTGGCGAAGAATTGTGGCCGCTTCCACGTGGTGTTTTCCGACGTAGTGATGCCTGGCATCGGCGGCGTGGAACTGGGGCAGTTCATCCGGCGCGAGCATCCGCACATCCCGGTCATCTTGACGAGCGGTTACAGTCACATCCTGGCTCAGAACAAAGACCACGGCTTCGAATTGCTTCACAAACCCTATTCCATCGAGGAGCTGTCTCGGGTGCTCAGCACGACCATACGTGGTCTGCGCGCCCGCGCTCCGGAAAATGGCTAGAGCACGCGACGTTAGCCCCGAGTAGTCCGAAGCTCTGTCTGCGTCGGCCAACAGGTTTAGACCTGCGAGATGTTTGGGGCTGATCCGCAGGTCGGGGCAGCAGGCCGACCTTGCCGATAACCCAGACACTGCGTTTGGCATTCTGGCCCGGCGCATCAGGCAAGTATTTCCTAGGACGGAGATGGCGGTTGCCACGCTGTCGTGCTGGTCGTTCGTTCACGGGATGGCGACAATGGCGAACGACCGCCGCCTGCGGCCGCCCCCAGCGACATACGGGCCGTCGCGCGTGACGCGGCAGCGTTTCTGATCGGCAGACTCGCGAACCCTCGAGGTTATCCAAACCATAGATGTACTGATACATGGTGCGACCCGTAGCGTGCCGTTTCCGCAGCCCATTCACCACACATAACGTCCTTTATGTAACGCAGCGGCGGGTGCAGCGTGTTGGGCGAGTGTTCCATGCCCCAGCGCCTTACTCTCACAGATCCGAGGCGGATGGCCGTTTGCGAGCGACGTCTGGCGCATCGGACCGGTGACGCTCGGTCCACCAGTCCGGCCATCGAACCTTGTTGGGTGTGAACGTGGCGCCCCATACCTCGCGCTGCTCTTCCACGCTCAATTGCTGCGGCGCGATCCGCGCCAGCGCCGCCTCGACGATCCATGGCTTCAGCCAGCAGCGGACCTTGTCGCTGTCGAGGGGGTCGGTCTTGACCCCGAGGCCGAGGGTATGCAGCGAGGAGCCGATCCCAAATCCGGTGAAGACGATGCGCAGTATCTCGATCCGGTCGACCGGCCCGCGGCTTGCGCGGGCGGTCTCGATGGCGCTCAACGAGGCGCGTGCGGCGACGCTGTCACCCTGCAAGCCCTTCCGGGTGAGATGGAGCAGAAACGCCTCCGCCGCGGTGACCCGCCGCTCGCGGCCATCTTCGCGGATGGTGACCACTTGACCCAGCACGGTATCGTAGGGAATTCCTTTGTGCCGGTTCCGCGGCCGCCCGCGCGGATTGCCGCTGGCGCCTTTGCGGAACCGCGTGGAGGGCGGCGGCCGCTTGTAGCCGACCCGGGACGGTTCGTCGGCAGTCTCCTCGACCGCCTCACTCATCCGCGCGCGCCCCGCGGCCAGTTGAGCCGTTCGGGCTCGAGCGTGGACCACTTGATATCGTCGACCTGCTTGTCGGTGTATTGTCGGCGGCCGGGCCGACTAAGCGCCGCCTGGGTCGCCCAAGTCTGCAGCTTGACCGGCCCGTAGTGCTTGTTTGGGTCGGTGTGGCTTCGGATGTCGGAAATGCCGAGGATGCCCATGGCGTCCTCGGCATTGTCGGCCTCATGCTCGATCTCAAATGCCGGTGGCGTGTGGTGGGGCGGCCTCAGCTTGGCCAACGCGACTTCGCGCTTCTCGATCATGCGCAGCACCGCGCGAACAGCGAGGCGGCTGCCCTTCAACGCGGCCTGGTAGGTCTGCAGCTGCAGCGCCTCGTCGACCGTCAGCTCCCGCTCGATGCCGTTCTGCGTCACCGTGAGCACTTGATCGAGCACGACGTCGAAAGCTGAGGTTGCGGGCTTCTGCTTGCGCGGACGTCCGTTCGGGTTGCCCGATCGGCCCTTCTGGAAGCGCGTGTCGCCGCCCTGGCTCATGCGGCGCTCTCGGCCGCGCGGCCGACCAGCTGCGGCGACCTGCCGGTGAGATTGCGCCACCGCTCGATCGCCACATCGACGTAGGCCGGATCGATCTCGATCCCGCGGAAGCGGCGCCCGACCCGCTCGGCGGCGATCAGGCTGGCGCCCGAGCCCAGGAAGGTGTCGAGCACCAGCTCCCCCTGCCGGGTGACGTCGCAGAAGGCGTCGGCGACCATGGCCACCGGCTTAACCGTCGGATGCAAGGCGAGGTCTTCGCGGCGGCTGACGCGCATGGAGTTGACCGAGGCGTAGTCCCAGACGTTGGTGCGGTTGCGTCCGTGCTTGCCAAGCTCGACCGCGTTGGTGTGCCCCGCGCCGGGTACGCGGTAGACCAGCACCATCTCGTGCTTGGAGCGATAGAGCGAGCCCATGCCGGCGTTGCTCTTGTTCCACATGCAGATGTTCAGCAGGGCATCGTAGATCCCATCGCTCGCGGCCTGAACATCGGCGAGGTGGCGCCAGTCCATGCAGATGAAGTGCACGGCGCCCGGCTTGGAGACGGCGGCGCACGCGGCGAAACTCTCGGCGAGGAAGGCGCGGAAGGCCGCCGGCGTCATCTCGCCGGAGGCCATGGCGAACTCGCGGTGACGGCCCTTGGCGTTGGCGTGGCCGTTGATCTTCACGTTGTAGGGTGGATCGAGGAATGCCGCGGCGATGTGCTCCTCGCCGATCACGGCCTTCAGGAACTGCGTGTCGCGACCATCGCCGCAGCCGATGCGGTGCTCGCCCAGCTGCCAGATGTCGCCGCGCTGGGTGACCGGCGTCACCGGCGTCGCCGGGATCACCTCATCGTCCGGATCCTCGCCGATCTTCAGGATCACGTCGATCTCGCCGGTGGAGAAGCCGGTCAGCGACAGGTCGACTTCCAGCTCGGCCAGCGAGAGCTCCGCCAGCTCCAGCTTCAGGATGTCGATGTCCCAGCCGGCGCCCAGCGCGATCTTGTTGTCCGCTAGCCGCAGCGCCTTCTTCTGCGCCTCGCTGAGGCCCGCAAGCTCGATCACCGGCGCCTCGGTCATGCCAAGCTCGCGGGCCGCGATCAGCCGGCCGTGCCCGGCGATCAGATGCCCTTCCGGGTCGGCCAGGATCGGGTTGGTGAAACCGAAGGCGGTAATCGAGGCCTTGATCTGGTCGATCTGGCGCTTGGGATGGGTGCGGGCGTTGCGAGGGTCCGGGATCAGACCGACGAGCGGCCGGTAGACCACCGTCAAGGGGCGGCCAGCGGGGGCGATCGTCGAGGTCGAATCTGCGCTCATCGCCAGAACTTTACAGGAACATAGGCCAGCGTCCAGCAACGGCGACACTATAGCGCAAGCTGGGCGCGCACGCTGCTGAAGCGACTGGACTGTCCCGCACGGCTGAGCATTGCTGTCTCCACCCCGGCCCCTCCGGGCTCGTCCCGGTAGCGGCGAAGACTTCGCTTCGCGCGCCCAACCGGAGACTTGAACATGACTCGTAAGACCGTCACCCCGCCAAAGGCCGACCAGCCGCAAGACGTTGACCAAACCGCTGCTTCGGGCGAGGCCACTACCCCTGACGCGGCCCCCGGCCCAGGCAAGCTCGACTGCCTGGAAGCTCTGCTGCGGCGGGACGGCGGCGCCAGCCTCGCCGAGATGGTAGCGGCCACGAACTGGCAGACGCACAGCATCCGAGGGGCGATGGCGGGCGCCCTCAAAAAGCGCGGCCTCGCCATCAGCTCGCAGAAGCTGGAAGGCGTGCGCCGTTACCAAGGGGCGGCGGCGTGATGGCGGGCGCGCTTCAGAGCGAGGTCGACCGGCTGGAGACGCTCGACCTCGAAGATCTCAGGACCGCTTGGGGGCGCCGATACGGCGCCCCCCCTTCGCTTCGATCGGTCGCGATCCTGCGCCGACTGCTTGCGTGGCGCCTGCAAGCCGACGCACTCGGCGGCCTGGACGCCGAGACCCGCAAGGCGCTGCGGCGTAAGGGTCCGGTGCGGCGCGAGGGGCTCGACCTTGGGCTGGGCGCGCGTCTCAGCCGGTCCTGGCAGGGGCGGGAGGTCGAAGTGGTGGTGACCGCCGACGGGTTCCGCTGGGAGGACCGGCTCTATCCCAGCCTCTCCGCCGCCGCGAGCGCCATCGCCGGCTCACGCTGGAACGGGCCACGCTTCTTCGGCCTGCGGGAGGAAAGATGAAGACGCTCGCCTGCGCGATCTACACGCGCAAGAGTTCCGACGAGGGGCTGGAGCAGAGCTTCAACAGCCTGGACGCCCAGCGCGAGGCCGGCGAGGCCTACGTCAAGAGCCAGGCCAGCGAGGGCTGGAGGCTGCTGACCGCGCGCTACGACGACGGCGGCTTCTCCGGCGGGAAGCTGGAGCGGCCAGCGCTGCAACGACTGCTGGCCGACATCGATGCCGGCAAGGTGGGCGTGGTAGTGGTCTACAAGATCGACCGCCTGACCCGCAGCCTCGCCGACTTCGTGCGCATCGTCGAGCGGCTTGACGCGCGCGGGGCGAGCTTCGTCTCGGTCACCCAGGCGTTCAACACCCACACCTCGATGGGCCGGTTGACCCTGAACGTGCTGCTGTCGTTCGCCCAGTTCGAGCGAGAAGTTACGGGCGAGCGCATTCGCGACAAGATCGCCGCCTCCAAGGCCAAGGGCCTCTGGATGGGCGGCGTCCCGCCGCTCGGCTACGACCTTCCGGCGGCCGGCAGCCGCATGCTGCGGGTCAACGAGGCTGAGGCGGCGACAGTCCGCTTGATCTTCGAGCGGTATCTGGAGCTGGGCTCGGTCCACCGTCTTGAAGCCGATCTGGCGCAGGCGGGCGTCGTCTCCAAGCGCCGCGTCACTGCAGCAGGCCGCGAGGTCGGCGGCGCGCCGTTCAGCCGCGGGGCCTTGTTCCACCTGCTCGCAAACCGGGTGTACCTGGGGCAGATCACCCACAAGAACGTCGTGCATCCCGGCATGCATGCCGCGATCCTGGATCAAGCGGTGTTCGATCGCGTGCAGGCGATGATCGCCGCCAACCGCCGCCGTCCGCCGGAGGGTGCGCAGCAGGTCGCGGCCGCATCGCTGGCGGGCCGGATCGTCGACGCCAGCGGCGAGCCGATGTCGCCGACCTTCTCCTACGGTCGCGGCGGACGGGTCTATCGTTACTACGTCTCCGCCTCGCTACAACAGGGCGCGCGTCGCAAGGCGGGCGGCGTCGATCGGCGTCTTCCCGCCGCGGCGCTGGAGGCGCTGGTCGACGCGCGCCTCGGCGCCGCCTTGCCCAGCTTGCCAGCTCCGCTCGCTTCGCTGCGCCGGCTGCGGGTCCTCGCCGATCGCATCGAGCTGGAGCTGCCGGCCAGCGTTCGTTCCCACCTGACGCCCAACCTGCCGCATGGCATGACTGCCGCCAAGTCGGCAGGCGGCGGGGTCGAGATCACAGCGCCTGTCAGCTTCCCGCTGCGCGGCGGCCGATGTAGCATCGCGGCTGCGCGAGATCGCGGCAGCGCCGACGAGACCCTGATCGGGGCGCTGCGTAAGGCCCACGCCATGCTGGAGCGCGACCGCGACGGCTACCCGTGTCTGGAAGCTGCGCCCACCTCGCCCTACGAGGGACGTGTGCTGCGCCTGGCGTTCCTCGAACCCGCGCTTCAGCGCGATATCCTGGCCGGCCGCCAGCCGCCGCACATCAATCTCGAGCGCTTGATGCAGCGTGATATCCCGCTGGCCTGGGCGCGCCAGCGCGAGGCTCTCGGCTGGCCGCCGCCTGAAAGCCCGATCGCCTGTTAATCGGGAAATTCGCCTGTAACGGGCGACTAACCCCCCTGTTCGGGGGGATTAACAAGCCTGTTATGTCGAATAACAGGGCCTGCTGTGCCGGCGAGATAAACTACTGAATCGACGGCGTAATCCCGGCAGGGATGCTCATCTCAGGCCGCCAAAGCGCCTGTTCAGACCCCCCGAGTTCGTGCTAATCCCTGTTATTTAGAGACGGGCAAACCTAACCGATCGTTTTGCGTGCTGAGACCGGCCGCCCAAAGGGCGCTCGAACAGGCCGTAAAGCGGGCCGGATAGGTAGTCCTGTTAGGGATTAGGCGCGATTATGTCCGCCAACTCGCGGACTTGCGCCACCACCCTGCTGTCAGAGACTTCTGAGGGGGGTGCGTGGCGGTGAGAGAGGGATTCGAACCCTCGATAGGCTTTCACCTATACACGCGTTCCAGGCGTGCGCCTTCAACCACTCGGCCACCTCACCGTGCCCGTTCTTTGACACCCCCCTCGGGGAGCCGGGCAATATAGCGATGGCGGGCCGCGCCACAAGCGCGCCGAACTCGGCCCGAACTTTACCCCGCCGCCGGCGGTTACTCCGCCGCGTCGGCGGTGTGCAGGTGGGCGTCGGCGCGGTTGATGTTGAGCGCGTACGTCAGTCCGATGAAGGCGCCCTTGACCACCGGCAGCGCCAGGAGGGTGATCGCGGCGACGGAGATCAGCGCCGAGGGGACCAGAATCAGCACCGGCGCCTTCCAGATCAGCGGCGCGAAGAAGATCAGGAACGGCACGATCACCAGGTGTCCGACCAGCAGGACGGTGAAGTAGGCGGGGCCGTCGTCGGCGGGGTAGCTGTCGAGATCGTGGCCACAGGTCTGGCAGACCGGCTCGACCTTGAGGTAGCGATAGAACAGCTTGCCCTCGCCGCAGTGCGGGCATCGGCCGCGCAGCCCCCTCAGCATCGAGACGCCGACAGCGGAGCGGTGTGACCAGGGGCTCATGAGGCCCATATGCGCTCGTTGCCCTTTCAGCGGAAGGGCGCTGCGACGTAAGTGATCGGCTTGCGTCGTTCCAGGTGGCGCCGCGAATGGCTCCCAGCTGTTGGGAGCGGTAAGTCTTTGGCGATGAGGAGCGACGATGCCCTACGAGCTGCACTATTGGCCCAGCATACAGGGGCGCGGAGAGTTCGTGCGCCTGGCTCTGGAGGAATCCGGCGCGGCGTACGTCGATGTGGCGCGCAGGCCGGTTGGCGAGGGTGGCGGCGCGCGCAACCTGGCGCAGCTGATGGACGAACTGGCGCCGGCGCCTTTCGCCCCACCGATCCTGGTCGCGGACGGTATCGTGCTCGCCCAGACCGCCAACATCCTGCTCTTCCTCGGTCATCGCCACGACCTTGCGCCGCGCGAGGAAGTCGGCCGGCTCTGGGTCAACCAGCTGCAACTCACCATCGCCGATTTGGTCGATGAAGCCCACGACACGCACCATCCGCTGTCGTCCGGGCTTTACTACGAAGACCAGAAGGACTCGGCCAAGGCGCGCGCCGAGCACTTCCGCAAGGAGCGGATTCCGAAATATCTCGGCTACTTCGAGCGCATCCTGAAAGGCGGCGGTGAGAGTGGGGCGGGTCTGGCTGGCGAGGCTCTCACCTATGCCGACCTGTCGCTGTTTCAGGTGGTGCGCGGGCTGCAGTACGCCTTCCCGCTGGCGCTGGCGGCCATCGCGCCAAAACTGGAAGCGACCCTGGCGCTCGCCGAGCGGGTGGAGCACCAGCCCAGGCTCGCGGCCTATCTCAAGTCCGAGCGCCGCATTGCCTTCAACGAGGAGGGGATATTCCGCCGCTATCCCGAGCTGGACGGCGAGATCTAGGCGGCGCACCGCAGCTGGCGCCAGAGGTGTCGCAGCTTGGCGCCGGCCGACCACACCTCGATCGAGGTGAGGTAAGGGGAGTTGGCGAGGCGCTCGCTGAAGAACTCGGTCACGCGCTGGTCGTCCGCCATTTCGGCGGTCAGCTCGATCGGGGCCGCGTCGCGTGTGTCGTGAAGCAATATTCGATAGGCCTTCATGGTCTGAAGCCTCTCTCTTGCACGCCCGCCTGATGTTGAAGCCTAACCACGGCATTTGAGCGCTTTTGTGGCCAAGCTAGCGGCAGGGCGTCGCATTCCAGGAGGCGTAGGGCTGCTGACACGGCTTGCCAGCGGCTGAGCCCAGTGGTGTCGTCCCTAAAAACCGGAGGACGCCCGATGCTGAAGGAAAAGCCGCTTGACTACGCCACAGCTACGGCAGGCGAACTCGCCAAGGCGCTGGAGGGGCGCCAGGTCAGCGCCGCTGAATTGTGCGACGCGGCGATCGCCGCCATCGAGGCGAAGGATGGGCCGATCAACGCCGTCGTCGTGCGCGATTTCGACCGCGCGCGCGGTGCGGCCAAGCTCGCCGACGCCGCCTTGGCCAGGGGCGAACAGCGCCCGCTGCTCGGCGTGCCGATGACGGTGAAGGAGTCCCATCACATCCCCGGCCTGCCGACCACCTGGGGGCTGGCCCCGTTCAAGGGCTGGACGCCGAAGACCGAAGCCGTCGGCGTGACGCGTCTGAAGGCCGCCGGCGCGGTGATCCTCGGCAAAACCAACATTCCGCCAAGCCTCGGCGACTGGCAGGCGGCCAACCCGATCTATGGCCGCACCAACAACCCGCACGACCTCGAGCGGACTCCCGGGGGATCGTCTGGCGGCGGCGCGGCGGCCCTGGCGTCGGGCATGGTCCCGCTGGAGTACGGTTCCGACATCGGCGGCTCGATCCGCGTGCCGGCGCACTTCTGCGGCGTCTTCGGGCACAAGCCGACCTACGGACTGGTCCCCCTCGGCGGGCACTCGCCGCCGCCCGTCGACGGACCGAGCGACGGCGTGCAATTCGGCGTGGTGGGTCCGTTGGCGCGCACCGCCAGCGACCTGGCGCTCGCGCTTGGCGTACTGGCGGGTCCTGAGGGTGACGCCGCGCGCGCCTATCGGCTCGGCCTGCTTCCGCCGCGGGGCGCCGAGCTTTCGGACTACCGGGTGCTGGTGCTGGACTCCCATCCGCTCGCGGCCGTCGACACCGAGGTGCTGGCGCCGCTGAACGCACTGGCGAGCCGGCTCGAGGCGCTCGGCGCCGAGGTCACCCGCAAGACGCCGCTGCTGCCCGATCTGGCGGCGGCCCAGCAAATCTACCTGGCGATGCTGGGCGCGATCACCAGCCGGGGGCGGCCGGGCGCGACGCCGGCGATGGACACCTTCGCCTATATGAATGGGCTCGACGCCATCGCCGCGGTCCAGGCCCAGTGGGCCGAGCTGTTCGAGAGCTTCGACGTGGTGCTCGCTCCGCCGTTCGGCACGGCCGCCTTCCCTCACACCGACAACTCGGAATGGGGTGAGCGGCGGCTGACCATCAACGGTGAAGCCGCCCCGTACGGCGCCCAGATCGCCTGGCCGGGCATCGCCACCTTCCCCGGCTTGCCGGCCACCTGCGCGCCGATCGGCAAGACCAGCGGCGGCCTGCCGGTCGGCATGCAGATCATCGGCCCTCGCTTCGAGGACCGCACCTCGATCGCCTTCGCCGGTCTGATCGAGCGGGAATTCGGCGCTCCATGACCACCCGCCGCGTTGGCGTCATCGGCCTTGGCCAGCGCATCGCCTCGGTGCTTGCGGCGATGAAGGAGGTCGGCTGGGACCTGCGGATCGACGGCTATGTCGACCCCGATCCCGTCGGCGCCCCGATCCTGGCCGCCGCCGGCATCCTGCCCGGCCGCGCGTTCGAGACCCCCGCCACCCTGCTCGCCGACAGCCCCTACGACCTGGTGATGATCGGCAGTCCCAACCACCTGCACCTGGCGCACCTCACCGAGGCGCTCGCCGCCGGCTACCCGGTATTTGCCGAGAAGCCGATCGTGCGCACCGAGGCCGAAAGCCTCGCCCTTGCCAAGGCGCTGGCCGGAAAGTCGATCCCGCCGCTGTTCATCGGCCTGGTCATGCGATCGATGCCGATCGTCAAGGAGGTGATCGCGCGGGCCGACAGCGGCGAACTGGGACCGCTGATCTCGATGGACGCCACCGAGCACCTGCCGCCAGAGCACGGCGCCTACCTCGCCCGCAACTGGCGTCGCCGAGTCGAGTGGGGTGGCTCGTTCATGCTCGACAAGGTCTGCCATGACTTCGATATCTTCGGCCGCCTCGCCGGCGCCCGGCCCGCGCGGGTGGCGAGCTTTGGCGGCAGGCGCATCTTCACCCCCGAGCGGGCCAGCGCGCCGCGCGCCTACGAGGACGGCACGCCGGCCTATGGCCTCACGAACCCCGGCTGGCGCGGCGCCAACGACGCGTTCCAGTCCGACATGGACCTCGCCGACCACCAGACCGCGCTGGTGGATTACGAGAACGGCTTCCGGCTCTCGTTCCATTCCAACAGCAACGTCGCCCTCGCCGAGCGGCGTTGGTACCTGGCCGGCGCGGAAGGCACGCTGATCGCCGACCTGGTGCGCAACCGCCTGATGATCCGCCGCACCCTGCACCGGGGCAAGCCGGAACGGATCGACTATGGCGGCCTTACCGCCGACGCGCACAATGGCGCCGACCAGGCGATGGCGCTCGACCTCGCCGCCACGCTCGACGGACTTGCGCCGTTCCCGGTGACCCCATGGGACAGCCTGGTCGCCGGCCTCACGGTCATGGCCATCGATCGCGCCATGGAAACCCGCGAGGTGGTCGACTGCGCCCCGATCTGGGCGGCGTACGATGAGGCGCGTGGGGGCCCCGCCCTATGACCCGCTCGTTTTGGCGAAAGCCTGCGCCGAGCCGTCGCATGGAATTCAACACGAAGGACACGAAGGGCGCGCGAGCGCGCCGGCCAATCACGCAGAGCCGTGGGGACTGTCCGGGCGCGAAGCGCCCCTTCGTGTCCTTCGTGTCCTTCGTGTTTCCAAAAGGATCGAACGAGCCACGAACCGCCATCGCCAGGCTGGCGTGCGCCTCTTCCTAACCCCCCATCCCGATTTCCCGGTCGACTCCGCCATTAACGTCGAGGTCGTCCGCAGCATCGGGCTCCTCGCGCTCCGCTACACCCTCAAAGGCGCCGTCGCCGATCTCGCCATTCCACCGTCAGCAGCGCCCGGCCGCACCGACGAACTTTGGAAACACACCTGTTTCGAGGCCTTCATTCAGCCGACGCCCGGCGACGGCTACCTGGAGTTCAACTTCGCCCCCTCCACCCAGTGGGCCGCCTACGCCTTCACCGGCTATCGCCAGGGCATGTCCCCGGCCGACATCCCGCCGCCGACCATCCAGACCCGCGCCACCGACACCACCCTCGAACTCGCCGTCACACTGCGCGGCCTGCCCCCTGGCCCGTGCCGCCTCGCCCTCACCGCCGTGATCGAGACCATCTCCGGCGCTAAATCGTACTGGGCGCTGGCGCATCCGCCCGGAAAGCCGGATTTCCACCACATCGCCGGCTTTGCCTATCATCTCCCGTAGCAAGGAGACCTCATGCGATTCGGTATCGACCGCCTGCTGGCCGACCCCGCCCTGCGCGCGCCGCTGGAGGGGCGCAGAGTCGCCCTGCTGGCCCACCCCGCCTCGGTCACCGCCGACCTGACCCACAGCCTCGACGCCCTGGCCGCCTGCCCGGAGATCCGGCTCACCGCCGCCTTCGGTCCCCAGCACGGCCTGCGCGGCGACAAGCAGGACAACATGGTCGAGACCGCGGACTTCCACGATCCCGCCCTCGGCATCCCGGTGTTCAGCCTCTACGGCCACGTCCGCAAACCGACCGACCAGAGCATGGCCACGTTCGACGTGATCCTGATCGATCTGCAGGACCTCGGTTGCCGCATCTACACCTTCATCACCACCCTCCGGTACGTGCTCGAAGCCGCCGCCCAGCGCGGCAAGTCGGTCTGGGTGCTCGACCGGCCCAATCCCGCGGGGCGCCCGGTCGAAGGACTGAAGCTCAAGCCCGGCTGGGAGAGCTTCGTCGGCGCTGGCCAGATCCCGATGCGCCACGGCCTCACTGTCGGCGAACTCGGCGCCTGGTTCGTCCGCACTCTGAAGCTCGACGTCGACTACCGGGTGATCGAGATGGAGGGCTGGAAGCCGGGCGCCGGCCCCGGCTTTGGCTGGCCGCTCGGCGAGCGCGCCTGGATCAACCCCAGCCCCAACGCGCCCAATCTGTTCATGGCCAGGGCCTATCCCGGCACCGTCATGCTGGAGGGGACCACCCTCTCCGAAGGCCGCGGCACCACCCGCCCGCTGGAGCTGTTCGGCGCCCCTGACCTCGATGCGCGCCGCGTGATCGACGAGATGCGCGGCCTCGCCCCCGAGTGGCTGGCGGGCTGCGCGCTCCGCGACTGCTGGTTCGAGCCGACCTTCCATAAGCATGTCGGCAAGCTCTGCCACGGCGTCCAGATCCTCACCGAAGGCCCCGCCTACGCCCACGCCGACTTCCGCCCCTGGCGCATCCAGGCGCTGGCCTTCAAAGCCATCCGCCGGCTCTATCCCGACTACGATCTCTGGCGCGACTTCCCTTACGAATACGAGGTCGGCAAGCTCCCGATCGACGTCATCAACGGCGGCGAGGCTCTGCGCGAATGGGTCGACAACTCCGTCACCGACCCCAGCGACCTCGACGCCCTGACCGCCCCCGACGAAGCCGCCTGGGCCGACGAGCGGCGGGCCTATCTGAAGTACTGACCCCGCGGGGCGGGCTCGCGCGTTCGTCTGTGATAGGACAAAATCCCTGAGCGCGGGGGGATTCGGAACCGCCCGGCGAGGGAGATCGGCATGCGGTGGTTCCAGGCCCTCCTGCCCCATGAGGACAGCTTCTTCGACCAGTTCGAGGCCCATGCGCGGCTGCTGGTCCAAGGCGCCGAGGCGCTGCGCGACCTCTTGAACGGCGGGGCCGGGGTCGCCGCCGCCTGCGCCGCCATCGTCCGCCACGAGGAGGCCGCCGACGAGATCACCCGCGGCGTGTTCCTGGCCATCCGCCGCACCTTCATCACGCCGTTCGACCGCGGCGACATTCGCGAGCTGACCACCTCGCTCGACGACGCCATCGACCAGATGCAGAAGACCGCCAAGTCGATCACCCTGTTCGAGGTCACCGAGTTCCAGTCCGAGATGCGCGAACTGGGCGACCTGGCGATCCAGGCCTCCTACCTCACCCTCGAGGCCACCGAGCTGCTGCGCGACATGCGCCGCAACGCCGCCCGCCTCAACGCCATCGCCGAGGCCGTCACCCGCATCGAGAACCGCTCCGACGAGGTCTACGACGCCGGCATGAAGTCCCTGTTCGACCGCAGCCAGGACCATCCGATGGACTTCATCGTCGGCGCCGACATCCTCGACCACCTGGAGAAGGTGATCGATCGCTTCGAGGACGTCTCCAACGGCATCAGCGGCATCCTGATCGAGCACCTCTGATGGGCGCCCCTCGTTCCCTCCCTCCCCCTCGTGGGGAGGGACAGACCGCGCAGCGGTCAGGGTGGGGGAGTCCGACGCCGTGCGCCGGCGCCCGGCGAGAATCGTTGTCGCGGCGCACACCCCCACCCGTCCGATGCTTCGCATCGTCCACCCTCCCCACAAGGGGGAGGGAAGGGTCGCGATGACCGCCGCCGTCCTCACGCTCTGGCTGCTGGTCGCCGTCGCGCTCGCGTTCGACTTCCTGAACGGCCTGCACGACGCCGCCAACTCGATCGCCACCATCGTCTCCACCCGGGTGCTGAAGCCGAGCTATGCGGTCGCCTGGGCCGCGGGGTTCAACTTCATCGCCTTCCTGTTCTTCGGCCTGCACGTGGCCAAGACGGTCGGCTCCGGCATCGTCGCGGTCGATATCGTCAACGACCGGCTGATCTTCGGCGCCCTGGGCGGGGCGATCGTCTGGAACATCGTCACCTGGATGGCCGGCATCCCCTCATCCTCGTCCCACGCCCTGGTCGGCGGCCTGATCGGCGCCGGCCTCACCAAGGCGGGGCTGAAGGCGATCGTCTGGGACGGGGTCGGCAAGACCGCCGCCGGCATCGTCGTCTCGCCGGCGTTCGGCTTCGCCATGGCCCTTGTGCTGGTGCTCGCGGTCTCCTGGTTCTTCGTCCGCTCCCGCCCGGCCACGGTCGACCGCACCTTCCGCGTGATGCAGTTCTTCTCCGCCGCCGCCTATTCGCTCGGTCACGGCGGCAACGACGCCCAGAAGACCATGGGCATCATCGCCGTGCTGCTCTACGCCCACGCCGGCCACCACGGCGCCTTCGTCGTTCCGCTCTGGGTGGTGCTCTCGTGCCAGGCGGCGATGGCGCTGGGCACCCTCTTCGGCGGCTGGCGCATCGTCCACACCATGGGCTCGAAGATCACCCGCCTCTCACCGATGCAGGGCTTCTGCGCCGAGACCGCCGGCGCCATCACCCTCTTCACCGCCAGCTACCTGGGCGTGCCGGTCTCCACCACCCACACCATCACCGGCGCCATCGTCGGCGTCGGCGCCGCGCGCCGCACCTCGGCGGTGCGATGGGGCATCGCGCGCCGCATCGTGGTAGCCTGGGTGATCACCATGCCGTTGGCGGGCCTGATCGCCGCCATGCTCTATTCGATTAGCGCGCCCCTTTTCCCATGAAGCCGCTCAAAATCGTCGGAATCCAGTACGCGGCCCTGCCGTTCCGCATCGAGGCGCGGCAGCTGTGGATTCTGCTGATCACCTCACGCGGCACCAAGCGCTGGGTCATCCCCAAGGGGTGGCCGATGACTGGCCTCAAGCCCCAGGAAGCCGCCGCCATCGAGGCCGCCGAGGAAGCCGGCATCATCGGCGAGGTGGAGGACGCGTCGGTCGGCTCCTATCGCTACGACAAGAAGCTCAAGGGCGACGAGACCACCTCGGTGCAGGTGATCGTGTTCCCGTTCCGCGTCCAGGCCCAGGCCGAAGACTGGAAGGAGCAGGGCCAGCGCATGTTCGAATGGTTCCGCTACCAGGACGCCGCCACCCGCGTCGCCGAACCCACCCTGCGCCGCATCATCCGCGACTTCGGCGCCGACCGCGCCCCCGGCCTCCTCGCCCACTCCTTGCGCACCTACCGCTCCTGGCGCATCGGCGCCCGCGGGTAGAAATCCTGGCCCCTGGAGGGGGTGACCGCGGCCGTGCTCAGCCTATCAAACCGACGCTGATAGTTTCTCTCGCCGCCAAACTGGCGCTCCGCCGCCAGATGTTTCACGTGAAACCACAGATATAGCCACAAACTATGGCTAGCGAGTGACGGAGGGGGCGTCTCGCCGCCTCACCGCCGCCCGATCCAATAAAGTGCCGCCTGCACGACCCCCTGCGCCGCTTCGTCCGCATCCCTAATCACGTCCCGCGCTGGGCATCTGACCGCCCGGTATCCCAACCTCTCCAGATAAGCCTTTCGCGCCTCATCTTTCGCGATCTGACCGTCCTCGGTGTGGTGCGCACCATCCACCTCGACCACCAGCCGAGCCGCCGCACAGTAGAAGTCGGCGATATAAGGCCCGATCGAGTGCTGCCGCCGGAACGTCGGACCCTCGCCCCGCAAAAGTCGCAGCCGTGTCCACAGCAGCACTTCGGGCGGGCTCATCGCCTGCCGAAACGTTTTGGCGCGTTTGTGAGTGTCTTTGGCCGACCTCATGCACTCAGCTTAGCCGCGAGACGCCCCCTCCGTCACTCGCCGCTCCGCGCCCAGCGCCACCCCCCCGCTACGCGGGGCAGGAGCAATGGTCAGCTGCTCCTGCCCCGTGTAGCGGAGCGTAACGGGGGAGGGGGGCCGACCGGCGTACCCGGTTGGTGGAGGGGGCGTTCTCAACGCGCCACGCACTTGCCATTAGGTCCTGGCGCCGCAATATCTGGGCGGTAGGAGCATCGGCAGATGACGGCGTTGAAAATCCAGGTGGAGGCGAAGGCGCGTAAGGCCACCAAGCGCCCGAAGTCTGTCGTCTCGAAGACCCTCTCCACGCCCGCCGGCGCCAAGACCCGCGTCACCTCGCTCGACGCCAACAGCGCCACCTTCGGCGCCGATTTCCTCTACGTATTCAAGAACAACGTCCGCAAGGCGCGCAAGGGCAACCGGGGCGCACCGTGAATCCCGGATCTTGAGCGGCGCCAGTCCCGAACTCTGGATCATCGCCGGCGCCAACGGCTCGGGTAAGAGCACCGCCTACGGCCAGGCCTCGATCGACG